>Ga0193963_1000002_pt1 | contig 183491 bp, 180 predicted proteins | sample FB_6_MG_FD_140359 | JGI IMG/M metagenome (GOLD analysis project Ga0193963, IMG submission 140359) | Microbial mat bacterial communities from the Broadkill River, Lewes, Delaware, United States - FB_6_MG | ecosystem: Environmental > Aquatic > Freshwater > River > Microbial mats | place: USA...
CTTGTGTTTGGTGGTGGCTCGGATCCTTATCCACTCTATAACACGCGCTCTACGATGGAGCTTAAAGAGAGTTTGCTTGCACATGCCATTGAGCTTTTTCCATTCATGGCCAATATGCGATTGATGCGCCAATGGTCTGGCTTAACCGATATGACCTCTGACTACAGCCCGATTATGGGCTTGAGTCCAGTAGAAAACTATTACCTCGATGCAGGGTGGGGTACGTGGGGATTCAAAGCAACGCCGATCTGTGGCAAGTCGATGGCAGAGTTAGTTGCCAGTGGCGGCAAAGTGCCCGATTTGATTAAGCCATTTGCAATGGATCGGTTTATGACGTTTCGCCAAGTCAATGAAATGGGCGCAACGGCGGCGAGCCATTAAGGAGACGCTAATGAAAATAATGAACTGCCCTTTAAATGGCCCTCGCAATATCAGTGAGTTTGTCTACGGTGGTGAAGTACGTACTATGCCAGATCCAAACTTATGCAGCGATAGTGAGTGGGCAGACTATGTATTCTTTTATGATAATGCGATTACGGTAGTGAAAGAATGGTGGTTGCATGCTCCTTCAGGTTATTGGTTTATCGCAGAGAGACATACTGCAACTGATGATATTGTACGTACCTATGATGCGCATGAAATATTTAATAAGCGTATTGATTTTTCAGTTGATAAACAGGAGCCTGTTGCATGAAGCCTGCAAGATTATCTGCCCCGATGGGTGTATTAATTGATCGCGAAAAGCCAGTTACCTTCCAGTTTGAAGGCAGATGCTACAGTGGTTATCAAGGCGATAGTATTGCTAGTGCACTATTGGCTAATAACCATTACTTGATGTCGCGCTCGTTTAAATATCATCGCCCGCGTGGCCCACTGACGATGGCTGGACAAGATGCTAATACTCTCGTTCAACTTGGCGGTGAACCCAATGTACTTGCCGATAAAGAAGTTCTTGTTGAAGGTATGCAGGTTGAAGGGCAGAATTATAACGGTTCCCTTGAGAACGATCGCGATGCTTTTTTGGGGCGCTTCGCCCGTTTTATGCCGGTGGGTTTTTACTATCGCTCTTTTTTTAAACCAATGGGTGTTTGGGAAAAATGGGAAGGTTTTATTCGCGAAAAAGCAGGTTTAGGAAAGCTCGATCTACACCATAAGTCTGAATATTATGATAAACAATATTTGTTTTACGATGTTGTAGTTATTGGTGGTGGGCCTGCGGGTTTGACTGCTGCTTTAACCGCAGGCCGCAGTGGTGCTCGTGTGTTGATTGTTGAAGAACAACCTTTACTAGGTGGAGCATTGACGTACCATCGCTTTGATGAGGCCGGGACATTATCAGCTCAGTTACATACAAACCTATTATCGCAAGTTGAACAGAATGACAATGTTGATATTTTAAGTGAAGCCATTTGTAATGCGTGGTTTACGGAGAATTATTTACCTGTTATTCAAAACCGGCGTATGTATAAAGTTCGGGCAAAGGAGTGCATTGTGGCTTCAGGGGCTTTCGAGCAGCATGTTGTATTTCGCAACAACGACTTACCGGGTGTGATGATGAGCAGTGCAGCGCTACGGCTGATGAAATGGTATGGGGTAAAACCCGGCAATAAAGCCGTAGTGTTGACGGGTAATGATGATGGTTATTTCGCCGCACTCGATATGCTTGAGCAAGGGGTCAGGGTTGCGGCTGTAGTTGATATGCGCGATGAATCTAGATCGCCTCATATGCTTGAGGTATTGCAAGAGCAAGGGGTGAAGGTTGTTGCCAGTTCAACCGTTTATGAAGCGTTGGCGCTCAAGGGAAATAAACACATTCGAGCCGTTGATATACGAACAATCATCGGCCAAGGGCAGGTGAGTGAACAAGGGGAGGTTATCGAATGTGATTTATTATGCATGTCGGCTGGGTATATGCCTGCCTACCAACTACTTTGCCAAGCGGGCGCGCAACTAAGTTACAACGATAAAACAGCGGCATTTACTTTATCGGGTATTCCTGAACACGTACACGTTGCAGGCTCTGTTAATGGCATACATGATTTACTGGCCGTGCAGGCCGATGGCGAGCGTGCAGCATTAGAGGCTTTGAATAATTTAAACCTGTCTCGTGAGCGTGCAGAGCCTGTGAACTGCCTGCTAAATGTTAATTATACATGGCCTATTTTCGCTCATCCTAAGGGTAATGACTTTGTCGACTATGATGAGGATTTACAGACTAAAGATATCATTAATACCACTCGGCTAGGTTATCGCGACGTACAATTAGTTAAGCGTTTTTCTACCGTCGGGATGGGGCCTTCTCAGGGGCGCCATTCGGCATTGCCAACGGCAAGGCTGGTCGCTAAGGCCACCGATAGAACCGTCACAGAAACCGGTGTAACGACCGCACGGCCACCTTTTTCGGCAGAAAAACTTGCTCATATAGCGGGTCGAATATTTGACCCCTATCGCCGTACTGCGATGCATCAACGGCATGTAGCGCTGGGTGCAACATTTATTCCCGCAGGTATTTGGCAACGCCCGGGTTTTTATGGCCCAGCTGACCAACGAGATATTTGTGTTCATCACGAAGCAAAACATGTGCGTAACCATGTCGGGTTGATTGATGTGAGCACTCTAGGTGGTATTGATATTCGTGGGCCGGATGCGGCAGAATTTATGAATCGCATTTATACCTTTGCATTTCTAAAACAGCCGGTTGGTAAAACACGTTATGCCGTGTTGACCAGTGAGCAGGGCGTTGTGATAGATGATGGTGTGGCGTGTCGTATTTCACCGACGCATTTTTATGTTACTGCAACGACTAGTGGTATTGATCGTGTCTATCGTGATATGACCAAGTGGAATGCCCAGTGGCGCCTCAATGTTGATATTTATAATGTCACCTCTGCGTTTGCAGCGGTGAATGTGGCCGGACCTCATTCGCGCAAGGTGCTTGAAACACTTGTCTCGGATGTGTCGTTGGATGCCGATGCCTTTCCTTATCTTGCCTATCGAGAGGGGCATGTTCAAGATATTCCCGCGCGTATATTACGTGTAGGTTTTGTGGGGGAGCTGGGTTATGAGATTCATGTGCCGACACAATTTGGTGAGGCTCTTTGGGATTTATTGATGGCAGCAGGTGCAGCGTTCAATATCAAACCTTTTGGCGTTGAAGCCCAGCGCCTACTGCGCTTAGAAAAAGGCCATATTATTGTTAGTCAGGATACCGATGGTATGAGTCACCCCGGCGAGCTGGGTTTGCAATGGGCCATAAATCGCAAGAAGCCTTTTTTTGTGGGGTGTCGCTCTGTAGACATAATGATGGCTCAGCCCGCTAGCCGCCAACTGGTGGGTTTTACACTACCGAAACACAGCGATAAGCCACAAGAAGGTCATTTAGTGATTAAAGGCAATGATGTGAGTGGCAATGTAACTTCATGTGAATATTCCCCTGTGACTGATTGTATCATTGGTATGGCCTATGCCGGCGTTAATGAGGCTGAGCCGGGCTGTCGTATCGATATCAGGGTTGATAAGGGGAAAGTGGTGCAAGCAGAAGTTGTCAGTTTGCCATTCTATGACCCTGATAATCTAAGACAGGAGCTTTGATATGCGTGTTATATCACCTGAACTATTTACTAAACGCAGTCTAACCTATCAGCTGCATAACGCATTGCAATATGAAGAGCGCGGCGGTGCAGGCGTTATACAGCAGTACGCAACGACAGATTCGGTAAAGCAACTACACGCATGTGCGCTGCTGGATTTGTCGGAGTTGTCTCGCACTGGCCTGCGAGGAAAAAACACCGAGACTGTATTGACCCAAGGTAATTTACCGTTTCCTGTCCGGCCGAATCAAATCAATATGTTGGCAAATGGGGCAGTAGTTGCACGTTTAGGCTCGACAGAATGTTGGATACTGGATAACCCACTTTTGACAACCACCTGTATTGATCAATTAGACGCACGGGTTACGAGTGCGGCAGATTGCTATCCGGTTTATTGTCAACATACCCATGCCTGGTTTGCTTTAAGTGGGCAATATATGCCGGTATTAATGGCAAAGGTGTGTGGAGTTGATCTTCGCCAAGATGTATTTCCTATTGGGTCAGTAGTGCAGACCTCACTCGCTCGGGTGAGCGCTGTGATCATTCACCATCGTATTGGCCAAACACCTGTTTTTTCAATATTGAGTGATAGCAGTTTGGCAGAGTATTTATGGTATGCCCTACTGGATGCCATGCAAGAATTTCAAGGTAAAGCTGTTGGTCTTGGTGTTTTCAGTAACCGCTAGCGACACCTTTATTAACTTTACACTTGCGCTTCGTGTTAATCGTTACCTAAAAAGAGGTACCTCTTTCAGAGGATTGTTTAAATTGGTGTAAGAAATAGTATTTCTATTGAGAATAGATAATGTAGAACGTACGGTAGCGTGTTGTGAACACTGATTTTTAACATGTCAGTGGCAAGCGATATTGAATTAAATATTAAAGACTTTGGAGGGTGAAATGCAACCTGACACATTTTTTGAGGTAAAAAGTCGCCCGGTATATCAACCGATTAAAAAACGTAATCCATCATTACAGCATGTATTTATTGTTGCCGGTGAAATGCCCGAAGATATGGCGACAACTTATAGGCATTGCGATAACACAAAACGCACATTGATATTGGTGAGCGATAGTGAAAAGGCAAAAAAAACGATTGCGGAAAAAGCCTCTTTATTATCACTGTCAGCGACAGTGTATGTTGCAGGTGATGAATCATTTATCTGGTTTGTATCAGAGTTATTGACAGCCAAAGGCATGTTGCCTGAGCAAATAAAATTATGTGCACCTGTAGAGCAATACCGCACAGTATATTGTTGCCATTGTTATCACTTTTCAACAGGTGTAACACATAGCCCGGCTACGTGTGCAGGTTGTCAGCGACTGTTGGCAGTGACTGATCATTTTTCCCGTAAGAGTGGTGCTTATTTAGGTTATCAGGTAAATGCCGAAGACCCTGCTGATATTCCAGAAACACAGGAGCTGAGTTAATGAGTGTGGACTCAATTGCGGTAACCGTAGCGGCAATAGTGCAAGTTGCACCGGCTATTCGTGAATTTACATTATTGCCCATTGACCAACCATTACTGCCATTTTCACCAGGCTCACATGTAGTCGTGTCGATGATAGATGAACATAAAGTGTTTAAAAATGCATATTCTCTGATAAGTCATCCCTGGGATACAACGTCTTATCGTATTGCTATTCGCCGACAGGATATATCGCGTGGTGGTTCACTTTTTATGCATGAAAACGTTGCTGTAGGCGATACGCTTAATATTACGCCTCCAGCAAATATGTTCGCCCCGCAGTGGTTTGCTAAAAAGCATGTGCTGATTGCTGGTGGTGTAGGCATTACGCCCTTTATGTCCTATTTACCGGAGCTTAAGCGTCGAGAGGCTGATTTTGAATTACATTACCTTTATCGAAGTCAATTGACAGGTGCTTACAAAGACGAGTTGGCTAAGACACTGGGTGCTCGTTACCGTGGTTATGATTCAGACACTGGTGAGCGATGCGATATTGCAGCACTCTTTGCGCAGCGTATGTTAGGCACGCACTTTTATATTTGTGGCCCGGAATCACTCGTTAAATGTGTGAAAGATCTTGCAGCAGAAAGTGGAGTGCCGGCTAGCGCTATTCACTATGAGGCGTTTTCTGCGCCACAACCGGGTACCCCCTTTGATATTGTCATTAAATCAACAGGACAGGTAATTGCCGTCGATGCACAACAAAGTATGCTTGAGGCACTAGAGGCCGCAGAGGTGGCAGTGGCTAACCTCTGCCGAGGTGGTGTGTGTGGACAATGCGCTTGTCGTGTTGATCAAGGTGAGATAGATCATCGTGATAGCTTTCTTTCTAAGGCAGAAAAAAAAGCGGGAGCAACAGTAATGCCTTGTGTTTCTAGGGCAATAAGTAAGCAGCTAGTTATCGATATCTAGGAGTACAGTTATGCGTGTAGCACCAAAAGAGATACAAACGTTTCGAGATGATTTCACCTATAGTAATAGTCTAGATGCAATTAAACGCTTTCCCTTCCCGTTTCCTGAAGACGACTATCGTTACTCGGTTAATATGGAGCCTCATGAACCAAAAGGTGGCGAAGGTTCTGTTTATGAAAAATTTTTAGATATTGATGAGCACTACCTTTCAGAAATGAATGAACGCGCACTGGTACTTAAGAGTATGCCGCATCGCTGTTTGGCGATGGATCATATGGAACTGGCCTGTTGGGATATGATTGAGCGCAGTATGGTCTCTTTAGCTAACGATTATCCTCAGTATTTTAGTTTGTCCTGTGAGGGGGACCATTGGTTTTGGGAAAATAAACTGCTAGGTATTAATGATCAATTTATTTTTGGTGACAGCACGACATTGCCTAGAGCACCACTGGAATATATTGGTCGCCAACTTCAAGGTGATTTTGCTATTTTAGATCAGCGAGATGGTGATTTATTTCTTGATGCCGGAATAATTACTTGCCCGGCTGACTGGTCATTGGCCTTTGATACAGGTATGAGCTTTACCCAATGGCATGGTCCTGTGCCTATGGCACACAGTGAAGGAATATTTGAACGCGCCTTAAAATATCTAACCGCAATGCCTACTGGAAAACCTGTGCGCCGTTTGAATTGGACGCTAACGGTTAATGCTCGAATGGACACATCACCAGAGACCTACCACGAGTGGGGTTATGAGCGCACTACGATTACACCTGAAAATGTAGCCGAAAAAGTGTATTTACGTGTTGAGCTACAAGTGATTGATCGTATGCCTCGCAGTCATGCATTGATGTTTAGTATTAGAACTTATTTAATGAGTCTCAATGATATTGTGAGTAATCCTGAGTGGGCAACGCGTTTGTATCGAGTGATGAAGACTCTGCCTGAACCTTTGATTAATTACAAAGGGTTAGCTCGATATCACAGTACGGTAGTCGATTATCTTTCTCAGTTTGATACGAAAAGTTGAGATGTCTTTTATCGATCTATCCAGTTACCTCTCAGGAGAATAGTATGGGATGGCTCTATTTGTGCGTTGCCGGCGTACTTGAATGTTTTTGGGCGATTGGTTTAAAACATAGTGATGGTTTTAGTAAGTTGTGGCCTTCGCTCATCAGTGCAGCGCTAATAATACTTAGTTTAATTCTGCTCTCAATGGCTATGAAGACTATTCCTGTTGGCACAGCTTACGCTGTATGGGCAGGCATTGGGGCGGCTTTACTCGCGGTATATGGCATTTTATTTATGCAAGAATCGGCCAGTTTTATGCGAATTAGTTGTATTTTTCTCATTGTGCTGGGGGTGGCGGGTTTAAAATACTTTGCATAAATGTGAGTGTTTTTCCGAATCATTTTGTAGGAGTCTCTGATTAACCTCGAATGACTTCTGCGTGAGTCTACAATCCGTTTAGGCCGGCGGGCTTTGCAGCTAATGGCGTCGTCCTTAGCAAGAAGTCCAACACCGCATAAACGGATTTTAGCCACGCCCTTCGGCCAGACGTTATCCGAGGTTAATCAGAGACTCCTATATGTATAATGTTCTTATATTACAACATGCTGAAGGTGAATGGATTGGGTCGATGAAACATTGGTTTGGCGACAAACCATTTGTGTTGACAACGGTCAGATTGGATCATGGTGACGCGCTACCGGATATTAATTATATCGATTGGCTTGTTATTATGGGCGGTCCAATGAGTGCTTATGATGAGCAAACGTATCCATGGCTTATCCATGAAAAAATACTGATACGTCAGGTAGTATCGCAAGGTAAACCAGTATTGGGTATCTGTTTAGGTGCGCAATTAATTGCCAGTGCAATGGGGGCGACTGTTAAACCTAATGTACAACCAGAGATAGGGTGGTTTGAGGTTGTACGCACCAATGATGACGCTAACTGGTTGCCCTCTATCTTCACACCGCTGAGTTGGCATGGAGATATTTTTGATGTGCCCGAACATGCTGTGGCATTAGCGAAAAGCGAGATTACACCCTGTCAGGGATTTGCACTCGGGCGCCATGTGATTGGGCTACAATTTCACTTAGAGGCACAAAAGGGTACTGCGGCTGAATTTTTGGCATTAGATACAGGGGTTTTACCTTCAGGTCGTTTTGTACAGTCTGCACATACTATAATCAATACTGATCAACATATCGATCATAGCCAGCGTGTTATGTTTTCCTTGCTGGATCATTTGTACCAGAGTGCACTATAAACTTAAGTGTCTCTTAGTACGGTTGTGTACTTAGAGACAGGTTTAGGCATTTATTGATTTTTGATCACAAAGTGTTTGAAGATTTTTTTCTTAATTTCCCACTGACCTATAAAGTCGGCCTCAATGACTAATGTATCACCGGCAATAAATCTTTGTGGTTCACCACCATCGGCTGTAATAACAACTTCACCTTCAATAATATGAATAAATTCCCAGCAGCTATAGGTGGTATGATATGTACCTGCTGTTGCCTCCCAATATCCAGCTATCATGGTTTTATCCGGGCTTGTATATTCAATCCAGGTTTTCATACAAGGGTTACCATCGATAACTTTCCAGCCTTCAAGGTTGGTATCGATAGATGTGGCTGTTTTGTTAATAATTTTTGTCAGTGCATTCATTTGTAACTCCAGAAAATATTGCCCCACCTGTGCCTTAGTAGCACTAGGTGAGAACATAGTGCTAGCCTGCTTCTGATACCTCTCCCTTATTGGAAGATAGGTAGGCCTCTAGTGAATCGTCCAGTGCATCAATCCATGGGGTGTGATGTGCTGGCGATAAAGTACCTGTGATCAATGAGCGGTATGAGTAATCGCGAAAGGTCATGATGTTTTCTTTTTTGTGATGTTTCCATTCCAGAAATGTTTTATTCACGCCTTCTATATCAAAAGTGGGGTAATCTGTAGCTTTGATCAGTTCTAAAATATAATCGCCTTGATAGGTATACATTTCTTCTGCGGTATTGAGCGTAAGCTCACGGTTGCGCCACTTTATACTGTTAGCACTCATCTCTTGTTGACTATCTGGCAATGTAATTTTTCCCATAATAATATCGCGTACGTACCAGGCTTGGGCGTCAAACATATTAAAGGTATACCATTGGTCCTGCATGCCCAAATAAAAAAGTTTTGGGTTATGTTCCCAAACAACGCCTTTATAAAGATTTAATGGCCAAAGGCGGTTATTGGTTTTTAGACGTAAATTCTCAGCTAAAAAAGGAAAGTGATGTAAGTAACCCGTACATAGAATAATCGCATCCACGTGGCGAGATGTGCCGTCGGCAAAGTAGGCTTTGTTAGTATCAACGCGAATCAGGCTTGGTTTTTCTTCCCAGTTGTCGGGCCATTTATAGCCCATGGGACTTGTACGGTAACAACTGATAAGGTGGCGTGCGCCATATTTGTAACATTGAGAACCAATATCTTCGGCAGAGTAACTACTGCCTACTAAAAGTACATCCTTACCTTTAAACTCTAATGCATCACGAAAATCGTGAGCGTGTAGAATGCGGCCTCCAAAACGTTCAAAGCCTTCAAACTCTGGGACATTAGGTGTGGAGAAATGACCAGAGGCACAGATTACATAGTCAAATTCTTCTGTGTAAACAGACTCTGTATTATGGTCATTAACAGTGACAGTGAACATTGTCGAATGGGTATTATATTCAACATGCTGCACGGCTGTGTTGAAGCGAATGTAATCACGTACGCCGGCTTTTTCTACACGGCCTTTGATATAGTCCCATAAGACTTCTCGTGGAGGGTATGACGCAATCGGTTTGCCAAAATGCTCATCAAAACTATAGTCTGCAAACTCTAAACACTCTTTCGGTCCATTAGACCAAAGATATCGGTACATACTGCCGTGAACAGGCTCTCCATGTTCATCCAGGCCTGTACGCCAAGTATAGTTCCATAGCCCCCCCCAATCATTTTGTTTTTCAAAACATACCAGCTCGGGAATATCATCCCCTTTTTCTTGAGCGGATTGAAAGGCTCTCAATTGTGCCAGGCCACTTGGCCCTGCGCCAATAATCGCAATGCGCATTGTCATAGGTCTCTCCATCGTTAAAGAACAGCGTTGGCATTAAAAATAATCGTTTTCTTTGTCTGGAAAAATTCCCATGAGTGGGTAAGTCTAAAGGGGTAAATTAGGGGTAGGTATCAATTAGTTTGTAGAATAATACCCTCGACACCTAATATCATACCACTGTTGGAATAGAGACCGTGGCCTTTATCCTGTACTTGAATTTCAGTGCCGTTTCTCTGTATAAGACGGTAGTTAAGATTAAAACTGCTATGGGTTTGTAGCGCTATTTGCACTGCTTCCCAGACAGTGGTTGCATCATCTGGGTGAATCAGTGAAGCAAAATTGACCTGGGATTGATTAAGTAGGCTCTCCGCAGGGAAACCGGTTAACAGTGTACAACCATCACTGACATATTCCATCGTCCAGCTGCTATTGTTTCTCGATCTATAGAGCATGGCAGGCAAGCGATTCACTAGACTTTGCAAGCTGCGGTGGCTGGCATTTTTGACTTGTTCATTGCGTACTTGTGGTGTTATATCACACAGTGTGGCCGACAAAGGATAGAGCGTATCGGATCTCATTGGTTGTACTCGCATCTCACACCAGCGAACTTCACCGCTTTTATGCAATAGCCGAAACCAAATCAGTTCACTGGTACCCAGTGCTATTTTTTTAAACAGCCGTGTCCACGCTGGTATATCTTCAGGGTGCATAAAATCAGGCAGTGGCCGCGCAACTGTATTTGCTACAGGGAAACCTGTGATGTGTTCCCAGCATTGGTTAATGGTTACAATACACTGTTCGTGGTCAATAGCGACTACTACATCATTCAAGCTATTGAACAGTTGCCATAACTGTTGTTCATTGGCTGTTGTCGTGTTTGAACGACGAGGCCATTTAAGTATGGTCATAGTCTCTCCTTAATTTAGCTCTTCTTCCGTAAGGTTTCTATGCGCCCACGCAGCAAGCTCTAATCTAGAGTGCAGTGCTAGTTTTCGTAGTAGGCTTTTTACATATACCTTTACAGTACCATCGCTAATGCCTAATTCTCTGGCGATGAGTTTATTATTTAGCCCCTGAGCGATAAATAGCAGGGTTTCGCGTTCGCGGTCGGTTAATTCAGCTAAAGTTTTATTGCATTGAGTGATCTCCTCTTCGTGGCTTTGTCGAATGTGATTAGCAATAGATGTCACTGCATCGGTATTCAATGCGATGTTGCCATTGACTACTGCTAGTAATTGACTGAGAATTTCATCAGGAGGTGTATCTTTTTGTAGATAACCATTAGCACCATAGCGCAATGCTTCAAGTAATTTGTCTTGGTCGGTACACGCGGTAATAATAATGATTTTTAATGTGGCATCATATTCTCTGATCTGTTTTAGTAGTTCTAACCCAGATTTATCGGGCATTTGAAGGTCGAGTAGAAGGATATCTGGATAATGGTGCTCTAGGTTATCAAGCAGTGAAAAGCCGTTATCGTATTGGGCAATTACGCGCATCTCTTCACTGTCGTTTAGCAACTCGACAACACCACGTCTAAACAGTGGGTGATCATCAACGACAACGACAGAAAGCTGATTGTTACTCATAGTGTTCTCCCATATCGAGCACTAACTCTGTACGGGTGCCACCACCTAGCCTATGGCCAATGCTCAATGTTGCCCCAATACGCTCGGCTCGCTCGCGCATAATTTGCAGTCCAAAACTATCGCAGCGTGCGGCTTCAGGGGCAATGCCTGTACCGTTATCTTCGATAATAACCTGTAGTTGTTTATTGTGTAAAAAATTGAGAATGACACGAGAATGACTGGCATGGGAGTGGCGAATAGTATTGCTAAGACTTTCACGTACAATATAGAGTATCTGCATGGATTGCTTCGGGGTCAGCATATTGTGTAGCATACGATTATCCAGCTCAAAGACAATAGCGGATTGTTGCTCAAATTCTTGAATAGAATTAATAACGCCTTGTGAGAGGTTTTCCGTTTGCATGGTTAAACGTGATGAGGTGATTAATTCACGTGTCTGGCGATAAGCGCAATGGGTATAGGCTGCAAGATCTTCACTAATAGGCTTTAACGTTTGATATTGTGGATCGCTACACATTTTATCTAACTTGGCACTTTTAAGGCGCAGGTAACCGAGTACTTGTGCTAAAGAATCATGAAGTTCTGCCGCGTAGATAGCACGTTCGGCTTGTAGTGCTGAGGTGATTTTCTCTTCTCGTTGATGCCAGGCTTTTATGCCTTTTGTTAGTGCATTTTCTATGGCAGATGTTTTCCATTTTAATGTTTCAATACTCGGTGTTAAACCCTTAAATGTGAATAATAGCCAGACGTTTAAATGCTCGTTCTCTAATAGTTTTCGCGGGACTATTTTCCATGATATGTTATTGGTTTTTATGTCGATGATGTCTTTTTTAGATGTCTTTTTCAGTGTAAATATTCGATGCAGTTCCTCTATAAACTGAGGTGAAGGTTTGTTTTTACAGGAGTGATGAAGAAAAGATTCAGCGCTTATTGGCTTGGCAAAAAGAATAAAAATATCACCTCTTTCTTTATGTTTAAAAAATGTATCTATTGTTTGCTGAATACTAGGAATAACCTCCGGTAGCGTTTCACTGATACTATCAGCTGTGGCCAATGTAAATGCCAGGTCATTTAAATTGAGCGGGGGTATCTCTTTGTTGCGTAAATTAAGCTGGCGGCTGGTGAGCGTAAGCGCTAAGCCTTCTAGCCATTGTCTTGGCTTCATTACCATCTTTTTATCCCCTGATGAGAAAGTCTTTATATATCCAATAGTCTCAGCACTATTTATGCCATTTCACTGTTTTTTTGTCACTTATCTCTTAAGGGGTATTCCCGATGGAGGATTGTTTAAAAAACACCGTTGGTAAATATTTATAAGCTACAGACATTGTTGAATGCGCTATGAAATGTCTATTTTGATGCGCACTTAATTGAGTCAGTGATATTACCTGTGCACTAACAATGCACAGTGTGTGCTTTCATAAATGCTAGACATAGGGTCATGGGGTGAAACGATGTTGGAAAACAAAAAGCGAGAGGTTGTTGATGCGTGTTATTTCAATCTGCAATACCCAGTTGATGGCCAACGGTATCGCATAGACGGGCAGCAGGCCCAACATTTTAAATTGAGCTCAGGGGATCTACTGGCAATTAGCAGTCTTGATGTTTCGCAAGCCTGTGAACTCCTTGTGATGGATCAACAAGGTAATGCCGCTCCACAATTGTTAGATAATCGTGCACCTGTGGCTGCGGTGGCAATAGGTGCGCAATTGGCAGGAACGGGTACGGCAGCTTCGAGGCTTAAGCATGCGCTTGACACTTGGGGAGTTAAGCCTAGTCACCTGCAAACGGCGTTGCATATTCCCGGTGATGAACCGGTGACACTGCAAGCTTTGGCAGACATTACTGTCATTGCAGCAGCAGCAGGTATTGATATGGATGTAGATGAACACTCGCCGGTTACTGAGCTTAATCTTATTATAAAACACGCCATGCCTTGCAAGGAATATTTACCCGAGCCCTTAGCTGAGGTTAAGTCTCAATGGCGTGTTCCTCGGGCAACCGCGCGTGCTTATGAGGTCAACGCCGGGGAGTGGATTCAAATTATTGATGTCTCGGGTAAACAATGTTCGGATTTTCTCGCCTTTGATAAAGAGGCATTACTAACGGGTGATGAGTGCGGATTAGATGCGGTAGCTACCCGTACGGTTACAGGGTTAGATCATCCCCGGCCGGGTCTTTTTTCTCGTTTTCTTAGCCATGATATGCAACCGTTGGTAGAGATTGTACAAGATACCGTTGGCCGCCATGATAGCTTTCTAATGGCGTGCGCGTCTAAGTATTATGAAGACAGTGGCTACTTTGGGCATGTGAATTGTAGCGATAATTTTAATCGTGCGTTAGCACCTTATGGTGTAACACCGCGCTCAGCATGGCCGGCCATTAACTTCTTTTTTAATACGGCTATTGCCCCTTGCGGTGAGGTTACGATGGATGAGCCTTGGTCTCGGGCGGGTGATTATGTTCTGTTGCAGGCCAGCCGTGATTTAATCTGTGCATCATCTGCTTGCCCTGATGATATTGATCCCGCCAATGGTTGGCATCCAACTGACATTCATGTACGCATCTATAGCGCTGACAAACTGTTTCCTCGTGCTATTGCCCATCGACTTACACCATCGGAGCTACCTCGTATGACTAAAACAACGGGCTTTCATCAGCCGGTATCGGCACTCACTAAACAACTGGTTGAGTATCGTGGCTATTGGGTTGCATCAGAGTATGAAGGCTGGGGCGCTAAAGCCGAATATCTGGCATGCCGTGAAAGGGTTGCAATGATTGATCTTTCGGCATTGAGAAAGTTTGAAATCACAGGCCCTGATGCAGAAGCATTTTTACAATATGTGTTAACGCGCAATGTCAGGCGTCTGGCTATTGGTGAAATTGCCTACTCTGCTATTTGTTTTGATACCGGCGGCATGATTGATGATGGCACTGTGTTTCGCATGGGAGAGCAAGCTTTTCGTTGGGTTTGCGGTGATTCGTATACCGGTATCTGGATGCGTAATAAAGCCAGTGAAAAAGGGTTAAGGGTCAGTATTCGCGACTCTAGTGATCAGTTACATAATGTTGCACTTCAAGGGCCGCAAAGCCGAAATATTTTACGTGACATTATCTGGACCCCTCAATGCCAGCCTGACCTTGATACGCTCGGATGGTTTCATTTTTTAATTGGGCGTATCGGTGGGCCACAGGGGGTTGCGGTTATGGTATCGAGAACCGGTTATACCGGTGAGTTGGGATTTGAAGTGTGGTGTCATCCAGATAACGGCGAAACGGTTTGGTCTGCTATTTGGAATGAGGGGCAACAGTATGACATAGCGCCACTGGGTTTTGATGCGCTAGATATGTTGCGTATTGAAGCCGGGCTTATCTTTGCCGATCATGAATTCTGTCCTGAAACAAACCCCTTTGAGGCAGGGATTGGCTTTACCGTGCCGCTGAAATCTAAAGACGATGATTTTATTGGCCGGGAGGCTCTTCGACGTCAGGCACCAGAGAGCCGAAAAAAATTAATGGGGCTGATACTTGAGACACACGAAGCTGCTGCTCATGGTGACCCTGTTTATCAGGGCCGTTTCCCCGTTGGTGTAGTCACCAGCGCTACCTCTTCCCCTTTGTTGGGCAAGCAGATTGCTCTGTGTCGTATTGCGCCTGAGTTTGCTCTCAAAGGCACTAAGCTCGAGGTCGGCAAGCTCGATGGACACCAGAAAAGATTAACTGCCACAGTAACAAACCTTCCATTTTATGATCCCGAGCGAACGCGTGTTCGCTCATAACAATTCAAACATTCAATAACGTAAGCGTGAGGTAAAACCAATGTCTACAGCAATGACCTTTTATAAACAGGCAATCAAAACAGAACTTCCCAGTATGGAAAAACCCGGTATCAATGCTTTTTTGGGAGATATCTCTGTCTCAGATGATCCCGATAAAACGATCGTATCGGGTTTTTATCGTATGGAGAAATCCGATGAGCCACTGGTGTATGAATACACCTACCACGAGATGAAAATTATCGTAGAGGGCGAGATGGTTATATCGGATGAAGCCGGTAATGAAGTCTATGCCACTGTAGGTGATGTTTTCTATTTCCCTAAGGGGAGTGTCATTACATTTCAATCGCCGACTTACGGTGTTGGTTTCTTTTGCGGACAGCGTAAGGAAGGTGAAGCGTAAACAGACCTTAAGGCACAAGTGTGGACCAAAGTGGATCACAACAGAGATAAGAGAACCACTTTGGTGCCATTTTAGCAGCCACAGAGATATTATTTTTATAAGTATTTGAAAATAAAGACTATTGTTTTTTGGGTACGATGATTGCATTTCCTATTGAGAAATATTTATTACTGATAGTGCTTTTTGTTGCAGGTGAATAAGAAGCATATGAAGTTATAAGCGACAGTTATAACCATACTAGGGGGGTCACAATGGACCAAACACAAGTAGCAGAGAAACTCACAGAGCTACAAACTCTGATCGAAATGACCGGCACGATCAATATGGAAGTTTTTTATTGGTGGTGTACGGGTTTAATGGTCATTATTCACGCCGGTTTTCTGGCTTATGAAATGGGTGCTTCCCGTTTGAAAAACGCCTTGGCATCTGGTGTTAAAAATATTCTAGCATTTGCTTTTATTATTCCCACTTTCTTTTTCTTTGGCTGGTGGATTTATCTGGCAATGTACAACGGTTTTTCGCCCGACTTTGAGGCGGCCTCAGCGGGGTTACCTTGGTCAACTAATATGGGGCCGAATTTGAGCGATAATGCGAGCGGTATTTTCTGGGGGGCTTTTGTTCTCTTTGCTGCCACCACGGCGTCTATTTTCTCAGGTGCTGTTATCGAGCGTATTCGCATGAGTTCTTTTTTAATTCTGGCGATTATCCTGGGGTCTGTCGTGTGGATTTTGGGGGCATCGTGGGGATGGCATCCAACTGGCTGGTTGACCACTGAGTGGGGGTTTCACGATTTTGGTGCGGCGGGTTGTGTGCATATGGTCGCAGGTTTCTTTGCGCTGGGTGTGACGATCAACTTGGGGGCCCGCATAGGGCGGTTTGCACCCGATGGTACACCTATTGAGATTCAAGGGCACAGTATGCCGATGACTATTATTGGCTTGATGCTGATTATCGTGGGTTTCTTTGGTTTTCTCGGCGGGTGTATTATCTATGCTGGTGGGGCCCAGTGGACAACAATTTTTGGTACCCCTGTGACTCTTTCTGCGATTAGTTTTAATACGCTAATGGCATTTTCAGGCGGTATTATTGGCGCTTATTTTGTGACTCGACAACCATTTTGGATGATGTCTGGTGCATTGGCTGGTATTTTTTCAGCCGCACCAGGACTTGATCTTTACTACCCGCCACTGGCCTTTTTGATGGGTATTACCGGCGGTGTGGTTGCACCACTAGCGGATAAATTTATTACACATAAATTTAAAGTCGATGATGCTGTGGGCGCTTTTGCCGTACACGGTATTGGTGGTTTAATCGGTATTGTTGGGCTCGGTATTTTCAGTGGTTTCCCCAATGTAGTCGAAGGCGCACCGGCAGTTTCTTTTTCTGGCCAGTTAATGAGTGCTGCTGTTATGGCGCTGCTCGGTTTTATTCCTGGCTTTGGCCTGTCGTTTGCAATGGCAAAAATTGGCTTCTTGCGCGTACCGCCTAAAGCTGAGGAGGTTGGCTTGGATACTGTTGAAGTTCCACTTGAGGCCTATCCTGAATCGGTTCCTGCAACACAAGACACCCCCATCACTCGCACATCTGCAATCGCATAAGGAGAACATGATGAATACTAGTCCAATTACTACCTGGGAAGGCGCTGAAGCTTATTTTACTTTTGCCGATAGCCCCGCAGCTATGATGATTATATTATCATTAGCTGTAGCGGCTACCGTTGGAACTATTATTGCTTCGATTAAACATGAAAACGACACGTATATTGATTATAAGTAGTTAATCCTGACAATAGTGTCTAGGAACCTCGGATAACTTCTGGCCGACAGGCGTGGCTAAAATCCGTTTATGCGGTGTTGGACTTCTTGCTAAGGACGACGCCATTAGCTGCAAAGCCCGCCTTGCCTAAACGGGTTTTAGACTCACGCAGAAGTTATCTGAGGTTAATCAGAGGTTCCTCTATATAGAAGAGCGCCGGCTTTGCTGGCGTTCTTCGTTTCTGGATTGACGATGCGTTATTCAATATTGACAGGTAATAATCGTTGGCAGTTTGCTGATTTAAAAACGGTCATGGCAAAAGCTAGCCCTGAGCGTTCAGGTGATCGCCTAGCCGGTATAGCAGCCACAACCGCGCAAGAGCGTGTTGCCGCTCAAATGGTGTTGGCCGATGTGCCGCTCACACAGTTTCTTAATGAGGAGTTTATTCCTTATGACGAAGATGAAGTGACGCGTTTAATTATCGATACTCACAATGCAGCTGCATTTTCTCCTATTGCTTCGCTAACGGTTGGCGAATGGCGCAATTGGTTATTGTCAGAACAAGCAACAACAGCGGTATTGCAACAATTAGCACCGGGATTAACACCAGAAATGGTTGCAGCTGTGTCAAAAATTATGCGGGTGCAAGATTTGATTCTGGTGGCAAAAAAGTGCACCAATATTACCGCCTTTCGCAATACATTAGGTTTGCCAGGCCGCATGGCCACCCGCTTGCAACCAAACCACCCCACCGATGACCCTGCCGGTATTGCCGCGAGTATCCTCGATGGTTTGTTGTATGGCAGTGGCGATGCCGTGATTGGTATTAACCCTGCCAGTGACAATATCAATGCAGTCACTACGTTAATGAAGATGTTAGATGATGTAATCCACCACTATGAAATTCCTACGCAATCGTGTGTATTGACCCACATTACTACGCACCTTGAGGCCATGAATCGAGGGGCACCGGTTGATTTGGTTTTTCAGTCCATCGCCGGGACTGAAAAAGCCAACAAAGGCTTTGGCGTTGACTTATCTATTTTAAAAGAAGCACACACGGCTGCTCAGGCATTAAATCGGGGAACGTGTGGTGATAATGTGATGTATTTTGAAACCGGACAGGGAAGTGCACTTTCAGCGGACGCACACTTTAGTGTTGATCAGCAGACCTGCGAAGTGCGCGCCTATGCTGTTGCCCGCGCATTTTCGCCGTTATTAGTCAATACGGTGGTGGGTTTTATTGGCCCTGAGTATCTCTATAACGGTAAGCAAATTACCCGCGCAGGTCTTGAAGATCATTTTTGCGCGAAGCTGATGGGGCTACCTATGGGGTGTGATATTTGCTACACCAATCATGCGCAGGCCGATCAAGATGATATGGACAGCTTGCTGACACAATTAGCCGTTGCGGGGGTTAATTTCATTATGGGAATTCCTGGGTCAGATGACATTATGCTCAACTACCAGACAACCTCCTTTCACGACGCGCTTTACGTGCGCGATGTACTTGGCTTACGCCCGAGTCCAGAGTTTGATGCCTGGCTTAAAAAAATGCAAATCTTCAATAGCGATGGCCAATTAGCCGTAGGGCATCAGCTACCGCCTGCGTTTACGCACCTTCAGCGTTTGATGGGGAAATGATATGACTAAAGAGCCATACACAGCATCTAACAAAACTTCGACAGATGTTGAAGTAGAAAATAGTTGGCGTCAAATGAGACACTTGACCGACGCTCGCATTGGTTTAGGGCGAGTTGGTTGCAGTATTCCTACCAAGCGCTTATTGGCGTTTCAGATGGATCATGCCAATGCCCGCGATGCGGTACATACCCCGTTGGATGTGCCTAATCTACAGGCAGAACTGCCTGATCAATATGGTCAACTGGTGCTAGATAGCCAGGCATCAAATCGTGCAGTTTATCTACAAAGGCCAGATTTGGGGCGACGTTTATCGTTGTCGTCTGTGGAGGTAATTGATGCTTTTTTACAGCGCACAGACATGGGTGATAATGCGCTAAATGGCGCGCGCCATGAAGTACATATGACGGCGGGTATTATCATTGTTGACGGACTCTCCTCTACGGCCGTTCAAGCTCACGCCGGGCAAATGGTGCAACGTATTTGTCACGCTATGGAGAGCGAGAGAGGCCACACTTTCAACCATAAACGCTATCGTTTGGCACCAATTTGTATTGTCAATCAAGGCCGGGTTGCTATTGGTGATGAGATCGGTGAGCGGCTAGGCGTTGACTTGCTCATTCTTATGGTAGGTGAACGTCCAGGATTAAGCTCACCTGACAGCTTAGGTATTTATTACACGTTTAAGCCTAAGCGAGGCCTAGATGATTCCCGGCGCAATTGTATTTCTAATATTCGTCCTGCGGGTTTATCGTTTCAGGCGGCCACAAATAAATTAATGTGGTTGATCGAGCAGTCAATCAATATTCAACACTCCGGTGTTATGTTAAAAGATCAATCAGACCCTATTGATGGTATCAGTGACAACAGTCAGAGTAATTTTCTATTGGAGTAATATATATGACAACAGTACATGTAGATGCAAAAACACACGCGCACAGATATTATGTGAGCGTGTCTGTATAACTATCTGTGTGCGTGCATTACCCTAAGCCTAACGCGTTGGCATGGTGGCGCAGGTGGTCATCAATAAAACTGGCAATAAAGAAATAACTGTGGTCATAACCCGGTTGCATACGCAACTCTAGTGGGTAGCCTACTGCTTTACATGCAGCTTCTAGTGCTTCGGGTTTTAGTTGCTCGACCAAAAAATCATCGGCTTGTCCTTGGTCGATCAACAGTGGCAATTGCTGTGTTGCCTGGCTGATTAGTTCACAGCTATCCCAAGCCTTCCAGTGTTCTTTATTTGTGCCAAGGTAACCCGTTAATGCCTTTTCGCCCCAAGGGCAGTTACTGGGGTTACTGATTGGCGAAAAGGCCGAGACTGATTGATACTGGTCTGGGTTTTTCAGTGCGCAAATAAGTGCACCGTGCCCACCCATTGAGTGGCCGCTTATTGCGCACGCCTCTGTCACTGGAAAGTGGGCTTTAATGACTTGTGGTAACTCTTCTACGACATAGTCATACATGCGGTAATTCTCTGACCAAGGCGCTTGTGTAGCGTTGACGTAAAAGCCTGCGGCTGAACCAAAATCATAACTGTCGTGTTCGCCGGGGAAGTCAGTACCGCGTGGGCTGGTATCCGGGCAAACAATGGCTAGCCCTAATTCAGCGGCCAAGCGTTGAGCGCCTGCTTTTTGCATAAAGTTCTCATCAGTGCAGGTTAGGCCCGATAACCAATAGAGCACCGGTACAGGTTTATTTTGGGCTTGCGGTGGGAGATAAATTGCAAAAATCATCTCGGTGGCAGTGCTGTTCGATGCGTGTTTATAGCGTTTTAGCCAACCACCAAAGCTCTTGGTGCATGAGATCATCTCTGGGGTTGTGGGCAATTCAGACATACAGCGCCTCCTTAAATCAGATAACAGGGTTTGTGTTGAGTTACCGCCACTAGCGGCTGTAATAACCATCCATGGCATTACAGTATGATGGCATAGTATTAATAGATAATAACAGAGCGAATACTTTCACCTGCGTGCATGAGATCAAATGCTTTATTGATATCATCCAACCCCATGGTGTGTGTAATAAAGGGGTCGATATCAATCTTGCCGTTCATGTAGTCTTCGACATAACCGGGCAACTGGCTGCGACCTTTTACACCGCCGAAAGCAGAGCCTTTCCAGACACGGCCGGTGACTAATTGAAACGGGCGAGTCGATATTTCTTGGCCTGCACCGGCAACACCAATAACGACAGATTCCCCCCAGCCTTTATGGCAGCACTCCAGCGCTTGGCGCATCACTTGGACATTGCCAATACACTCGAAAGAGTAATCGACACCGCCATCGGTCATATCTACGATGACATCTTGAATAGGGTCGGAGAATTTTTGAGGGTTAACGCAATCGGTGGCGCCGAACTGTTGGGCAATCTCGAACTTATCTTCATTGATATCAATTGCGATAATGCGGCTGGCGTTGGCTATACGGGCCCCTTGAATTACCGATAGACCGATCCCGCCCAAGCCAAAGACGGCAACAGTTGCACCGGCTTCAACATTGGCGGTGTTGAGCACCGCCCCGATACCGGTGGTGATACCACAGCCGAGCAGACAGACTTTTTCCAGTGGTGCATCTACATGTATCTTTGCGAAAGCAATCTCCGGTGCCACTGTGTACTCAGAAAAGGTAGATGTGCCCATATAGTGAAACAGTGGTTTACCACCGATAGAGAAGCGGCTGGTATTATCAGGCATTAACCCTTTCCCCTGAGTTTCTCGTATAGCCTGACAAAGGTTGGTTTTACCCGAGAGGCAAAATTTACACTGGCCGCATTCGGCTGTGTACAGCGGGATAACATGATCTCCCGGTTTTAAGCTGCTCACGCCAGGCCCTACTTCCTCCACGATCCCTGCACCCTCGTGGCCTAGAATTGACGGAAAGATCCCCTCGGGGTCCTCACCTGAGAGTGTAAATGCATCTGTATGGCAAACACCTGTAGCGACAATGCGCACCAGCACTTCACCCGCTTTTGGGCCTTGCACATCAATCTCTTCGATAGACAGTGGTTCGCCCGCTTTCCAGGCAATTGCAGCGCGAGATTTCATCGATAACTCCTGAGCTTTAGTGAATGTATCAAAAGGCTATTCTAATACAGCTATTTATTGTTATCTCTGCATTAATTGGAAATGACTTTTGCTATATAGCAATAATAAAGGTATATTTTTTGTTTTTGCCCGTAAGAGGGGGATAGCATGCGTCGGTGGGATGCGATTGAGGCTTTTGTGATGGTGGTTCAGCACGGTAGCTTTACCGCTGCTGCTGCTGCACTGGGGGTGTCACCCTCCCATATTAGCCGCCGGATAGCCGAACTGGAATCTACACTGGGTACTCCCCTGATCTATCGGACCACGCGCTCTATACGCCTTAGTGATACTGCCGAGCAATATTATGAAGAGTGTAACCGTTTATTGCAGGGCTTTGTTAGTGCCGAAGAGCGGATCAGCCAGCAGCTTGAAGAGCCTTCAGGGTTATTAAAAATCACCTGTGGTGCAACCTTTGGTGAGCGATTTATTGCGCCATTGCTGCCGGTGTTTCTTCAACGCTATACGAAACTTCAAGTTGACCTGCACCTGAGCAATAGCCGAGTCGATTTGATTCGAGATGGTTATGATCTCGCTGTACGTTTAGGTACGATGGAGGATTCAAGCTTACTGGCGAGGCGTTTGTGCGACCGTACAGAACATATCTGTGCCTCACCAGCCTATTTAGAGCGCTATGGCGCTCCTCATACTCTCAATGAATTGGCTCGGCATAATTGTATTCAAGGCTCTACTGCAACGTGGTTGTTTTTAGAGAAAGGGCAACGACGTGAACTCAAGGTAGAGGGGAATTGGCGCAGTAACTCAGGGCCTGCGGTGTTAGAAGCAGTCAGTGCGGGTTTAGGGCTTGCGCAGCTGCCGGATTATTATGTGGAGCCTTTATTAAAAAGTGGCGAGTTGGTGAGCGTGTTAGATAACTATCGCTACCCATTGTCTGGTGTGTGGTTAGTCTACCCTAAAGTACGCCAACAATTGCCCCGTCTGACATTGCTGTGCGATTATTTAATTACATCGTTTCAGCACCACCGCTGGGAGGTAAATGCATAGCCGTGCCTTCATGCGCGTTCGATAAGCTCTATTGTGTATCCGTCAGGGTCTTTAATAAATGCAATCGTTTCACGTTGATCAAAGCGCATAGGTCCAGGTGTTCTTGTGAATGTAACATTTTGCGCTAGAAGTTGTTCATATGCTTGGTGAATATCAGAGACGGCTAATGCAATATGCCCGAATGCATTACCTTTATCATACGTGATGTCTCCCCAGTTGTAGGTGAGCTCTAATACCGTTGAATGCTCCTCATTGTCATATCCAAGGAAGGCGAGCGTAAACTGAGCCTCGTTATAATCTTGGCGGCGTAAAAGGCGCATACCTAAAATATGAGTATAAAAATTAATAGAAACTTCAAGGTTTTTAACACGCAACATAGTGTGAAGAATACGGTGGGTGGGTTTATACTGGATCATAACGAGCCTCTATAGTCGATAATCCCCATTGTCTGTCGCAGACAATGGGGGTGTAATACACAGCATTAAGCGGCTTGATTAATCGCATCGCCTAGCTGTTCATTGGTGTAGGCTTGGCCCGCAATACCCCAAAAACCATCGACTGCATAGACTGCATTAACCCAAATATTGTTAATGGATAACGTGCCGTTGGTGGCATTAAGAATAATACTCGTCACACGTTCAACAAACATGGCCTTCTGGTCTTGCGTCTGGAAGGTAAAAGAAGGGACCCGCAACTCTACAATCGCTAGGTCTTGAACGTCTTTACCGGCAAAGGTTAACCCTTTTTCTACAAAAATAACTTCCCCGATAACATTGGGTGTCATAAAGGCATTGCCGCTGATGTCATGTGCTTCTAATAGAGCATCAGCCACGTCATGATGGATTTGCTGTGCTTTCTCTTTTGTTACAAGTCCTTCGGTCATCATAATTTGAACAGGCATAATCGTGTTTCCTTGTTAATTAAATGGAGTGTGTTTATTAATAGCGATCGTTATTAATAAATAGTATAGACAGGGATAGTTGTTGGTGTCAACATATTAATACTGATCGTTATTATTAGGTGGCACAATGCGTGTTTCAAAAGAGACAAAAGAGAAGATAAGAGCCGATATTTTGGATGCCGCAGGGCAAGGCTTTCGAGAAATGGGTTATGGTAGTCTTGGTATTGATGGCTTGGCAAAGCGTATTGGCATGACCTCGGGCGCTTTCTATAGCCATTTCCCCTCTAAGCAAGAAGCGTTTAAAGAGGTGGTTAGTAAAGGACTTAGTGATTATGGGGAGGCCGTTCAGCAGTTCCAAGTGCAGCATAGCACTGATTGGACAGACGCATTTCTCGATTATTATTTAGGTGACGAGCATGTTGAGAATCTAGCGTGTAGTTGTGCGGTACCGGGGTTGTCTGCTGAGGTAATGCGAGCTGATAGTGACACTAAAAAAATATACGAGAAGCAGGTGACTGATATTGCCACACACATTGCCGATGGCTTGGATCAAGGGTCTTTAGAAAATGCTTGGGCGTTAATGGGGCTGTTGGCGGGCAGTGTTATGTTAGCTCGTTGTGTCTCCAGCCCTGAATCTTCACAACAGATAGTTAATAGTGCAAGGCTATGGGCAGAAAAAATACTGGCAGATTCACCATGCAGTATTGACTAGTCATAGCGGCCACAAATATGTTGGTTTTATCATGACAATAGCTTTGTCATCAACAATCCTGATAAATACAGACCAATACCAAACACGGTATGCGTGGCCACGCTTTTTAAGCGAGCAAGATGTGGGTGCGCAAGTCTACTCGCGGCGATGCCTAAGCCAAAGCAAGGTTGTAGAATAAAAAAGGGAAATACAAGGGTAGCCACACCGACAATAAGGGCCGGTAATAGGCTTGGGTGTTCTGCCCAAGTGGTGCCCCATATCAGTAAGAGCCCATAGGCGAAGATAATGCCAATACTATAATGAGCTGTCCAGCCAATAATGGCCTCGCCGGTGATTGGACTGCTTTGGGTTATATTCTTATGTGTGAATACCCCTCTTAGTCCGTGCCCCATCCAACGGCCGACTAATGCATAATCTAACGACGGGATAGAAAAGCCGACTTTCAAAAATAGTGCCCATATATCCATAAGTATTGTTGCGCCAATACCTATCCAAAACGCAGTCATTAAAAGCGTTGAGTTCATTTATTCTGCCTCTGATGTTTGATTAATATTGACACAATACACGTTCAAGTCGGCTTTAAGTCAATAGTGTTTGTTACATGGGCAGCTGTTAATAAAGGAATTATTAAAATAAATGGGGCAATATGGGCTGTTGATTTCTGGCATGGCCAACATGAATGATTACATTGAGCCGGTTAATCGCTGATGGGTTCAATTTTTAACTTATAATAATGCGCCTTTTTACGTGGAGCCAGTAATGAATAAAGTATCATACCGTAAGACTCTAGGGTGTAGATTGTGCACTTTTGCCGATAGGGATTGCTCAAACGATCCCGATAGCGATAATAGTGCTTATTCATTCAATTAATATTGTGTAGATTATGGAAACATTAAGGATTTTAGGCTCGGGTATTGCCCTACCTGAACGAGTGGTGCAATCAAGCGAAATTGACAAACAGCAGGGCCTGCAAAAAGGGCAAACTGAAACCACCTCAGGGGTTGTTTCACGCTATTATGCCACATCAGAATCGGCAACGGATTTAGCGCTAACAGCGATTAATGATGCACTAGCAAATAGTGGGCACAGATTACAGGATATCGATTGTCTTATCTCCGCCAGTGGTACGATGGAGCAAGCTATTCCCTACAATGCCGCTAAAATCCATTCACGCTTGCACTTTGAAACACCTATCCCTGCATTTGATGTCAATATGACGTGTTTGAGTGCATTGATGGCCTTAAATCTTGCCGCGTCTATGATTGCATCCGGGCAATATAAAACTATTTTAATTGTAGCAGCAGAAGTGGCATCGGTAGGTATTGACTGGAGTGATCGAGAAACGGCCGGTTTATTTGGTGATGGCGCTGCGGCATTACTTGTATCGCACAGCGCTGACACCCATCAAGGGATAGTAGCCTCTCATTTTGCAACCTATAGTGAAGGTGTAGATTATTGCCAGATTCGTGGTGGTGGTAGCTTGAATCACCCCTCTAAAATTGACGGTGACTATAAACCTTTTGGTATGTTTGAAATGCACGGTAGAGAAGTGTTTCGCTTGAGTGCTACGGTAATAGATGAATTTCTAATGACATTATTTGCTAAGTTGCCTTTTTCTCTTAATGATGTCGACTGGGTGGTGCCTCATCAGGCCAGCGCATTGGCGATGAGCCATATGCGCAAAAGATTACAGATTCCGACTGAAAAAGTTATTCATATTTTACCTGATCGTGGCAATCAAATAGCGGCCTCACTACCCTCGGCACTACATGAATTACTAGTGAACCACCAGTCTAAAAAAGGCGATAAAGTATTGCTGATAGGTACATCAGCAGGGCTTAGCATAGGCGCATTGGTATTGGTGTTGTAATGAAAGCAATAGTAACGGGCGCTACAGGTTTTTTAGGTAAGCATCTTGTCGCACTACTAGAAGAACAACATTGCCAGATTTTGGCTCTAGGGCGTGATTGCCAAAAAGGTGCAGCACTGAATTCTGTACAAACAACCTTTAAAGCCGCTGACAATGCAAAGTGGCATGAGTTAGATGCTGTATTTGAAACCGCTGATATAGTCTTCCACTGTGCTGCCTTATCCAGTGTTTGGGGAAAGGCAGAGAGCTTTGAGCTGGCGAATGTACAAGGTACCCGTAATGTATTGACGTGTTGTGAAAAATGGTCAATAAAACGTTTAGTTTATGTATCATCCACGAGTGTTTATTTTGATTATCAACACAAAATCAATATTGTTGAAAGTGAATCTTTACGACAAAATTTTGTTAATCACTACGCGCGCACTAAATATGCCGCCGAGCAATTATTATTAACCGAAAGAAAAAATACTGAGATTGTTATTATTCGCCCTAGAGGTATTATTGGCCAGGGTGATACGGCAATTATGCCTAGAATATTACGAATAGCTAATAAAGGTTTTTTCCCGTTGATTAATCAAGGTGCTGCCATGGTTGATCTGACTTATGTTAAGAATGTTGCTTATGCATTATGGCTTGCAGGGCAGGCGATTGGCGTTGATGGGAAAGTGTTCAATATCTCTAACTTTGAGCCTATGAGCGTAAAACATCTATTAAATAAAGTACTTAATGTTCACAATACATCCTGTCGTTTAGTGCCAGTTAATTATCAGTTTATTTATGGCGTTGCTAAATTTTATGAAATAATAGCGAGCCGTTTGTCACTAGCAGAGCCGGGTATTACTTGTTATGGAGTCGGGTTGTTAGCAACAACCCAAACGTTAAATGTTGATGCAGCTAAAAAAGAATTAGGTTACCAACCACTCTATAGCTTAAATTATGGCATTGAGAGATCATTAGAGGTGACACCTTAGCATGCTAAGATTATTAAAAGTAGGCCATTGTTATCATCCAGAGGCGATGGTGATGAAAGGGCATTCTTGGCGCTCAATGCAATTCCCCGCTATCGTAGGGTTAATTAATCATCCGCAGCAAGGGTATATTTTATTTGATACCGGTTATGCCAAACGGTTTTTAGAGGCCACCAATCCATTTCCTGAACGTTTTTATCGTTGGCTGACTCCTATCCATCTGTGCGATAAAGAGAATCTTGTGACTCAACTTGCACAGCTTAATATAGCCGTTGAAGATATAGCGGCTATATTTATCTCGCACTTTCATGCAGACCATATATCCGGTTTATTGGATTACCCCAATGCAAAATTTATCTGTTCAAAAAATGCCTTAATTGAATTTACTCGATTAGGACGGATAAAAGGACTGATCAAAGGTTTCTTACCGGCGTTGTTGCCGAGTGACTTCACTAAACGATGTTCTTTTATTGAAGATATGAAAAGAGTGTTCATTACGCATAAATATAACCCTTTTGATATGGGGTATGACATCTTTAATGATGGTAGTTTTTTGGCTGTGGCGTTACCAGGGCATGCAGCAGGTCAATTTGGCTTGTTACTTGAGTGTAATGGTAAATCTTACTTTTTAATTGGCGATGCCAGCTGGACCCGAGAGGCCTATCAAAATGGCGCAAGGCCCAATATATTTACGTATGCAATAATGGATAACGGCAAGCAATATTTAGAAACACTAGATAAATTATCAACACTATTTTTAACTCAACGAGAGTTGCATATTATTCCCTCTCATTGCCAATTGTCTTTTGATAAATTTCATCATGAATAGACGCTTAAAACGCATTAGTATTTTTATTGGAAGTTTTCTAAACGCCAAGATAGGTCATAGATTGCCGCGTAAACTATTGGAGTTTCTCCAGTGTAAACGTTTTAAATTATTACAAAAACATGTATTAGTTTTATCGCCTTATTATGTTAATTATGCAGACAAACCATTAGATGAATATCCCTTTGTTAATAAAGCATTGCATGTTGATAATTTCAACACAATTAATACAGTGAAGCTGGATAAAAAAGGAGTGTTTGATACAGCAATTGCCGCTGAAAAAAATCGAGATTTTAAACCTGTATATAAAGGTTTTTCAGTGGGGTTGTCATCAGGTACGAGTGGTAGTCGGGGATTGTTTGTTACCTCAGAAGAAGAACAAGCCCAATGGGCGGGGTATATCATCGGTAAGCTATTGCCGTTTCGTTGGGGTAGACATCGGGTTGCCTTCTTTCTTCGTGCCAATAATAATCTTTATGAAACGGCGAATGGTTTTTTACTGAGTTTCAAGTTTTTTGACCTTGTTGCCGGTGTAGATAAAAATATAGCAGTATTAGAAACATTTGATCCAACGATATTAATTGCCCCGGTAAGTGTGTTGTTAAAAATTGCTCAGTGTGAAGCGCGTATTCACCCCGTCAAAGTGATCGCTGTGGCAGAAGTGTTAGATGAATCATCCAGACAAGCATTAGAAATAAAATTCCAACAAAAAATTCATCAGGTTTATCAATGCACAGAGGGCTTTCTGGCTGTAACATGTAATCAAGGCAATTTACACCTCAACGAAGATATGGTGATAATAGAAAAGCAATGGATAGATAAAAAAAGTGGCCGTTTTTATCCTGTTGTAACCGATCTAAAGAGAAAAACTCAACCGATCATTCGTTACCTCCTTGATGATATACTGATAGAAGATAAAAATCGGTGTGTTTGTGGCTCTAGCTTTACTCGGCTAGCATCTATTGAAGGACGCAAAGATGACATCGTGAGATTAGCCGATAAACATAACAACATCGTTGATGTTTTTCCTGATTTTATACGAAATACTATTGTTGCTGCTAGTGATGAAATATGTGAATATCAAGTGACACAAATTAAGCATGATACCTTAATTATTAGTACGTTACCTTTTAATCGTACACTGCAAAATGACATCACAGATGCTCTTAATGAATTGTTTAGTCGACTAGAAGTTTTGAAGCCCTGTTATTTATTTGAACAGTTTGAATATGAAATCGGTGGCCAAAAAAGGCGGCGAATAAAGAGATTGATAAATGGCTAGACTATTGATAACAGGTGCTAGGGCTCCGGTAGCATTAGAACTAGCAAGAAATTTTAATCAGTTTGGTCATTATGTGATTATGACGGATTCTCTCACTTATCCATTGGCTCGCAATACTAATGCTGTCGATTGTTTTTATGTCATACCTAGCCCTAGAGATAATATTGAAGAATTTAAATATACATTAATAAATATACTTCAGCAGGAAAAAATTGAATACCTTATACCTACTTGTGAAGAGGTTTTTTATCTTGCATTTATTAAAAACGATATAACGCCTATATGTCGTATATTGTGCCCGGATTTTTCATTGATTTCAAAGCTCCATAGTAAAATTGAAATATTATCGTTAGCTAGTGACATGGGAATACTATTGCCCGATACGGCCATAGTTGATAAAAAAAATATAGCGGTAATTAATAATATTGATCAAGTTGTTGTTAAAAGAGAGTTTTGTCGATTTGGTGTTGATGTGTTGTTGAATCCTACAGTACAAACTGCCACAGCAATGATTGCCGAACAAGATAGTCGTTTTTTGTTACAAAAAAAATTATCGGTACAGAATATTGCGCTTATGCTATTGCCTGTAATGGTCAGGTATCTACGGTTGTAATTTATAAACCATGTCATCGATTGCGAGTTTCAGCAGGGATATATTTTCAGCCTGTCGTTAATGAATGTATATCATCTTTTATTATTAAATTCTGTAAAAAGTATCAATACTCGGGTCAAATTAGTTTTGATTTTATGCTGACAGTAGATGATGATGTCTATCTTCTGGAATGTAATCCGCGAGCAACCAGTGGTGTACATTTATTACGCTCTATCGATTTATTTAAGGCTTTAATCGGTGAAAAATTACCCGCTAATAAACCGAGTGATCAGCCTGTTATGATCAGTCTGGCGATGCTTTTTATTGGCTTGCCAATAGCTATAAGGAATAACAATATTAAACAGTGGAAAGCTGATTATTGTGCAGCTAATGATATCTTGAGTGTTAAGGGTGATAAGCCTGTATTTTTTTTCTCTTTGTTATCTTTAGCCGAATTGATTTGCATTGCATTGAAAAATCATATCTCTATTAGAGAGGCGTCAACCACTGATATTGAGTGGGATGGAGATGACATACAATAATGGCTATTCACCTTCGCCCCCCTGTTTTAACTAACAGTATTACTGATCAATACGCATTTGAATTTAAAAAAAATAGTAAGGCAATGATCACCAATGTGGAAACAGAAGTAGGGTGTTGCGATATGGGCAATACTACTATTATGCCTTTTACGGTGAATAATACCGAATACGAAAATAGTTATGTGTGCTCTCCCTATACTATGTTGGTGCCTTATTGTATAGAAGAGTTACATAAGCTAGATAACCGTGTGCTTAGTGTAGTCATTAAACAGGTGTTAAGGCTCCTTGATCGTTATGTAAAACATAATAATATTAATCGTATTGTGCACATTAATAACTGGCTGCTGTCAACAAATTTATACCCCTGTGTGGAAAAGCTTACTAATATTGATGTATTACTGAATACTTTTAGTCATCATTATAAATCTCATAGTCTTGTTTTTAGATCGTTAAATACCCACCTTAATAAAGAACTACTCTCAAAACTTACATCGTTAGGGTGTATTGCGGTTCCAACACGACAGGTTTATCTGTACGATAAACAGCTTAAGGATTATAGTAAAACACATAATTATAAAATTGATAAAAAATTATTAGAAAATACACACTATCAATACGTAGCACAGTCAGATATTAAAGAGTCTGACTACAATCGAATTATTGAATTGTATAATATGCTTTATGTTGATAAATATTCAAAATATAACCCTCAGTTTACTTCGCTATATATTACTTCGATTATTAAAAGCCCCTATTTCTTTATAGAAGGATTTCGTAATAAACACGGTATTTTAGATGCTGTTGGTGGCCGTTTTACCATTGGTTCTACAACGAGTTTACCTATTGTTGGTTATGATACAAAAAAGCCAAAACACTTTGGTTTGTATCGCTTAGTACTTATATCTACATTGTTATATGCCGAAAAAAACAATCTCTGTTTTAATGCAAGCTCGGGTGCAGCCCATTTTAAACGTTTAAGAGGTGCTTCTCCCGATATTGAATATTCAATGGTTTATGTAAAACATCTGTCAAATTCTTCGCAACGATTTTGGAAAATAGTAGCCTTTATACTCAATAAAATATTTATTCCTATAATGAAAAAATATAAATTATGACTATTTATTATAATGATGATGTTTGGCTTGTAGTTGCACATGTAAGCGAACTAAAGAAATCACCTTTACGTGTTTTTTATCAAGGTATTCCCATTGTTTTGTTTAAGCACGCTAATAACATCCATGCACTAAAAGACCAATGCCCTCATCGAGGAACCCCCCTTTCTATGGGGTGTGTTAAACAAGGAACTATTGTGTGTCCTTATCATGGTTGGCAGTTTGATAGCGCAGGAAAGCATGTAGCGATGCCTGGCAACCCTGATTTTATTGAGTCAACTAAAACAATTGTGCAATCTTTTGACGTTGCTGAAGACGGAGGGTTAATTTGGGTAAGGCATAAAACAAATAAAAATAATGGAGATATTCGTTATATTCCAAATATCCATATTAGCCACCCTTATATAACTACGAGCAAAACTATTGAAGCTGGTATAGTTGATATTGCTGAAAACTTTCTTGACCCTTTGCATACACATTTTGTTCACCCGGGTATTATTCGTTTTAGTCGTGTACAACGCCACAATTGTACGGTTAGTATTTCTACCGTTGAGCATGGTTATCAAGCAACCTATATCGAAGAGAAACAGCAATCCGGTATTATGAGTAAATTATTTGGCCAACATATAACTAAGAGTGTTGGGCGGATTAGATATCCGGGCATTATTGAAGTTGAATATTATTCAGACCATGCTATTGAGCTTGCTGTCGTTATATATTTAAATCAAGAAAATAATAGCCGTTGTAAATTAATTATGCGTAGTTATATTAAAAAGAAAAAAATACCTTTTTTTATTGTCGCAGCAATATTAACGCCTTTTCAATACTTAACATTTCTACAGGACAAGCATATATTAGAAGCCGTTGAACATTCAAAAAACGAGCTACAACCTTCACCGTTAGTTGTCACTGATTGTGATGTCATGCGACCTTATATAGAAAGAGCACTAAAACAGGATATCGTCGATGTGAGTGTTGAAAAAAATATTTTATTATAAAAGGTGATGATGTTAACTAATATGATACGCGAGATAGAAAGTAAGTAGTAGTAATAAAAAACATAAACTTTGCCAAAATACAAGAGGATTACGTTCTATTAGTGGTGGGCGAGTCATAGTAACAAATGTTTTATTGGGGTGGCGTAAGTCATAAATAAACTCAGATACTTCATCGTAGCGATCTAATGGATAGATACAGACTGACTTTTTAATCGCAACCTCTACCCATTGGGGTACTGATCTTTTATATTCTTGTAATGGATGATAGCGAAGTTTTCGTTGTGCTTTTTTTGTCGTCGCATTACACACGTTAACTCCAAAAGGCAGTTGGCCTGATAGCATTTCATAAACAATAACCCCAAGGGAATAAATATCGGACCTTGGAGTGATGGTTTCATGTAAAAAATATTCAGGTGCTGAATATTGCATAGTACCCACAATGCCATCATTGGTTGATATAATTTCTGTGATTCCTGCTACTTTTACACTACCAAAGTCAATAATTTTCACAGTGTTTGAAGTATCAATCATAATGTTTTGAGGGCGGATATCTTGATGTATCATCTCCTGGCGATGAAATGCTTGCATACCTTTTGCGATTTGCTCAATTATTTTTCGAACTACTTCTAACTCTGGTTTTGGATTATCTAGCATCCATTGAGATAAATTTTGACCATCAATAAACTCGGTCACACTATAAAGATAGTTACGTTTTCGAGTTGCAGGTATTGCTTTTAAAACATGTGGGTTGTTAATTCGTTTAGCAACCCATTCTTCCATGAGAAAGCTTTCTAAATAGTGTACGTCATCACGGCGTTCTACAGACGGTATTTTAATCACTATCTCTTCTTGACTCTCCAAGTCTCTTGCTAAATAGACATGACTACGACTACTCATATAAATTTCACGAATAATTTGATAACCATCAAAAATAGATCGTGGTTGTAGTTGTGGTGGTAATGGTAAAGAGTCTATTTGGTGGTGCACCTCATTAACCTGTGGTGCAGGTAGTTGGTCAATGCATAGTATTTGTAATGTCACATTGTCGTGACTACCTGCATCAATTGCTTTTTGAGTTATTGTTTGCGCGATTTGGTCGAGGTTCGAGGATCGATTTTGTATGAAAAATGCTATATCTGAATCAGATAAATAGTCATGAACTCCATCAGTGCTGAGTATAAATATATCTCCTTTTTCAACAGGGACACTTTTATAATCGACTTCAGCATTTTCGTGAATCCCTAATGCTTTTGTAAGATAATGTGTATTTTCTGCGGTAGTATGATGGTGGTCTTTAGTGAGGGGCTCAAGTGTATTTTTTGATAAACGACAAATACGAGTATCACCGCAGTGAAAAATATGTGCTGTTCGAGATTTTATAATTAATGCACTGAAGGTGCAAACATAACCTTTATCTTTATCAAAACGATCCGGAGTGCTACGAGTGTATGCATGCAGCCAAGAGTTTGTAGCCTGTAAGACTTTTTGAGCAGATGTCTTAACGGACCAAGCATCAGAGGTGCTGTAATAATCATTTAAAAAACCAGAAACGGCCATTTCACTGGCCACTTGACTGACTGCACTGCTACTAATACCATCTGCAATAACTGCCGCGATCCCTTTGCTGCTCAACAAGGGCTCATTAGGTGTATAAGTACCATGAAAATCTTGATTAATCCTTTTTTTGCCTGCACTACTATATTGGCCTACTGAGATTATTAATGTTTCTTTCACTCTTTTGACCTTTTATTATCACAGGATCAATATAGATTACTTAAGTCTAGGTAATTTATTATCAATAGCTTTTTTACCAGGCATTATATGGTAAGAATTTTCCATTCATCGTAATGATAACACGGTCACCTTTGGGGCTTTCTTCTTTATCGACATCCATGGTGAAATCTATAGCACTCATAATACCATCACCAAACTTCTCTTGGATAACCTCTTTAAGAGTTTCACCATAAACACCTACAACCTCATAAAGGCGATAAATAAGTGGATCAGTAGGTACGGCTTGGTCCCAAATTTTTGTTGGGTATTCAACTAGAGCATTAATAACGGATTCATCTAATGCTAAATATTCAACAATTGCTCGGGCTTTCTCTGGTGATACACTATTCATTCCAAGGCAAGCTGATGCTAGCCAAACGGGAGAAACTGATAAGTGTTGTCCCATTTCTTCCCAGCTTAAACCTTTTTTAGTTTTAGCCGTTACGATTAAATCGGTCATCATTTCTTTATTCATTTTAGCTCCTATTGGCATTAAATTATCTATAGATAGGTTTGCATGATTGGGTTTAAAAGGCACAAAGAGTAAGTCGTTGTGCCTTTGTTGGAATAAATTTTACTTATACTAATTTACGCTCAGGGCTTGTTTTGACGTGAGTGAGATAAAGTGGCAAGCCAACCAGTAAGAACCCACCTACAAGGTTACCTAAAGCTGTAGGGATTTCATTCCATATCAGATAATCCACGACAGTAAAATCGCCACCCATAATCATAGAAAAAGGGAATAAGAACATATTGACGATAGAGTGTTCAAAAGCCATATAAAAGAACAGCATAATAGGCATCCACATTGCGAGCATTTTACTGCTAGCTGATGTTGAAAGCATTGCACCAACCACACCCATTGATACCATCCAGTTACAAAGCATGCCACGAATAAAAATAGTAAACCAACCCGCGATACCATGTTCTTTGTATCCTAGTGTTCTCGATTCACCAATAGTACCTACTTTAGCCGCTAATGCACCCCCGTCTGTATTGTAACCATAGGTAAGAATAAAAGAGGCAAAAAATGCGACAGTTAATGCACCAGCAAAATTACCTAAAAAAACAAGCCCCCAATTTCTAAGAAGTTGTTTTACTGTTGCGCCCGGACGTTTATCTATCACCGCAAGTGGTACGAGAGTAAATACACCTGTTAATAAATCAAACTTCATTAGATACAACATAATAAATCCAACAGGAAATAAAATGGCACCTATTAATGGGTTACCTGTTTTTGTAATAACAGTAATGGCAAAAAAGGCGGCTAACGCTAGTATTGCACCTGCCATGTAAGCTCGTACAAATGTGTCCTTGGTCGACATGTATAATTTTGACTCTCCTGAGTCCACCATCTTAGTTACAAATTCACTGGGTTCGATATAGGCCATAGTATTTTCCTACCTTTATAGGGTTGCTGTTTTATTATTAACCATTAAGCAAATATGGCGCCAATTATATAAAAAGTTAAAAACAGCGGTGTTTAGGCAAAACTGTTGGTGTTAAAGTATTTTCAGGTCGTGGCAGAGCGTTAGGTTTGCGCTATCGTGGTGCAGAAATACTTTCTGTCAACGCGTTATGCTCTAAAATGGTTTTTCAGTTAACTGGAGAAGAGTATAAGATTGAGCACTGTTTGATAAATGCATCATTATTGATCATTAAAATTGCGTTTATATCGAGCAATGTAGTGATATCTAAATTGCATTAACATTTATTACAGTCGTTAGTAGATAGGTATTAATAGTGCTTTATGACGACTAAAATAGGCTTTCGATAGGTATCTTAAATCTGTACAAAGAAAAACAACAAATACATGCCAGATAATAAGGTATCCTAAAGGACGATAGTAAAAAATATTCTGTGATGTTGTTTTTGATGAAAAAGCACTAAAAACTCCCAATGAAAATGAACTGGATTCTGTCTACAATAGCCTTGTTGCTATTCAATGTTAACGCTAGGGTATTCTTATATGAATTCAGTATTTGTTTTTCCTGGGCAAGGTTCTCAGTATTGTGGCATGGGGAAATCTCTTTTTGCTAAATATGCAGGGCTTGTTGATATCGCTAATGAGCAGTTGGGTTATTCAATAGAAGAACTCTGTTTGGAGGATACTAAAAAAATACTGAATTTGACCGAATTTACTCAGCCTGCACTTTATGTTGTTAATGCTCTATATTATCTAGACGCGTGTACAGGAAGTTCCCATGTGCCCACTGTGTTAGCAGGACACAGTTTAGGTGAATATTCAGCTCTTTATGCCGCGGGTGCGTTTGATTTTTTAACTGGGCTTACATTGGTTCAACGACGTGGCCAACTGATGAGTAATGCCCCCGAAGGCGCAATGGTGGCCATTGTCAATATGGATGTTGAGCATATTAAAGATATTATAGCTCAACCTTCTTATGCTGCTATTGATATTGCCAATATTAATTCTCGACAACAAGTAGTTTTGTCTGGCTTAAAAGCCGATCTTTTAACTGACGATATTGAAAAAACATTTGTCGACGCCGGCGCTAAATTTATACCTCTGAATGTGAGTGCGGCGTTTCATTCACGTTATATGAAGCCGGTAGAAGATACGTTTTCTGCGCTTTTGCAAGGTATTGATTTTAGACCACTATCGATCCCTGTGGTATCAAATTATACGGCACGATTTTACCCTAAACAAAATTATACTGATTATTTAGCTAAACAAATATCTCACCCGGTTAAATGGTACGAATCTATATCGTGGTTGCTTAATAATCACTACAAATCCTATAAAGAAATTGGCCCTGGTAGCGTATTAACAAACTTAAATACTATGATTACTAAAGATCCCATGGTAATTTTATCTCAAGCTCCAGCGTTTGATTTGAATGAAAGCAATAATAATATAACGCCGGCTGTATCTCCAACTATTGGCGGTAAAACTATTCCACGCTATGAATCTGGCCTCATTTTTATGTTTGCTGGACAGGGCAGCCAATATTATGGCATGGGTAAAGGGCTATATCAGGATGAAGTCTATTTTCGCAAGCACTTAGAGTATTGTAGTGATATTGTTTCAGCAAAATTAGGGCGCTCTCTTGTCGATGTTATCTTGAGTGATACAAAAAAAGAGTTCGATAATATTATATATAGCCACCCTGCTATTTTTAGTGTGGGTTATAGCCTGGCAAATATGCTTATCCAAAAAGGAATCAAACCAGAAGCCGTGCTTGGGCATAGTTTGGGTGAATATATTGCCGCTGTTATTGCGGGTGTTTTAGATGTTGAAGATGCACTTCATATAATCATTAAGCAAGCGCAATTGCTCCAACAGCATTGTATAGAAGGGCGTATGCTTAGTGTTTTAGCGCCAGAGGCTCTTTTTCGTCAACGTGGCGATATTTTTCAAGGGCTTAGTTTAGGTGGTGTCAATTATTCTGATAATTTTTTCGTATGTGGAGATACGTCTTTAATTGAGCAAACGCAACGCACCTTAGAGGCTGAGGGTATCATTGCGGTTATTTTACCCGTACGTTATGCTTTTCACAGTTCGGCCGTTGAGGTTATCAAAGAAGATTATCTAAATTTTCTTAGCGGTATTACTGTGCATAATCCACAATTGCCGATTTATTCTGCCATGACAGGGAGCCGGCTAAGTTCTAATGATTTGCTTTCTTTTGAGTATTATTTATGGCGCATTATAAGAGAACCGATCTCTTTCCCTAAGCTGTTAACTACATTATCGGAGTCCTATAATAATAATTATCTCATTGATTTAAGCTCAACAGGGACTTTATCAACGTTTTTAACCTATGGGTACCCAGATCAATACAACCACACAGCGGCAATAAATCGTTTCTCCAGCAACGCTAAATCGATCAGCCACCTATACCAAAAGTTAACCATAAACCTCGATAAACAAGCCTTTAGTCCATGTTTTTAATAAGGGTATTTTGGGCGGCTGGCATCTAAAATCACGCAAAGCTAATCAACTTGCTATAATGGCGAAAATAATGCTTATCGCTAATTGTATTGATTGTTGTAATGTAATAGTGTACTGGCTATTTTTAAAATTACGACAGTATAGGTTGCTAAAATGGATAGTAATACTGATGCAGATGGAAATAATAACAGTTCTCCTCAGCCGTTTACGGATCGATATGCGTTAGAATCCCTACGTGTATTTGCAAAAAAGATCCGTAAGGCTAATAATAAGTATGAACTTATTGACACGCTTAAAGACGATATTGTGGCATTCCTTGGGTTTTCTACCGTATCTATTTTTCAGTTGGTTGAAGGTAATTGCCGACAAATATGGTACAAAGGCCATAGTTCAAGAAATGCGCTAATGGATGTTGATGTTGAAAATCATCAATGTTTTGATGTGGATGGCGACCCTTGGCTTGAACATATTGTAGCTGCTGATGATGTGGTTTATGCCCATGATATGATGGCTCATCCGTTGACAAATAAAGAGCTTGTAAAAACACTTAAAGTATCTTCAATTATTACCAGACGTATTGAGATCGTTAATCACACGTTAATTATTTGCATCAGTAATTATAATTATGACCCTCCGGTTAAGAAACTGAGTAGGACTCAGCTGGTTTATTTTGATGTGATGTGTGATTTAATCTCCAATATGTTTGATATTAAAACGCTAGAGAATGTGCGTCTTTTTCAGGAGAATAATATTCTAACGGTGCTGGGAATGAAGTGGCATATCTCTCGATTGATGTCGTCGTATTCTCGTAGCTTCAAACCATTTGGCCTTTTGAATATTACACTGCATGGCGTTGAAAAGAGCAATTACGACGATATTTTAAAACAGTTAAGTTTGGACATTAATGCAAAGCTAAGAGCCCATGAATTGTTATGTATCAATGATAAGGCAATTCTAGTAAGTATTGAATCAGTAGATATATTTCCATTAAAGCCAATAGTGGAGCGACTGTCTAATGAGTTTACCTCTATCGTTTATGGTGGCAGCACAGTTGATATATTGCTAGATATAACCATTGCCGAATGCCCTACAGATGGGTTTAGTTTTGAGGATCTTATCAGTACATCGAGGAACAGAAAGGTTAAAACCACTAAGAGTGCGCCATTGCCAGATCTCTCATTATTTGACACTATTCCATAGTGATGCCCCTCTATCTGATCTTGTCATACAGAAGCCGGTTATAACAAGGCGAATCGGCAGGGGGTAAATGAGAGCCTATTTCATTAATATGTGCTTATGTTCGTTTATAAGTCATTGAAATATATCTTATTGTACTCATAGGAAAAGCGTTGCAGAATATAGACATGCTGGTGTGAGTTTGCAATAATCTCGCCTTGTGGTTAACCAGCAGGTCGTTTTTATAATATGAGTTTTCCTCGTTGTACATTAGAAAATAGTATGCTGGAAAATGATGTGCGACTAGCATATAGGCAAGGTATATTAGAAAATTTCAAGCTGGTTGAAACTCAAGAAGGCTTTTACCTGTCATTTACTGTCACCTGTTCGAGTATAAATCCTTGGTACTTAACCACGCGTAATAATCGTAAGAGACCAAGACTCTTTAAAGATTTCGAGCGGCTTTTAAAGCAGCTGGATGATTTTTGTCCATCTAGTAGCTTCACTCTACTACGTTATCGCCCTACTATTACAGAGAAGTAATACTATTCCTTATTGGCACTTGTAATGCCTATTATTCTTTTTTGTATCTTTTTGCTCTTCCGGAGGGATTAACGAGCGCTGTTTCTTATTCCTTTTTGTTCTACTCTATTTTAATGTTTCCGTTCTAAATAAGCTAACATTGTATATAATAGAAACCAATATTATATAAATTGGTTTCTATTATTGTATATATTGTCCATTTAGTAATAAAATTACCCGCTACAAGTTGAAAAGGATTTGATGTGACTGTCGATGCGCCCCCGATTACCTTAATGTATATTCAGTGTGATTTATTTGATCAACTCATAACGTTAATCGAAAAAAAACTCTATTTAAGCGCCTACGCCTATATCAGTTTTAGCTTTTTAATCGACCACAATAATCTATCAACGACTCATATAGCATCGAAATGTACTCGTCGTGACGGTATAGAAAAGGAAGTGTATTTGTCTGATGAAGAGGTTGAGCTAATCGAGCACTATTTATCGGCAGAGCACAGTTTTCTATTTCAGCAACAAGATAATGAAAACATTCATTTTAATAAGGCACTATTGATTATCTCTAAGCCACCCTTGTCATCAAGGCGCTCGATGATTCTCAATTTAAAATATGATGTGGATTTGGATTGGTTTGAATGTCTAACCCCTGATAGCGACGTTTTTAACATACCATCGATAACACAGCCTGAGCCTCCTTTTTTTGATATTTACAGCTGGGAAGGCTTATCTAAATACTACAAACGATCATGGATTAACTAACCTCGTTTAATTTTTACGACATAGGGTAATGCATTTATATATGAGTAACGTTATGAGTTTTCCTGCAATCGATCTAAGCGCAATCTTATATGATGAATTATTGAACAATATGATTTCTAGTGTTACTACTATACTGGATGATATCTATAGCCATTGTGGCTGGGAACTTGTTATTTTGGATGTGTTAGTTCATCATCAGCGTCAAAGCACCACGGTTTTGCCTCTTCAGGTTATTCACTCTGCCGATAGCAATGAGGACTTTTTACTGACCGGCGATATAGAAAATATTGTAGAGTCAACATTTTTACGTATGTATGATATAGCCGTACGCCATCAGAAAAAATCTTGGAATAAAGTACGTGTAGCTATGGGGTGGGATGCAGCTAAGTCCTATAAATTAGAGTATAAATATGATGATGATTTAAACTGGTTAGATACACTAAGTGTTCATAACCTTGATTACACCAAGCTTTCTTTCTATGAAGAGTCTAAAATAAAGACTTGGGAAGGATTACCTAGCTTTTATAAGAGGTTTTGGGCGCCTTCCCCATAATCTGTTTACCGGTTATAGCCTCATTACTCTCACTGCTTTTATAAAAAATACGTATGGACTTGGCTGCATTAATACCATTATCTATAGCTCTAAGGGGCTGTTTTTTTTAAATGTACTATCGAGCTAAGATAAAGCTACTTCCTTTATTTTTTCGTGTGTTGTCGCAATAATCATTTTTATTGCATAATATTCATATCCTATAGCTTTATATAAGGCATTTCTTATGCGTTACCTGTTAATACTTTTGATTCTTCCTTGTTTTTTTACAGCCAACGTTGTTGCTCATCATGGGTTTGGTGGTGAATACAATCGTTCGCAACCCATTTATTTATCTGGGGTCGTTAAAAGTGTTTATTTTGGTTACCCTCATGCGACTCTGACACTTAATACTGTTGCTGCTAAGCAGTCTGTTGACTTGCCAGAAAATGCACAGGAGTTTAAACAAGGATTAACCTTTTGGAAAGAAACCAGCCAAACCATTAAAGTAGAGTTTCCGCCGGTGGGGAAATTTTTTGCATTAGAGAACCGTGTTAATATTGGCGATAATATCGCTATTATCGCATTAAAGAATTGTGAGCCACCTCACCAATTACGTGGCCAATGGATTTTATTGTCCAGTAATGAAAGCATTGTTCGTTCAGGTGTTATGCAAAATGAGGTTGATCATTGTCATTAATCTTAACCATTTTAGAGTCCTCTGACCTTGCTCGTGAAATTCGCACGTCGTCGTTAATTTACCCTCTCATCAATGCTACTCATATTGTAGGGTTTTCTACGCTAATCGGCGCTATTATTTATTATGATTTAACTGTTCTCGGTTTATTAAAAGAAGAGGGTAGTGGGGCGTTATCGGTTGCTAAAATCGGTATTATTATTGCGATTTTAACGGGTATTCTGCTTTTTATACCTAGGGCATCTCACTACGTAGAAAATATAGCATTTTTATTTAAGCTAGGTTTACTGATAATGGCGGCTATAAATATAGGACTCTATTATTCATTGAAGAAATATACTGCTGTCAAAAAAGCCTGTGCTGGTTGCTCTATATTTTTATGGATTTTAGTAATTTATGCGGGGCGTTGGATTGGGTTTTTATAGATGTTATGAGTTTTTAATTACCCTTATTATAAATGCCTTCAATCTTAATCTATATAATAAAGAAGGCATTTATTTTTAAGTCAATATAAATCTTAGAATATTTTTGTCAGTGTCAGCGTTGAGGTTACACCTTCAGGTGCATTTTCAGCTTTGAACTCCTTTAATGTTCTAAATGAGACAAGCCAGTTATGAGAGGCAAAAAATTTGCTGACTTCTGGGCCAATGGCAAAAACACGGTCTTTATTGCTATCAGCACCTGGCCCGCTATCACTTTCTACTTGAGTATTAAAGTAACCTGAAACACCTACATCAGTGTTAGAGCCTACGTTATAGCCTACTCCAAATTCAAAATGAAACTCGTCACCACGGGTAATGTCGGTTTCATCTTGTTCTGTATGGATTTCATAACGAGCGAGTAATGAGCCAGACCATTTTTTCTCTTCATCAAAATAGTAAGTGCCACCACCGGTAATCATATAGGTGACATAACCTGCACCAATAGAGGCGGCTTCGTCAGCATCAAAATCGGCATTATCTAAAAAAACGCCAAGTGCTACAGCTGTATCATGCTGTTTACCGTGCCAAGCTATACCTAGTGGCTCTAGGTAAATATCACCAATACCCGATTCATTATCGGATACTTGTGATGCATCAATTTCAATATCAACACTAACAATAGGAATCACAAAATCGGCAAAATAGTTACCACCTAGAATTTTTTTGTCACTAACCCATATTAAACGATTAGATATCGCATAAGTATCTACTTCAAAACCTATATCTAGCTCATCGCCGTTATCATCAGTTAATGTATTTGCATTATATGCATAGTTATACATTTTAAAATAAAGGCCAGGCCCCGGAACACTAGCGGCTTTAATACCTTCAATACCATTAGCATATCTACTGGCAAAAGCATCTTTACCACTAAATGCTAGTGCTAATAAAGAACAGAGCAGTATTCCTCGTTTGTTTAACATGTATTCCTCCAAAACTTAAAAATTTGAATAGACTGAAAACGACCGTTTATGATGTATCAATCATATAGTGCATAAACGGTCGTTTTTAATTTAAAACTGGAGTGCTTGAAAGGCGCTACAGGATGGTTATATATTTACGATATGCGTGTACTAGTTGCCTAGGAAGTTAAGGCCTCATACTCCGCTTCTTGAACTTCTCCGCCTGGATTATGAATGCGCAGTTCACTCATTTTCTGAATGCTGATTGATCCTTCTTTTACAAAAAGATCTTGCATGTGCCCACCATGTGACCGTGAGGAGTCAATAAAATGTAAGTGGTAACCAGGAACACCTAATGCACCTAGGTATTCAGGTGTATAAAAGCCGACTACATCTCCGCTAATATCGTTAAAAGTAGTACTTAGTTGGTCAGCAATAAGCTCACCTAAATCTTTGTAAGGTGGCGGTGTTAAGTCAGGTGCTCTTGATCTTACCCAAGTGAAATCCCCAGACACTTTAACTGCAAGAATATCTCTTTCTGAATTTTCACGCAGTTGATCGAGTCTACTGATTACATCTACCAATGGCATGTTGCTAATGGTTTCTTCTTTTTCTGACTTAAAGTGAGTCATAATCGAATAGGGTGTTTTTTCTGATGTATCTACAATTTTCTCAGCTGAACCATCTGATTTTGTACGGTAGACATTCCCGTCAATGGCAACCATTTCACCATTTATTTGGTTAAATGTGCCAATACCAAAATCACCTGCTGCTAATACATCGTCAATTTTAACATCGCCGCTAAAAATCTTATTCTTTACTGTATGTACAGAATAAAATTGTGTGTAAATACTCATGGTATATTTCCTTTTATAAATGTGCTTATTTCTCTACAAGAGACTTCCAGACATTAAGGGCATTTAATGTTGCTGGCCATCCAGCATAAACATGCATCAATTTAATAACTTCCATAATTTCCTCAGAGCTACAATCAACTGCTAGTGCGCCTTTTATATGGCTTTCTAACTGAGGAAGTCTTTGTAAAGAGGTTAAAATTGCTACTGCACTCAGCTGTCGGGATTTAATGTCTATGTCGTTGCGGCCATAAAATCGACCAAAAATACCTTCAGTTATGTAATTTTCTAAACCTTCTTCATAGCTAGAAACTGCATTTTCTAATGCATTGTAGTCAGCGTATATTTTACTGCCTTCGCGTTTACCTAAGGCATTGAAGTCTGGGGTTTTAGAATCGTAAATATCTTCTTGTGATTTTTTTTCAAAACTTACATTGTCGTCAATTAACCATTGTTTGAATTTTTTAATGGCATTGATCCCTTTTGGCCACCCAGAAAAAGTCATGCAGTGAATTATGATTGCAAGCATCTCATTGGCAGTTACTCCATGTTTTAATGCCACTTTAAAATGGAACGGAAGCTGGTCAACATGGCTTTGAACCGTAAGGCTAGCAATAATGCAAAGTTCCATTTCTGCTATTGATAGTTTGCAGTTTTTAAAAACTGTTCCAAATACATAATCTCTTAAGGTAATAGCTAACGCTTCATCGATTTCACTTAAGCTATCCCATGCATCGTTGAACCTATCGCCAGCTATAGACTTCGCAAAAATAATTGATTCTTCTTCTGAAATGGTGCTCACTGTTAAGCCTCCGCCATATCTAGTACTTTTTGCTCGCTTAAACTTTTCGCTAAATAAATACGATCATAAGGTCTGAGATAAAGGTTTTTATTGCCACCAACAATAAAACGATTTGCCTGTTCTACAATGTCGTTATATTCTTCAGAGGTAAAGCCTTTCATTAAGTCTTCATAGCTGCCGTCATATTCAACGAAAAAGGTAACGCCTGGCTGTGCACTAACGACAGAGTGATATGCTGAAAATCCTGTAATTTCATCTCGAGATAAAACATTCGCAAAAATAGTTTTAATTCTCCAGTCAAAGTATTCATTTAAATGAAATCCGGGTACCTCGATATAGCGAAGTTGGATTTTTTCACCAGTAGGGATAATATTTTTTAGTGGCTTTACGGGAGTATGAAGTTTAACAATTTCACGTCTTATATCATGTGTCATCACATCTCTAAGAAGTGCTTCATCGGCCTGTAATGATTGGTTTTCTAGCAATGCTGATACTTCTGCTAAATTTCCAGCTCCGATAATATCAATTGCTCGAGATTCTTTTCTTAAAATATAAGATGCTCTGTCTGCTATCTTGTCAATATTAAGGTCAGATTTTAGTATGCTTACCAGTGAATCAAAATGCTCTTCATCTGTTAAGTAAGTGTTTAAAAGAATGTATTGGCTTTCAATATTGTCTGTCATGTTATAACCCCTTAGTTGTAAATTCATAAAAACTTGGCACTTGCATTTTTAATTGTGCATGTACATCGCCACCTAGGCCATGTCGACCTAGTGCGCCGCCATTTGACATGCGTGTACTCATCCAAAGAAGAATAATATTAATCACACGGTTGCTATTTGGGCTTTCTTTTTCTGGAAATGGATCAGGTAGTTCTGCCCAGAGGTGACCGCTACCGTTTTTATCTGTAATAAGTACATTAGGAATACCCAGTGGTCCTGGGCGTGTTGGACCCCGTATAGGGTCTAGGTCAGTCTCTCTTAAAGACATTATGGTATAAAGACTGTCAGGGATTAAGTTTTCACATTCGACATCAAAGCGGGCACTCTTACCATTATTGGTAAGAGATATTGTTACCTGCCCTCGTGCTTTAATCCAATCTCCCAGTAACACAGGCTGCATTTCTCGCAGACCATCTTCTATACGAAAATCAGGAGGTGTTGCCTCATGAAAAGCACAACTTCTGGTAACTAGATCCTCTGGATTTGGTAGCTGCTCTGGGGCAAATACAATAGGGTAGTTATTTGCAGGCAGCGGTAGTGGCAGTGTATAAAGCACTTTATTTAAGTCTGCACTACCTGTATTCAAATCAAGTTCTCGGACTATTTCATAAGGTAGTTGGTCACCAAATGTAGGCACTGGAGAGTCAGGGGTAACAATTGCTTGCCCCCAGTTAGTTGAAACACCGTTTGCTGTTTCTCTATTAACCCTTCCAATAACAATGAAATTACCATCTTTATCCATGACTTCACTAGGTGGATATGTCGGGCCTTGTGTTGTAACTGAAAGATCGAATGTTTTTTTCATAAATATACCTGGATGTATAAGGCCAGTATTAAGCGTGTAATCGCTCAACACTATTTTTGTTTTTCATTGCTGCACTTGGTGCAACTAAATCAGTTGCAAGTTTTACACATTCTTCTGCTTTTGAGCCTTCAAGTTTATGAATAAAATCTTTTTCATACGTTGAGAAATCTATTTCTGAATCACAGGTAAGAACTTCATTTTGATAAAATTCTATTTTTACAGTGCTTTTAATAGAGCCCGGTCTTTTAGATGATTGGGTTAGTATTTTGTAGCGAATTTCAATGGGTAGAGGGAATACAAATGCCATATATTCAATGTTCATTTTATTAAATATATAAACTATATCGCCAATCATTTCTTCTGGAATAAAGAATGCTTCAGTTACACCAATAAACATTTGTCGGGCGGCTTCGGTTAATACCATTCCTTGTATGTGCTGACCTGTCATGTGGTCAGAAATTTCTGCACAGCGTTCATCAAGAAGAAGGCTTGCTTTAAATTCAGTGTCAGATATTTTTTCTGGCGTACCTAAAAGAACATTTTGTTCCTTGTGCTTATGAACATATTTTTTATCGATACTATCATCTGCTTTTAATGCTTCAAGTGGTAATTTATAGTGCTCAAGGTAGTGTTTTACCATTTTGGCAGAGTTAATGCTTAATCCCTGTCCTATATGAATGTTTTTGCTTTCTAATGATTTAGGGTTCTCTTGCACCAAAGACATAAACTGTGAAAGTGTGTATACACCTTCATTGCATGTAAAGTTTTTAAATCTATCGCCAACGATATATACATTATCTGAATTCATTTTAAATTTTCCTCAAAATAATTAATTAAGTTTAATCAAGCCCCAATTATTAATTTTTGCATATTCTACCAATACGCTATCCAAAGGTATTACCACAGGATTACCTACGGATTCGAGCATTGGTATATCTGATCGGTGATCGCCGTATGCAAAACATATACTTAAGTCTATTTTTTTATTATCTACAAAATGTTGTATTGCTTTTGCTTTACCTTCACCAATTGTTTGAGGAGGTATTAGTGCTCCGGTTAATACTCCATCTACAACTTCTGGATTGTTGACCAAGCAGTAGTCCGCACCTAAATCTTTTGCAAGAGGTTGTAGCAATTGTGAGAACGAACCAGAAACAAGGACAATTTTAATGCCATTCTTCTTGTGTTCTCTCAATCTTTCTACACTTCTTTTTACATAAAAAGATTCTTGATTGGATTCTTTTTTGTACCAATCATCAACAAGTGATTCTATGTCGTTGTTTTTGATGCCTTTGAATTTTTTATAGTACAAAATATTTAGATACTCTCTGTTAATACCTAAGAAATCTAAGAATTCGTGTTCCTTTTTATGAAAGAGATATCTGATGTTGCCTTTAATCCCCGAGTAGCGATTTATTTTACCTCTTAGATACTCTCTAAAACTAAACATGCTTTTCTTTGTTATCAATGTTCCGTCGACATCGAAGAAAGCATATTTATCGTTGTTTTTTTCCAGCATAGCTAAATCTCTAATGGTTTATATCAGCGAAATCAGATTAGGAAAAAAAGGTTGTTTAAACAATAGCTCCATGGGGTTGTATCTGTTTTAAGAGGTCTTTTGATAGTATTTATCGGACTTAGTAGATACTTTTATTTAAAGGTAAAAAAATATGAAGCACACGAAATTAACTATGCTTTCAAGTAGTGCGGCAGGGGCAGTATTTGCTTTAATCTCTGTTAACGCTATTTCGCAAGCTGGAACTACTGATATTCCTTCTCGGGGTGAAAAATTTGACCCTGTAGAGAGCCACATATTATCCCCTGCACCTGTTATGAAAAGTGCAGATTATTTCCCGGGTGTTTTGGGGCAAGCATTAGTCGATATCGATAACGACGGTGATCTCGATGTGTTTGTTACAAATGCTGAGGGATACTCTAACTATTTATACTTGAATGATGGTAATGGACAATTTCATGATGTAGCCGAAGCAGCTGGTGTTGCTATGGTTGACTCAAATACAACCAGTGTTGGTGTTGGCGATTTCGACAATGATGGTTTATTAGACATTATGGTTGGTCGTCAAACTAATTCAGCAGGTGACCCTGCTCACCCAGTGTTGTTAAAAAACCTTGGCTCTGCGGGTAAAAAAAGGGTACCGAAGTTTGTTGATATCTCAAATGAGGTTGGTTTAACTCAATTGCCTGAATCTTTTCGTGCACTTGGTTTTGCTGTTGCTGACTTTGATTCAAATGGCACCTTAGATGTCTTTATGGGCGCATTTGATTTAACCAATAGTGACGATACTGGTCGTCCTATCGGTACAGATGACCCCAATATTTTGTTAATGAACTATCGTAAAGGCTATCAAAAAATTAAATTTGTTGATGTGACTGATTATGCGGGTGTGGCGGGTGTTCCTGTTACTGGTCGTACGCCTGAAACGGCTGATCAGACCCGTCGTCCACATACTTGGGTGACTTACGCGACAGATTTGAATGCTGACAGCCATATGGATTTAATGGTTTTGAACGAAGCTCCTGGTATCGTAGAAACCTATTTAAATGATGGTAAAGGTAAATTCACACTAATAGAAAATAGTGATTTAACCAATGCCGGTGGCTGGATGGGTATTTCCAGTGCTGACTACGATAAAGATGGTCAGCTAGATTATTTTATATCTAACTTTGGCCCTGAAATTATTAAACTTGGCCCACCCCCTGTCGTTAATGTGGGTGCTGTTATTGCTGAAGGCGGTAGTACATCTGCACTATTATTAAAAGGCTCTCCAGATGGGCAATTAAGAGATGTGGCTAAAACAACCTCTATTACCCCAAGTTCTGTATTCCCTCCTCTAGGTCTTGGTCAGTTTGAAGGATTAAGCGCCTATGAATTTGGTTGGGGTGCTACTTTCTTTGATGCTGATAATGATGGTTATGATGACCTTTACTGGGTTGGTTCACAGTGGGAAGGTTTGCCTATGAATGGTATTGGTCGGTTTTTAAAAAATAATCAAGACCAAACATTTACTGATCTGACTGCCGAAGCTAACCTGTTCAATATCCCAGCTGGTGATGCTATTGATTTCTCGAATTCTCACAACGGGTATTCTGTGCTATCAGGCGATATTGATGGTGATGGTGACTCTGACTTAGTTGTGATTAATGGTAGCGATTCTGCTGCTGAATCAGCAGGTGCCGGTATTCGTGTGTTTAAGAATCTTCACGGTAACTTAAATCGACAACTAGCGGTTTCATTACGCAGTTGGAGAGGCAATAAGTTTGGCGTAGGTGCGAAAGTTGAAGTATTGTTAGCGGACAAAGAGGAAATGGCTGACTTTCTCGAATCTAAACCTAGAAAGAGAGCAATTACCCGCTTTATTAAAAATAACGTTGCCGATCGCTTTATCAAAGAGATTGTAACAACTACTAGTGCATTTAGTGCTACACAACCAATGGCAACATTTGGTTTGGGTGACTATGATCAGTATGCATTAGTGAAGGTTACATGGCCAAATAAGCATGTTTCATATCGACTTGTAGATGAAAACAAAAGCCGCCTAGTCGTTTATAAATAAAAATTAATTACCCATCAGTTGGCCCCATTACAATACAGTAATGGGGCTTTTTATATCTAATGAGTCAATGCAATAGCTCTTTAGGATGTCAATAGTAAGCGTACCATTCCTCTAGTACTTAATCTGCAATAATTTAATATTTGCTTTTTCTGTTAATCACGCGTTATTCTTTTTTCACGCAGTATTATCTATTTACTATTATTTTAGTGATTTTTTTGAAAATATTATAACTGAGTATTTTTATAGCTCTTTGTAGCTCGTTAATAAATATATTATCGATGTTATAATAAATAGGCTATTAATTTTTAATAAAGAAGGTGGATTATTATTGTCATATTAAAAGGTGGAGATGATTATGCAGAAAAAATTAGGAAATTTCAAAACGTTTTTTAAAGCAAGCTCATTATCTTTTTTATACCTATCTATTGTAATATCAGACTTCTCATTTGCCTCTACATTTTCTCAAGGGGGGCATGTAAAACATAAAAAAATCACTTCAGTATCAATACCATTAATCACAGTGACACAAGGACCATTTTGGCCTCCAAGCCAATTGGTGAATGAAGATGGTGATTTTATTGTGGTGGGCTCTCTTTTAAAAAAACAAGTAAGTGGCGCTGTTATGGCGGTTTCTGGGCAGGCGGCAATTGTATCAAAAGAGACCATTCCACCACTTGATGACAATGGGCTAGAGGACTTTTCTAATCAATTAGGCGCGCCTTATAAAGTTATTCGCCATTTAAACTTAAAAAGAGGCAGTGATGACCTTAATGTAGTGCTACATACGGCCTCTTTTGGACCTCCACTAGGCAATTTTGGTGGTGCACATCGCATACCCCGTGAAGGTGATAGCACTTATAACTTAAATGCATTTACACTTAAAAATCAATTATGTCCGGATGCATTTCCATCTGAATCACAAAAATATACATTTATGCGACCCAGTTTCCCATTGCATAAGGCACCTATCTGGGGTTTTTTGGGGGATAATGTAGCGTATGATGTTGATACTGGTGAGCCGTTTATACCCAGATTAAAAAATGGTTCAAACTGTCCTGCCGATGGGTGCCTAGGGGAAGACCCAATGGAGTCTCGAAGAGCAACGCCTATTACTCTGGGCGAATGGCTCAAAGCAAAAGTGAAATTAGATATTAAGTTAGTTAATTATAGCTATAAAGTCGAAGGGTTTACTGCTGCACGCTTTAGTATAAAAGCAAAAGGTCTTTTACCTAACTCTATATATGCAGTTGCTGGTGTTAGAGAAGCCACTTTAGGTGAAGGGCGCCCACTTAACCAGCTTGGGCATTTTCCATTCATTCCTGGCGTGTTAGTGAGTGACGCTAAAGGACGTGCATGGACGTCTTTTGTGGTTAATAATCCATTTCCTGAGCCTTCAATTGATGACGCAGGGTTACGGCTTGCTGGTATAGGTATAATTCTTCGCTCTGACTTTTCATATTTAGGAGGGTGTCCACTAATTTTTGGCCCTGGTGTCGATGCCCATCCTGTAGCGACTACTTTTGGTGATGGTAATGTAAGCCGTTTTAATCCCTTAATTACTAAAGCTCTACCATAAAACTACTATTGTGTTACATTTTTCACAATCAATATGCAGCCTATAATTATAATAAATTGTATATTGATGATATTCTGGACATTGCGCTCCTCAAACACCTCTTCTATTATAAAATAAAGATGTTATCTTATTGCTTTATCTGCTTACAAAATACTCATTTTAATTATTATGAATTATTGATTTTTTTTGTTTTGTAAAAAAACACCGTTTTTGTGGCGTAAGCGATGACTCGCTTTTTATAAGATTTGGCAGGTATGTGTAGGGCAAATAAGAGTGTTAAAGAATGAAATTATTATTATACGTAAATATTACTCTTCTAGTAGATCTATAAGTTGCTAAATAATGAAATTCTATTTTTAGCTTTTGTAGTTTTTATTGAGTCGCTTATATATAAGCGTTATGTGATATCCTGCCCTTGCTAAATCTTTGGTATTAATTATCTGTGGGTTGCAGATTTGTGTGTTATCTAACTAAAGTGTATTTGCTTTATATAAGCCCGAATTTTGGACTTGTGGTGGTAGTGGCATATTGGGGTTTTCTAACATACCTTGGGTGATTGCCTGATTAGCAGCCTGTGTTCTATTGTTAACCTCCATTTTTTTCAATATTTTCTTAACATGATTTTTAACAGTATACATACTGATATCGAGAATTTTGCCTATTTCCCAATTTGTTTTTCCGATAGAAATCCAAAATAATACTTCTGTTTCACGTTTTGAAAGGTTGCTATATTTTTCCATTGTTACTGTCCTTCTTGTTAACGAATAATCTAAAAGATTGTTTTTAATTTAAAAACCCCATAGGTTAAATCATACAGAGTATTATTTAAATTTAAGGGTCTTGAGTCACATAAAACATAATACTTGTCACGATTTTACTTTGTATAGATTACATAAACTTTAAAAAACTAAATGTATTTAAATAATTCTGGAAGAAAATTCAATTTTCATTGAATGATCGTTAAATAAAAAGTTTCTTTTTCTGGCTGTAAATTTATAGCAAGTACTATTTTGGAAAAAATTATAACTTTAAATAATATATATTTGTAATGTTTTAAATTGATGTATTGAATTAAATTAGTGGAAATAAAAAATTCAATTCAATACGTTTATTGCTTCATTACTTTAAAAAATAAATGACTGCAAGCAATGTTCTTTTTCTAATGGATTAATACCTATCCCCTAGTGCAGGGTTTTCATTAGATAGTTTATTCAGGTTTTCAATTTCATCTGTAGTTAATACAATATCCATAGCTTTCCAGTTTTGTTCTAGATAGCGTTCTTGTCGTGTTCCTGGAATCATTGCTATTTCTGGCTTTTTAGATAACAGCCATGCAAGTGCAATTTGTGCACTGGTGACATTTTTATCCGCAGCAACATTAGCAATTTTTGCTACCATTTTTTGATTGTGTTCCATCGCATCTTGTTGAAAACGAGGGTTGCTGAGTCGCCAGTCGTCAGCTTGTAAATCATCTCTCTTGGTGATCGCTCCGGTGAGAAAGCCTCGCCCAAGAGGACTATATGCAACAAAACCAATACCTAGTTTTTCGCAGGTTGGGAGAATATCTGCTTCTACTTCACGTGACCAAAGTGAATACTCAGTTTGCAAGGCAGAAATAGGATGTACCTTGTAAGCGCGCTCTAATAGCTCTGGGCTAGCCTCAGATAATCCTAAATATTTAACTTTGCCTTGCTCAACTAGCTCAGACATAGCGCCAACGGTATCTTCAATGGGAACATTTGGATCCATGCGATGCTGGTAGTATAAATCAATATAATCTGTACCTAAGCGTTTAAGTGATGCCTCACAAGATGCTTTTACATAGTCTGGATGGCCTGAAACACCTAGCCAATTGCCGCTGGTATCACGCTGAATGCCAAACTTTGTTGCCAGTGTTATAGCTTCTCGTCGTTGTGATAATGGCTTAGATAATAATTCTTCATTGGTAAATGGGCCATATATGTCGGATGTGTCCCAAAATGTACAGCCAATTTCTGCTGCGTAATCGAGAACCTTAAGATTCTTTTGCGTATCACTATCGCCATAAAAGTCTGACATCCCCATGCAGCCAAGGCCTACCGCGGGTATTTTTAAGCCTTGATTGCCTAATGCAATAATCTTCATGTTAATAATTCCTCGGTCAGTAAATTTTTTGTTAACCATACATCTGTGCATCAGTTAGTTAATGACTGATGGGCTTAGAAGTTGGTGTTAATTTATATTATTTTTGTGCTTTACCTACAAGGAGATTATTTTAGTACGCTAGTACAGAACAAATAACACCCTAAATAAATAAGCAAACTTTATAAGTAAGCATACGCTGTGATGTTCATTAACGTATGGTGTTGAAAAATGTCGATATATATCAGTTTAATTGGCTAGATTAAAATAATATTTTTTACCGCGGGGCGTATATCTTGCGGTGCCATGCATGCTTAAATAATGTACGGCACCGCCCCATCCGAGGGTGATATAACATAAACTCTTAATGAGCTAATTGCCCCTAGATGATTTACACAATAAAACTAAGTTAACTTATTGCTATATATGAAAACTGAATTAAAAATAAGTTAACCAAGTTTTAAATAATACTTTTGGCCTAGTGATTTATAAGTAGCTTAAGGCTTGTTTGGGTTTAAATGGCCTAGTTCCATTGCATCTAGAACATTAAGTTGATATTTGTCGTTGATTGAATTTAATTCTCTGATGCCATAGTCTAAACCAGATACAGTCCTTAATGGTCGTGACCCAAATGGTGTTTCAATCAGTTCTATCATGTCATTGACGACAACTTGTGGATCGCACTCTGTGCCTTTGTTTTCTTCTATAAAGTCATCAAAGCTTTTGATGACACTCAATGGCATTTGAGCAAAGTCACCGTATTGATCGATAACGTCTTTGTCGTTAGGTGTGGGAGAGTTTTCAATAAGCTCAGTTCTGAAGGGGCCAGGTTCTATGATAATAGAATCAATGTTTTGCTGACTTAAATCGTAGCGATAACCTTCAGCGAGAGCTTCAATAGCAAACTTACTACTGTTGTAAGCCGGTAGCGATGGGAAGATTAAACGACCAGCTACTGAAGTAATAGTAATAATTAGGCCTGACTTATTTTTGCGCATATTAGGAAGTACTGCACGAAACATGCGCGCTGCACCAAAATAATTCACATCCATTTGTGATTGCAGTTGCTCAATAGTAAATGCCTCAGTTAAGCCAACAGCCATAATGCCGGCATTGTTAATTAGCACATCAATTTTATCTGATTGTTGCAAAATGGTAACAATTGCCTGATCTACGCTTTCTTGTTGAGTAACATCAAGATCTAACACTGTAATGTTACTTGAAAACTCAGTCAGTGCTTTTGCTTGCTCAGCATTTTTTCCGTTAACGTTGCGCATGGTTGCATAAACTTTGTTGCCTTTTTCTGCAAGTTGTTGCGCTGCCATGTGCCCAAAGCCCGAACTAGTGCCGGTGATAAGAATAGTTTTTGGTTCGGTCATGTTTTCTCTCCAAATTCGAGAAGGTTATTTTGGTTGATGGTTTTTAACTGATGTGTTGCTGATGTTTAAATGCGTTGTCACATAAGATACTAAAGATAGCAGGTGTCGGCAACATTTTTGTTCATGCCTGTATAAAAATAGTTTAAATATTATCTTTTTTAATACTTATGTATCAAAGTCAAAGAGAACTAATTGATCTGCATGATGTAAATTGCGCCATATTGTGCATTTATTGTGATACACTTGTTTTAACGTTCAATTAAGTTTGGTTGATTAATATGAAAAGAAAAGTGCCAAAGGTTATTGTAGAAGAGGCAAAAAAAGGACGCGGTAGGCCTACAACTTTTGATCGGGACCAACTTGTTGAAATTGTCATGAATGAGTTTTGGGATCATGGTTATAAAGAGGTTTCCATGAACCAAATAGCTCAGCGAAGTGGATTGACAAGAACAAGTTTGTACAATTGTTTTGAAACGAAAGAAGCCTTATTTTTGGCAGCGTTAGAGCGCTACTTTCTTTCGGCACCTGATTTACTTTTAGATAACTTAAAAGAAGGCGAAAGTGTGGCCGATGCTTTTTATGGGGTTTTTGATAAGGCATGCCATGACAGAGCTAAGGATAAAAAAAATCGTGGTTGCATGGCCATTAATTGTATTAGTGAAATGATTGCCAGCAATACGCCTTTAGGCGATCATTTATTGGGTCTTTTAGAGTACCGTAAGGCGCTCATTAGAACGTTAATGGTTAGAGCTGTCGCACAAAAAGAACTTGCTAAAGATGTGGATGTTGATTTTTTATCCGATCTTATGGTGACGTTTATGTGCGGGTTTAGTACATTTTCCAAGACGGGGGCAAGTAAGGCTAAAATGATAACGCTATGTTATGGTTTTTTGCGTCAAATTGGGTTTTCTCGTACAGAAAGTAAATAGTAGGGCCAGTCTTGATAGGCTGACTCTACTGTTAATACTGTTTTATTCGTTAATTAATACTATTGTATGTGGGCCTCGAGCAACGGGTACACTCCAGCGTGTTTTCATGATCATTTTTTCAGCAGAGTTGAGTGGGTCGGCAACAATTTTAAAAAAATCAATAGCGCCACCAGGCATAGTGTGGTCATAGTGATCAAATGAGGTCACGGCTAAATGGCTTCCTGTTGCATCAAATACCACAGATTCGGGCAAGATACTGTCGTAAGGTGTGGTATGTAACGCACTCATCGCGCCAGTTGTAGGGTCGCGTTTAATTAATGTCAGAGAGCTGTACCAGCTTTGTCGGGAATCATCATAAGGTAACCAGCTGCGCTCCATATTGGCGGTAACTACATAATCGCCACTAGGCGATATCGCAAAGCCCTCAGGGCTTGGTCCTACCATCACTTGAGATGACAATGCATGGCGCGGTTGCCCTGTTTTCGTCGTGCCTGAATTAAGTGCGATGTTGACAATGGTACCATTGGGGGCTTCATTCCACTTGCCTTGTACGTCTGTGCCCCAGAAAAGGTTGTTGACCAGAAAATGCTTACTGTCGGCACTAAAGCGACCAATAAATGGGAATTTGCCTACTGAAACGCTGTTGCCCCACTTTTCAATGGCTGCGCTCTGAGGGTTAAAGTTGTAAAAAGACACCTCTGCTTTGGTTGAATTAACCAATCCAATGACTTTTCCATCTGGGCTCCAGGATGCAAATGTTAAGCGGTCACTGCCTTTCCAGTCTGGTATGGCCGGGAAGTAGCTTTCTTCAATGTTACCCTTATTCATCTTATAAAGGCCCAGTGGTTTGTGTTGTTCAGCTTTGCCGGGGTGGTAGGTAATTAACAACCATTGACCATCAGGGCTGATATCAACGGAGTCAGGTCTGGATGCAATAGAGTGCTTGGCGACTAGCGCTGGTTTGCTTTTATCTTTTAGGTCGTAGACTGTGAGTATATTGCCCGGCTTTAAATTGGCGAATGTGTGTTTTTCGTTGTCTGTTGGGCGGGGCGTAAAGGTTTCGATAATATAAGCATACTTGCCGGCCTTATCGACGCTTAATGCCGCAGGTGGGCCCGCCACTGAATTACTGGCAGGAACTTCGACAGCACTATAATCACGAGGTTTGGCACTTAAATCAATAATCGATAACTTGTCGGTCCCTTCTTTGACGCCTAGTTGACCGTCAACGTAGGCTGAGGCCAGCATATCGGTATCTGATACACTAAGTATATATTTACCTTGGAAGCCCCATTTTGGTTCCATATGGGTTGCCGCTGATACGCTTCCACTCACAAGAGCGATGCTTAGCAGGCCGATGGGGAGTAGTGACGCGTTAGCGAATTTTTTGGTCAATGTCATATGTGTAGCCTCTATGATAAAATAGTTATAGTGAGTATTCTACATTGAATGGTGTGTTGATCAATACACCATTGCGATTATAGGTGCCAACACATTGCTTTATTTGCATTAATGTGCCGAGAATATATTTATGACCCCCAAATATGAATCGCGAGAGGCTTATCGTCGGGCTATTTTTGATCAAAAAAGTGAAAGCATTTTACATGCCGCATTCACTGTCTTTTGTCGTGATGGTTACAGGAAGGCCTCCGTTGGGAAAATTGCCGCAGAAGGTGGTATATCCCAAACAACTATTTATAAGCACTATGCCGATAAAAAAGCACTCTTTAGTGGTGTAATGTCAACGATGTGGGAGCAGTCCACACAGTCTATCGAAGACATATCGCAAACCGAAGATGTGCGTGAAGGTTTGATCTCTGTCGGTAACCAGTATGCCCAGCTGCTATTACAACCTGACGTCAGGTCTCTATTTAAAGTTATTATTGCCGAGGTTGATGAGTTCCCTGAACTTGGGCACCTACTTTATACTAAAGGTAAGAGGCCATACTTAGATGCACTTCACACATTTGTTGCTTCAAAAAATAACGATCAAACCTTAGCGGTTGATAATATCACAATTGCCTCAAGTCAATTTTTAGGCATGATTAACGATATCGTTTTTTGGCCGACATTCTTAGTGCCTTCACTTCCAGAATATAGTGATGATGAGGTCGCGGCTATTGTTGCTGAGGCTGTCGAGACTTTCTGCTCTCGTTATGAGTCACACTGAAGTAGTGCTGCACTGGTGGCGCTTGTTCTAGGCTAGGTCGCGAGTTGTTAGTCTTTTTCTTCTTGTTTATCTGTATATGTATCAATGCTGTAAATGCTACAGCAGAGGTAGGCTAATATTTAAGCGCATCGTCCATTGCTGCGGTTTAAGTGATGCGTGCTGGAGCTACTGGTGTGGTCAGTGTGGTTCTTTTTATTGTTCTGCCTTCACGATACGGTGACTTTTATATTGACCACAGCAAATGTTATTTAGAGCCTTTTGTATAAGATTATTGTTAGTCGCTAAGTTCGTAATTGAGTTGATGATGTTGCATAAAATTATTTTGTCTGGGTTTTTAGTGTTTAGATCTGCAATAAGCCGCCGTTTGAATACTGTACTTGTTATTGCTGTTGTTGTAGGTATGTTGCTACCGGGGCTCGAAAATACCCCTGATATCTATGTCCCTTTTATGTTGGGTATTATGGTATTTTTTCTGTGCTCTAAAATGTCGGTAGCAGAGCTAAGTGGGCTAGCCATACCGACAGTATTATTATTTTACGTATTGCGTTTTTTAGTATTTCCGTTGGCATTATACGCACTGGCATTAGTGTTAGTGCCTAGCTTTGCGATCGGTATATTACTTATTGCTTTAGTGCCTGTCGGGGTAACGACTCCTACGCTGGTCGGCAGTGTTAATGGCAATGTTGCATTAGCATTTGTATTGACAGTTGCTAGCAGTTTACTTGCGCCTTTTGTGATTCCCGCTGTTTTTTTGTTAATAGGATCTGATGTAACTGTTGAGGTGGCAAGTTTATCCTCTATGTTGTTCGCCGTTGTTTTTATTCCCTCGTTACTCTACATTCTTATTGTTAAGATAACGCCAGATGCTAAGGCTTCCATTGAGCGAAATAGTGCTTTTGTACCTGTATTGTTATTGGGTATTATTGTTGCTATTGTTATATCGAAGCAAAAAACGGTCTTTTTAAATGATATTAATTTATTATTTGTATCGTTGATATTATCTATTATTTTATTTTACTTTCTATATCTGTTCGGTTGGCTGTTTAATCGTAACGGAGGTCGCGCTACATTGTTGTCATATGCTTTGTGTTCTGGGGCTAATAATAATGCACTGGCTATTAGCCTAGCATTGGTTTATTTTCCTTCCCAGACGGTTTTCTTTGTAATTGTTAGTGAGCTTGTTTGGGTGCTTGCTATTCCGGTGTTTAACCATGTGCAAAAAAAACGACTAGAATCTGTAGCATTGCAGGCTCAATAGCAAGTATTGGGCGGTAAATATTATATTGTTGAGTGAGCCTTGGCATAAAATAATGATTGAACCGTGGCTTTGTTATTTTTTAATGTGGTCGTTTGTCTAAATTATTTGAAAACGAGTGTGTAGTGGTATTATGATTGTTATTTATGGTATTAAAGAGCAACTAAATCCTATTAAAGTTCAATTGTCTGAGGCTATTCATAAATGTATGCAGTCTGTGCTGGGTATGCCTGAGGATAAGCGAGCCCAGCGATTTATACCGTTAGATAAAGAGAATTTCTATTATCCGGGTGGACGTAGTGATGCCTATACTGTGATTGAAATCAATATGATGCAGGGGCGGCACAAGGATACGCAAAAAGCGCTGATTAAATCACTATTTTTAGAGATTGAATCCGCTGTAGGAATATTACCGATAGATATTGAAATCACTATTAAAGAACAACCGCCACATTGTTGGGGTTTTAGAGGCATTACCGGTGATGAAGCCGCATTAAATTATGCCGTTAACGTATAAATTTTATCGCTGTTTTTGGCTATGAGTAACCATCTCTGGCAAGAGCTAGCGCTTAATCTGGTATTTGGCATAAGTTTTCGTATAATGATGGTTAGTTAGTTTATTTTTTAGGTGTGCGTTATGAATATAATGGATTTGCCATTTGGTATCACTAATTGGTCTACTGTTGAAAAAACTGAGCATGCGGGTGAAACGGGCATGGCATACTGGCAAACACGGCAATTTGGTGATATCCGGGTGAGGGTGGTTGAGTATTCTGCGGGCTATCTGGCCGATCACTGGTGTAGTAAAGGGCACATTTTATTTTGTTTAGACGGTGAGTTGGATACCGAATTAGATGATGGCCGCCGGTTTACATTAACGCCGGGAATGAGCTATCAGGTTGCTGATCATGCCGAGTCACATCGTTCTTCAACTGTGCAAGGAGCGAGGTTATTTGTTGTTGATTAAGAATATTGCCGGATATGGAGCTGTAAATACCCTGACTATATACCACCGAGCTTTTGCCCAGCTTCTTTTCGACATGAGCTAAGCAGTTGCATAATACGATGCTGGTCATTCATCGTACGAGCGATGGCAACTGCACCTATAATCATTGCTGTTAGCGAGAGTATGTCACTTTCATTGCATTTAGTATATTGCTGAGCGTAACCCGCTAGGGTTTGATTCATTTTGGCGTAGCTCATTTCATACGCATGCCTGACAGTTTCCTCCCGTGTAATAATATCAGTGGTTAAAAAAGCCAGTGGGCAGGGGCGGTGGCCTTGTACATGGGCAAGGCTTAAATACCCATCCACCATCCAGTAATCGAGCTAGCCATTGTCAGAACGGTAGGCAGTTACAAGGTAGTGATTATAGTCGTTGGGTCGTGGTGGCTGATGCTCAATTTAACGTTGAATCTGGCAGTGAATCTATAGAGAACTATAGCTTTGGTAAGGGTTCACAGAAGTCTTTTTGTCGACATTGTGGTTCGACACGCTTTGGTATTAATGGGAAGCATTTTCAGTATAGTGTAGTGATTCCTCTTGGCAATGTGAATAATTATTGTGATGCAATCCAGCCACAGGTACAAGTCTATAGTACTGATAGAGCACCTTGGGTCAGCCTTTGTGAAAGTGTGTCAGCAGGTTAGTGGATAAACCATGCTGTTAAACTCTTATGTTAGGCACGATGATGGTAATATGGCTAAGAGTATGGGAGCTTGCTATCTTATTCATACATTACAGCTACAATACTTGTGAACATTTTAATGATAACGGTGTGCATCACAATAACTAAATACTATTGTGTTTTTATTGGTGCCAGTCTACAGTCACAATTAGTCCGTGGGGGTGATTGTCTTTCAGTGTAATCCTGGCCTTGTGGGCATTGGCAATCCAGCGAGTGATCGATAAACCTAAACCACTACCATTATTGCCTGTATTATCTAGTCGTACAAACCGTTCAAAAACGCGTTGTTTATCCTTGTCGGCGATGCCTGTGCCAGTGTCTGCAATGCTCAATTGGCCTACACTATTTAACGATATTGATACGCTACCTTTACTCGGAGTGTAATGTAGGCTGTTTTTTAAGAGGTTGCGAATTAATATTGCAACCGATTCATCGTGTCCTTGAATAAAATAGTGTTCGTAAATAGTAGTGTAGAGAATTATATTTTGTTGTTCAAACTCTGCTTTACTCTCGGCTATTACCTCACTGAGGCATTTTGATAAATTAAATTGTTTTTTCGGGAACTGTCCATTTTGCAATCGTGCAAGCAATAATAGTTGGTCTACTAAATAAGAAGAACGGTTAATAGACTGTAATAAGTTATCAATGTCAGTCATGTAGGTATTGTGCAAAGCTAATTTTTTTTGCAGTACCTGCGTTTGTGTTTTCATTGCTGCCAACGGTGTGCGCAATTCATGTGCAGCGTGATCAGTAAATTCTCGTTCACGTTTAAAACTCTTATTAATACGTATAAAGAGCCGATTAATAGCCAGTATTAATGGAGCTATCTCTTTTGGTAGCAGTTGGTCATTAATAACACTCAAGTCATCACTGTTTCGGTGGTCGACATCTGCGGATAGCTTAACAACAGGTTTTAAACTTGAACGAATACCTCTCCAAATTACAAAGAACAGTAGCGGTATAAATAATATGAGAGGCAACACAAGAGAGGCCATAAGCTTCTCGATTAACTCTTGGCGGATATAATGACGTTCTGATGTTTCTATGCGAATGTCGTGACGCGTTTCTATAAACATAAAAAAACGCCATTTTTCATTATTTATAGTTTGGTTTGAAAACCCCGGAGGTGCTTGAGTTTTTGCAAATATTGTCGCATTGTTAGATTGAGTCATGAGCTTATTGCGATACCAAATGCGAAAGGCAATATTTTTTTCATACTTATGCTGAAAAATAGGGTTTTCATTACTCAAGGTAAAGTTTTCATCATCACCATCTTCTACTAACTCATGCTCCATTAGTTGTAGCAATACTTTTGCAGAATGTACAAGTTGTGCGTCATAGACCTCTTCAATTTCGTGCCAGGCAGACATAAATGCAGCGCCAATAGCAATGGTGCTTAACAGTAATACTGGAATACTGATCGTGTAAAGTAAGCGTTTCCCGAGGGAGTATTGTGTGCTCATTGTGGAATACTATACCCAATACCACGCATGGTTTTAATTGATTCTCGCCCGAGCTTTCGCCTCAGTGATGCAATATGTACCTCAATGGTATTGCTTTCTATTTCTTGTGATGACCAATCATAGATGCTTTCGGTAATTTTATCTTTGCTAACCGGACGCCCGATATTACGGATCAAGCAATCAAAGATAGCACCTTCACGCTGAGATAAGTTAATGACTTCATTGTTGCATAAAAGATAACCTGTGGCAGGCTCATAGCGAAAATTATTGTGTATGATAACTGCTGCGGCTACTTTTCCTCGGCGCGTTAGTGCAGCACAGCGTGCTAATAACTCATCAAGGTCGAAAGGTTTAATAAGGTAGTCATCTGCACCTGCGTTAAGGCCTTCTACACGATACTCTATAGCATCGCGTGCAGTCAGTAATAATATTGGTACTAGTACATTGTTGCGGCGTAATTGGCGCAATAATTCGAGTCCCGATTTTCCCGGTAGCCGAATATCCAGTACAAGCAACTCATAATTAATACCAGCTAACGCAGCCTCTGCCTCTTCGGCAGACTGTACCCAGTCAACGGCAAATGCAGCTTTTAGCCCTTGCTCTGTTGCTCTTCCAAGTTGTTGGTCATCTTCTACTAGTAGAATTCGCATTTGTCTGTTTGGCCATAAGTAATTATCAATTGTCGATGTTATGAGGTATTTTTGCAAGTGCTGCACGTATTTCTTGCCGACGCCCTTCATCGGCTAACTCTCTTCCGCTTCGAGGTGGTGCTTTTAGTGCGTGAGTCAAATAGTCCTGTGCTTCTTTGTAGAGCTGTTGCTGTAGCAAAAAATCACCATAGAAAAAATTAGGATCAATACCGTTGGGGTTTATTGCTAGTGCTTGCAGTAAGTATTTTTCGGCTTTTTTATGATTGCCAAACGAAATCGGCCAACTAGGGGCTTGATAATAGAGCGAGCCCAATGATGTATAAGCGGAACCTTGTAGTGCTTGATCATTATACTTCAGTGATGCCAAAAATAGTTTTCGGGCCTTTTTTAGTTTGCCTAGTGAGCTAATGCTTTGTGTAATGCCGGCATCTGTTGATAAAATAATACCTTGCCATATTTGAGGCTCTGCCTGCTGTGGGTAGCGTGATACCAAATGTTTAGCTTTTTCTTCTAGGGTGCGAATTTTTTTAATTTTCTCCTCTTTATTGGCGATTTGATATTTGATCTCAGCCCATTGAGTCTGTAAATGTGAAATATGTGCGTTCATGTCGGTGTTAGATTCACCATGGCTGTGGTGAATAATACTAACGCTTACAATAAGCGCCAGCACGGTGTTTATAGTATGTATCATAGCTTGTACTCCATCAGTATGTTGTTGGCTATATCGCGTTTAGACACTAATGCTTTGTCAATCAATGACGGAGCTAAAGCGTTAATGCGAGTAAAAAGTGCTTCAGGAAACCCAATGTTAAGATGGTCTATATCGTGTGCGACTGCGGAGAGTATCGTGTGTGCAATAGATTCTGGTGAATCATGTGTAGTTTTGGTACGTTTATGTAATTCAGTGATAGCGCCGTGATTAAATGGGGTGTTCACTGCCCTTGGGGCGATATAGGTAACTTGTATACCTTTACCCATATATTCGCGGCGCAGGCTTTCTGAAAAGCTTCTAAGCCCTGCTTTTGTTGAGGAATAAACGCTAAAATGTGGGAATGCCAGTGCTCCAAAAACTGACCCGATATTAACGATTTGTCCGGAACCTCGTGCAATCATTCCTGGCAAAACGGCTTGTGTAAGTTGTATGGGGGTGCTGAGATTAACTGCCATCATTGCCGCAAGGTGGTGTGAGGGTTGAGCCGGTGTATGCCCAAAATACATAAGCCCTGCCAAATTAATTAGAATATCAACAGGTTGTGTGGCGAGTTTTTCACTTAAGTAATTAACACAGGTGGTATCGGCTAAATCGGCGACCGTAATACCTGGTTCAGGTCTGCGACCCAGGCCCATAACTGTTGCGCCAGCACTTTTTAATAACGCAAGTAATGGTTGGCCTATACCACCTTGTGCACCACTTAACACAATATATTTCCCTTTAAGCTGCATCGGTATTACCCCGTTGATGCGGGAGTGACAAGAGTATGTTGGTAAATAAACGAAAGGTGTTTTTTGCGACATCAATAATTGCTTGCTGATCATTAATGTCGATAATAGTATTAACTGTTTTTTCAAAAAATTGCATGTGCTCAATATCGAGTGTGCCGTGAGAGTCCAAATAGGAAAACGCATTATCGGTAAGCCCTAATGTCTTTTTTAAGGCAGTGGCACCTTGGCTTGCCCATTGGGATGATGTGCTTTCTAACATGAATACCATTCCTAAAAACCCCACTGGGTTATGGCGTTGTATATAGTTGTAGTTGTAAGCAATTAATACCTGAGTCTCAAGGTTGGGTGTCGATGATTGTGCGGCTTCTCTATCGCCGCCACAGGCACTAATATCGTTGAGAATCCATTCTTCATGGCCTAGTTCTTCGCTAATATAGTCGGCAATTGCTCGATGTAGATAACGTTTTTCAGTGGGCAGTTGATGCCCCATGGCCATTAAAAAACTAACCGTGTGGCTTACATGGTGATAGGCTTGTGTTAAATAGGCAATATAGGTTTCCCGACTAATATTACCGTTTAATCCATCATATAATTGCGGTGCGTTATACAGTTGTTGACGTGCCGATTGTGTTTCTTGCTGGAGTTTACTATAAAAATTCATAGGCTGGCCTAATAATATAATTAAGGTTATGTCGTTAATATTACTTAATGTTATGCCGTTGATATTATTTCTAAAATAAAATAAGCGGTGTTCCTAGCCGTTTTGGTATTGTGTTGTAATCGTGTAAAATAACATCGCGTCGTGGCCGACCTGTACCGGTTAATTGCTTGTTTGCCAAAGTAAACGGTGTAACACAATAGGCTCTTTGAATACGTGCATAGTGAGGCAGTTGATGATTGATTTTTTCAAGTGCTGTTTTAATATTGTGTTGAGTGCCGGTAGGCACAATCAATGCACTTAAATAAGTTTCGCCATCACCTGTGACTATAGCTTGGGCTATGTCGGGTAATGATAACAATAGGGATTCAATCCACTCGGGAGATATATTGCGTCCTGTTGCGGTGATTAACACATTTTTTTTACGCCCGGTAATCGATAAAAAACCATCGTTACTAAAGATACCTAAATCACCTGTAAAAAAGGGGGGCTGTATTGGTTCGCCGACATAGCCTAAAAAGCCCGGCGGAGAAAGTACAATTTCATTGTCGATAATATCAATGCCAATATGTGGCAGTATTTTACCCACGCTGCCTATGCGGCATTGGTGGGGGGTGTTAAGTGACACTACAGATGCGCATTCAGATAGACCATAACCTTCGTAAACAGGTAGCCCCAATGCTATGGCCTGTGAGAGTAATGATTGATTGACTTTTGATCCTCCTACAGCAATAAATTGCATTGCAGGTAATGGGCCCATCGCTTGTACCTGAGACATTAATAACTGTAATATTTCAGGTACAACAATAATAGAGCTTGCCTGCGTACTGGTGAGATAGTGATGCAAGTTAATATAGTTTTCACCCAATTGTGTCGTTGTTGGTAATTGAATATGACAGCCTGCTAACAGCCCGGTATAAACGCCAGCAATGTTTTCAAGTAACACTGGCAAGGGTAATATGCATACATGAATGCCAGTAAACTGTGCACCTAGTAGATCGACAAGGCTAACGCAGACTGATGTCATTGCTTCTAGTGATAAACAAACTCCTTTAGGCGTGCCACTGGTGCCTGATGTATAGGTAATTTTACGGGTGCCGGCAGGGATGAGGGACGATGGGGTAATACCGGTAGTTGTGAGCGCATTGTGGGTACGGATATGTGAAACTCCGGCAGAGAGCAGGGTGTGTTCACGTTGTTCATCACTAAAAAAATCGGGTAGTGGCACACAGGTAATACCGGCATATTGTGCGGCGAGGTCCCATAAAACCCATTCGACACTGTTATCAAGTGCTAGCCCTAGTACGGTTACCTCGTTGAGGCTTTGTACACGTGCAAGCACTGTGGCTTTAAGCTGTCCATAAGTCACCGTTTGTTGATCATCTTGTAGCGCAATAGAATCGAGTGGGTGAGTAAGTTGTTCAATCATTGATATAATACAAGCACTCATTGATTCTTCCTGTATGGCTGTGTGTAACTTTTATAATCTGCACCTAAACGGTGTTGCAAATGCTGGAATCCTTGAGTTACTGAGCCTGATAATACATGTGGATTACTCCTGTAATAGTGACCCCAGTAATCTTGTTTTTTGGTATGCACTGATGATGTATGATGAATGCTCTGTGTATTTTCTGTGTGCAATAGGTTGTGTGGTTTTGCTGCTGTTAAACGCTGTGGCGCTAGCCCCATGGCTTTAAAGCGTGCTTCTAATTTGTTTGAACAGGTGATTACAGCCTGTGTAAACTCTTGATGATGAAGATATGCACAAAGTGCGATAAATAAAAATAACGAGGCACTGCTGTCAGTCGATGCTAAGTTACCAATTTCTACAATGCGAGCACGTGGAGTATGTAAGATTTCTTCGATAGGCCCACTGAGGTAGTGCTCTAAAAATAAGGGCCCATGGTGGGCGGGTCTATATCCCAGCGCGGCTATTAATTCTTTTTGGTGGTTTTCTATACTGATTAATACGGGGTATTGAACGGTAATTGAAGCATCATGTACTTTTTGATAAATACGTTTAATCAATGTTTCAGCACGGCGCCTATCTGGTGTATCTGCTGTTGTGATTAATACCTTAACAGATGCTAAACGCAGACGTGAGAACCACGACATAGGTTGAAGTGATAGTTTGCCGATAGTGGCGCCATTTTCCTGATAGTTGAGATGGTGCATAAATGGCCTTTGGGTGTTGATGTTATTAATGCTTAAATAATAATAGGTTAAACTGAAGTGAATCTTAAGTATGAGCCGCCAATAGCTTAAATTAAGGTTTTATAGGGCGGTGATTGATAGGTGTGTAATGGCGTTGGCGTGCTAAATTTTTTAGACAGAAGACTTAGGTGTAATAATAGGAGCTAGAGAGTGAATGTTGATGAAATAAAAGCCTATTGCTGTACCTTTGCGGGTGTTAATGAAGCCAGTGTGGGTGAGCCTTCTAATATATTAGCTTACACTATTGGTGATAAAAAGTTTGCCTATTTTAAAACTAGTGAACCTGAGCAGTGGCGTTTTAGCCTGCGGGTAACACCTGATCGTTTTCTTGAACTGACCGATCAGCCTGGTATTAAGCCTGCCCGCTATATGCAGCGATTTCATTGGGTTACAATTGTGAATGTCGATGATATTAATAGTACTTATATAAAAGAATTAATTACATGGTCGTATAATAAGGCGCTAAGTCGCCTTTCTAAAAAAGTGCAGGATAGCTTTTGTCAGCTTTAACTGTGCAACATATATGGTATTAATTTAAATGATTTTTTCTTATGGTTATACTTGAGCGAGGTATAATCGTTGATAATAATGTACATCGATGATGTGCTATTGTTGTGTATTAAAAGTGAGGAAGTGACCTATGAAAAAAGAACGTGATATTGAAAAAGAATATTCCACAACAGAGACGGTAGCAAAACTAAGGCGCTTGGCCGATTGTCTAGAGTCTGGTGAATCATTTGAAATTCAGATAGCGGGTGAGCGTATTTATGTACCTGCTCGTGCGCAAGTGACTATTGAGCACGAGCGTGAAGGTGTTGAAGAAGAGGTTGAATTTCAGCTCAAATGGCGTAATGAGTAACACAGAAAGAGTAAAAACTAAGGGTATGCTTGATCTAAGTCAATAATAATTTGATGTAAATCGTTATTATTCTCGTCTTTTTTCAGCGCTAAACTGATGTAACTTATCATCACATAGCTAGTGTATATGTGAAATGTATGAGGGAATGTTAGGGCGGCAATAAAGGGGCTAGCATGGGAATTGGTCAGGCGTCACACAATCAAAATGATGCTAGAATACTGTATGACAAAGATGGTCATCAATGTATTTCGTTTACACACTTAGTTGAGGGGCATGGTATTCAGGCCAATCAATTTTTAATTATTGATGGCACACATGCCGCACTTATTGATCCCGGTGGTGATCTCACCTATACCCCGTTGAATATTGAACTGGGAAAGCGTGTTAAACTCTCTCAACTGGATTACATTTTTGCCTCTCACCAAGACCCTGATATTATAGCCTCGCTTCCTCGCTGGATGATGCACACGCGGTGTAATGTCGTTACATCGAGGCTTTGGTCGCGTTTTTTACCTCATCTGGCGTCCACATTTGTCACCAATACTTTTGGCAATAACTTGGATGAACGCATTATTGGCTTGCCTGATAAAGGGGCAAAGATTGATTTTGGCCGGTCTTATATTCAAGCGGTACCTGCGCACTTTCTGCATTCAGTGGGTAATTTTCAGTTCTATGACCCAGTTAGTAAAGTGCTTTTTAGTGGCGATATGGGCGCCTCAATTATTGATGATAATGCAGGTGATGCGGTTAAAGATTTTGACGAGCATATTCGTCATATGAAAGGTTTTCACCAACGCTATATGGCCTCTAATAAAGCCTGCCGCATTTGGGCTAATCGAGTTAGGCGGCTAGATGTGGATATGCTTGTACCACAACATGGCAGCCCTTTCGTGGGTACTAAAATGATCAACCGTTTTCTAGACTGGATTAGTGAGCTATCGTGTGGCATCGACTTAATGGATGAGAGTGAGTTTTAGTTTGCGATGCTAACAGGTTACACTAACAGCTATATTGTTATCGTGTGAGGGCGTTGTGGTGAGTCGAACATTAATTATCGGGGCTAGTGGTCAAGTGGGGCGTCATGTCGTTAGCCTGCTTCACCAGCATTGCCCAGTAGTGGCAATGGTGAGAGATAAGACTCGTACTAGTGCGCTTTTCCCTTCGGGTGTTGATGTTATTGAGGCAGATATTGAAACTGATATTAGTGATGCTTTGCACGGTTGTAGTCGTGTTGTTTTTAGTGCGGGTTCAGGTGCAGGCACAAGTGCAGAACAAACGTTGTTGGTTGACTTGTGGGCGGCGTGTAAGGTGATTGATCAGGCAAAGTCCTGTGGAGTTACTCATTTTTTAATGGTGAGCTCACGTGGTGCCGATAATCCTGATAATGGCCCTCTGCCTATTAAGCCCTATTTAATCGCCAAGCATGTTGCCGATCGTTATTTGATCGATAGCGGATTGCCATACACGATACTTCGCCCGGGCCGTTTAATTGATGAACGCGCTACGGGTTTAGTCAATACTGTACGCCCGGTTGACCCCAAGCAGCAGGTCATTTCCAGAGAGGATACGGCAGCGTCTATTGTTCATTGCCTTTGCCAGCCAGTTGAGCTCGATAGTATTTATGAGCTTTATCAAGGTTGCACACCCATTGCGCAGGCCTTGGTATAAATAGTTTATGGCCTACGGTTATTATTAACGTGATCTATTCTTTTTGAATCGTGCCTTCCGTTCGTGATTCACTCTAGCGCACTACCTGCCAAGGCATGGCTGAATGATGTCAATAAACCTTATGGTTTTGATGAGTACATTCAGTGGCTGATAATATAATGGCTGATAGTGCGATATAAGGTCTAATACACGGCTATCTGGTGTTAAATTACAATAGTGCTAATGCTATTTTTTGACGCACATCTTTCTCTTGCCTACTTATGTCGGTATTGTTAAACATTCCTTGTTCAATGCAATAGATAGTCTTTATGAACCTTTAATAAAATGCTTGAATCAATACTTTTTTATCTTGTAAATTAGCTTGACCTTCACCTGTAATACATTTGCCATTTAGCCATGTGAACTCTTCTTCATTTGACTGTAGAGCAATATCTTGTTTAACGTTAAACATACCAGGCGTTTGTGTGTTTAAGGCTACGCCAGTTGCTTGTAGTGCGATGTTTTTGTTTTCAATGGTTGTGATTGTTGCAAAAATATTAAGTTCGATTGTTGCATCGGGATAAATGTACATATAATCAATACCTTCAATAATGCCATTTATTTTATCCCCTTTAATTGTGCCGCTAAAGTGCACATCTTGCCGAACGCCATCAACAGGTATTTTTCGATTGTTACTCAATACATCCAGTAAGCTAATGCCGTATTCTGTAATTGAAGTAAGTCCCAGTTCATAGCTATATAATGGGGTGTTTTTTTGTATCTGATCAAGCATGGTACAGCCTCTATCTAAATTATCGTAGTGATTAAATATGGCCTTACCTTATCATCGCGGTTGCGACAGCAGCAATTCCCTAAAACTGCATTGATCTATACATTTATGTATGGCACTATCATGTTTGATGGGTATTGTATAGCGGTAGTAGAGGATTAATATGAACTGGGATGATATACGTATTTTCCTTGCAGTCTCAAAAAATAATAGTTTTTCAAAAACTGCAAAAAATAATAACACTACTCAAGCGACAATAAGCCGGCGTATTCAGCGCCTTGAGGAAGAACTTGGTTATTGCCTGTTTAATCGTGGCCAAGAAGGCTGCTCACTGACACCAGCAGGTGAGGTATTAATCTCTTCTGCTCGTGAGATGGGGGTGTGGGCCAATGTTTTTCAAGATGAGATTGCACGCTTAAATGCACCACAAAAAGCGATTGTTATTACCTGTGGGCCGATGCTCTCTTATTTACTTTCAACCAATTTAGATCAACTTAAGCTAGGTGTTGATGATACGCGCATTGAGATTAAGGCAACACCAGCCTATCTTGATTTAGAAAAAAGAGAGGCTGATATTGCTATACGTAATAAAAGGCCGGGAGGCAATTCTGACGCGATTAAAATTAAACGCCTAACGACAACATTTTTTACCGACTTTTCAGTCTATGGTCACACTAACTTTTTCCCGGAAAAAACGCCTTTAACTCCATGCGTCTTTAATGATTATATATGGGCAGGTTACACAGAAAATCTTGTTGGTTTACCCTCAGCGAAATGGCTAAGCCGCTATGTAAATAATGAAAATATCCACTATAGGCTCAATAATTCTTTTTTAATGATCGATGTGATCAAGCATCATAAAGTACTGGCTGTATTGCCTAGGTTTGTAGCGCATGATACTCCTGAGTTAACAGAGGTCTACGGTCCTATCGATGAGCTAAGTTCAGACCTTTGGCTGGCGCGGCACTTTGGTGTTGACGACAAACAGATCAAAATAGTTGCAGCGAATGTTGAAAACTTATTAAATACCAAGTCTGATACATAGTCTTCATTGCCAATAATTATAGTCTTTAATGACGGTGATAGTATCTAGGTGTGGGTATCTGTTCAACAGTTATAATATAGCAGTAATGTATCATCAGTGTATTTATATCCATTATTTTTAGTGAATTACTCTAAATGATAGTTAATATTATTAAAATCACTCGTCTAAGCTAGGTTATCATATGTTATATGATATTGCTCTGTAGGTGTGCAGGTGCGCGCAGCAGGAGTGATTCGTTGGCATATAAATTCATCATGCCATTTTTGACACATTGTTATTTCTAATAAAAACAATTATTTGTAATATGCTAATACTAATGTTTGCTACTTTTGAGTATTCATTGTTACCATAAATCCCTCTAAAGAGGTATTGTGATTGTTGTGCACTATTTTTTAACCTGTTTCTTTTAACTAATCCGATGGCAGAATATATTGTGAATGATCAACCAGCTACCCGAGGCCCCTATCCACTCACATGGGATGAAGGGTTTCAAGATTTTTATAGTGAACTGCATAATCGTCCATTTCCTGTGTTGATAACACCGGCGCGATTGTCTCATATTGCATTGTTGAGAGATAAATCACTCGGTACGAATGAGCAACAACATGCACTAGAACTTGAGCATTTACAGGCATTGTGTTTGCGTTATGGGATGAGCCCTCCAATAGACGGTGCAGCGGGTTACTATCAATCTTTTGGTGAATTTGAAGTTCGTTGGGAGCGCCATTCTGAATTTTGTACCTATACATTTATTGTCCACGGGAATTCTGATACGCCTTTTTCTGAGCCGCCTATTGCGCTATTACCTGAGGATTGGGTGGCCGGTCTTCCCGGTAAAGTGGTTACTGCGGTACATATTGAAATGTTGCCTGGTAAAACTAGTGGTGAGGATATTCGTAGCCGAGAGCCGTTGCGTCCTTATTTTGAAGGGCAGCGTTTAATTGGTTGTGAGCTACTTGATGGCGGCGCTGAGGTTTGGAGCGCCTTCAGGTTGCACTCGGATAATTTTAATCGCGTGCTGCTGTATAATCACAATGTAAGCCCATGCCAGTCTGGGCGTCTAATGCGTGGTTTGTTAGAGCTGGAAACCTATCGCAACATGGCATTGATCGCCTTGCCATTGGCGGTAAGTACCAGTCATAAAGTAGCAGAACTTGAGCAGCGACTGGCCAATACCCTAGCGGCTATTGACCAGTTGCAGCACTGCGATGATGAGCGTCATCTGTTGAGTGAATTATCACAAATGGCAGCGAGCATTGCCGATTTAATGGCATCTACTCGGTTCCGCTTTGATGCTACTAAGGCTTATTATCAGTTGGTGTTAAGTCGTTTGAAAGAGCTGCGTGAGACCGAGATAGGTGGTTTGCAAACAATGACAGAGTTTGTCGACCGCCGCTTAACGCCGGCCTATCGCACCACTGAGGCTGCACGACACAGAATGGATGACTTATCGCGTAGAACCGACCGTGCGAGTGATTATTTACGTACCCGCATTGACTTGCAAATTGAAGCACAAAATCAATCGCTGCTTAAATCGATGGATCATAGAATCGAGTTGCAAGTGCATATGCAAGAAACGGTAGAGATATTATCATTTGCTGCTATTAGTTATGCTTTGGTAGGTTTGTTTAAGTTAATGTTGGGCGCCTTGCCGCTGGTGTCTGTCAATGTAGATAAAGATTTGTGGGGCGCTTTATTTGTTCCTGTGTCGATTGTGCTCGTCTGGCTGCTGTTTCGAGTGGTTAAGCGTCGCGTCGTTCGTCGCAATCGAGATAACGTTTGATTAGCACCAATGTTTGAATAATATCCTCCTATCGAACTATATCTGTTGATTAGTGGTTTGTTACCATTGTTTTTCTAATAACAATATTAACCATTAGTCTACTGTCTCACGATCTGATGTTTCCCGTATAGCGTAAACATCCATCAGGCTTAGCTGTTTACAGCGATGCCTGATGTGTTGGTCGAGTGCGCAACAGATCTATAGTGTTGAAGCATAACAGGGGGAGAGCGTATGCTGGATCGAGAGCTCTGTGAAAACATTCTTGAAATGGAGTCACCTTGGAATATTCTCAAAGTTGATAAGCGTGCTAACCAAAAGCGAATCGATATTTGGGTATCTACCACCAGTGCTCGTCGAGGTGTTGGGCAGTGGTTTCGGCGTAGCCTATCGCCACGGATGAATAATGATGTCGCTATCTGGCAGCATCTTAGTTTTGGTGAATGCCGCGTTTACATTCATGCCAGTTTAAGTGAAGACCGCTCGGTTGCATGGCTGGGTGAAAAAGGAATGCCTTTTTCTCGTTCGTTGTCACGTCGTGTGGTTGAGTTATTTAGCGAACGTTTAAGTTATCGTGCTATTTGCAGTTTGCTGGATGTCGATCTCGATGATATCTGGGCGATTAAACATGCACTGGATAACGGTGATTTGCAGCTAGGTGATTCTCTATCACCGACACATTTAGAGCGCAAAGCTAACCTTAAAGAGCAAACACATACTCAAAAATCAAGTCGCGTACCCGCCATCGAAGATACTATCTGGATTCAGGTAATCAATAATAGTATTGATCTCAACGTGCGCCAATTGGGTTTGAAGCTTTTACTGAATCGTGTGCGTACTCAGTTTCATCATGCTAACGATGATGAAACTAAAATGTTAAGAGTCAATGAGCTGCGAAAATATTTTGTTAAGCACGAACACTTTTTACAGTACGAATTAAAGCAAATGACTCACTAACAGGATACTTATATGGATGCTACCATCACATCGGGGCTTGTCAGTCTGCAAACTGCCGTTGATCTTATCAATCGTGGGCATTGTTTGGTTATTGCTGGCGATGAATGGCTACTCACACAGCTGCCACCAGGGCAGTGGATCGCGGGCAGTATCCCTTACTTTATGGGAAATGAAGGCGGGGTGATGACAAAAGATAAGTTATTTGTCCACGATTTTTCTGTGTGGGCAGATGGCTGTACCATTAAAAGCTATATGGTTGAGCAGTTAGACCGCGTTACGAACGATGCGGCCGAACATGGGTTTTCTATTATTATTATGCCCGGTGGTAGTGAAGTGCTTTCATCGTATGCTCGCAATGCACCTAATTATGACGATATATTCAGTAAGCCTATCGTGGGGTGGGTTTCGGGAAGCCATTTACAAGATGTTGATCGTGTAAGCCCTATAGTCATCGATGGTAAATATCGTGAAGCACGCAATAATCAAGCGGTCGTTATGCATTTTTCATTACCGCACAATAAAATTGCATTGCTCGATATTGTTAATTTATTTGAGCAAGGCGAGGGCGCTGAAATTCGCTTTCCCGTATCAGGCTTTAGCGCAGGAGAATGTTTAATTGATGGCAAGCGTCAACATTTTTCAGATTTTTTGAGTAAAAATAAAATTGATACACGGCTGCCTTTAGTGGCAGATTACTGTGGCGCTATGGTGAATGTCAGTATCAAGTCTGTCGATGATACAATGGGTAATGTACATTTTTATGCACCAGTATTTAACGATATTGCTTATCGAATGGCGCTGCCTGTAAATGATTATGTAGGTGCTTTTGAAGATGGTATATCAACATCGAATGAGCGTTGGGTATTTTCCTGTAATTGTATTCTTAATTATCTCTTTATGGAATTAGAAGGCAAGCAAACAGGTAATATAACCGGGCCTATTACTTTCGGTGAAATTGCCTATCAACTGTTAAATCAAACCTTGGTTTATCTCTCAATAGAAGATTATTGAATGGTTATATCCTGTTCAATCATTCCTTCTGAAGTACGACTAATTTGCGAATAATCTCCTCCTATAGTGCCATACAGAAGCAGCGATTGTGTGCTTAGTATGGGGCTTAGTGACGAAAGAGTAAATAGACGATACTGATCATCGTTAGGTATGTTGCTGGATTGCTCTATGCTAAGCATTCAAGGCCATACTATAAAATAGTGAAAATAGGTGCTGCCTTGACATGAGAGTACAAATAATAATGATAAGTAGGGGAATATAACAATAATGAAGTATAGTTTGATGTTATCAAATCGAAGTGTCTTATTATCGGTTGGTATCTATACAGGATTGATTTCACCGTGGGCAATAGGGGAGTCTACAACGCAGCAGGCTGTCGCCGGTGAAGTAATGGATACTATTGAGGTCATTGGGATCACGCCGGTTAATAGCTTTGGCCTACCGCGTGATAAAATTCCTGCCCAAGTGCAGTCGTTAGATGAAGAAGTGTTAGAGCGCACGTTACCACTGGATGCACCTGAAGCGCTGAATCGGCGCTTTAGCGGTGTTTCTCTTAATATGGCACAAAACAATCCACTACAGCCAGATTTACAATACCGTGGCTATACGGCTTCGCCATTACTGGGGTTGCCTCAGGGGTTGTCCGTTTATCAAAATGGTATTCGGATCAGTGAACCTTTTGGCGATACGATTAACTGGGATTTAATTCCAGTATCAGCGATTCATCGTCTCGATCTTATCGCAGGCTCTAACCCCGCGTTTGGTCAAAACAGTTTAGGGGGTGCACTGTCATTGCAAATGAAAGATGGCTTTAATGCACCTGGCCATAGTGTTAGTGTCAGCAATGGCTCTTTTTCTCGGCGTAAGGGCACTGTAGAGTCTGGCGGCAATAACGGCACCTATGGTTACTACCTTAATTTCACGGGTTTTCGTGAAGACGGCTGGCGTGATAACTCTGATTCACGCGCGTTTAATCTCTTTTCAACATTCAGCCGTTATACCGATAACAATCAGCTCAGCTTGGATGTGCAGTATGGGGATACTGAGCTAAAAGGTAATGGCCCAAGCCCGGTTGAGCTGCTCAATGAAGACAGAGATGCTGTATTTACCTCGCCCGATCTAACCGAAAACCGTATGAGTGCATTCACCTTGCGTGATACGCACTGGTTCAGTGAAAAATCATTGTTTACTGGCACATTATTTTGGCGAAAAAACCGTACGCAAGCATTTAATGGTGATGGTACAGAGTTTGAAGAGTGCGATATTGGCGCGGATGAGTTTTTGGTTGAAGAATTTAATGATGTCGATGATAACGATAGTTGTAATAATGCGATCGATACTGATATAGAGCTAGTAGAAGACCAGTTTGGCAATCCGATTGATGGCGATTTTAATGCAATTAATAACCGTGGCAATCTAACCCAGAAAAGCTATGGTGCAAGTGGGCAGTGGAGCCTTGAGCACCCTTTGTGGGGCTATGATAGCCAGTCGGTCTGGGGTGTGAGTTATCGGCAGGCAACAGCTGTATTTGACTCCTCTGTTGAGGTGGCTGAACTAAACCCTGATCGCAGTACTGAGGGCAGCGGTTTATTTGTACCTGAGGCTGTAACCGAACTCGATACCCGCACACGTACTACAGGGCTCTATTATGCGAATAGTCTTGCCTTTACCCCAGCACTTAGCGGTACCTTTTCAGCGCGTTATAACCATACGGATGTACGCCTGCGTGATCAAAGTGGCGCTAACCCCGAACTCGACGGGGATCATACCTTTGAACGCTTGAATACCGCCGTAGGTGTCACCTATCAACTGGCTGGCAATACACATATGTATACTAGTTTAGGGCAAAGCTCACGTACACCATCACCCATCGAGCTTGCGTGTGCAGACCCTGCATTTGAGTGCCGCCTGCCCAATGCCTTTTTAGCTGACCCACCATTGGATCAGGTGGTTGTCACCACTCTTGAAGGTGGTATTCGTGGTTTACTGTCCGGGGGGACACGCTGGGATTTAGCGATCTTTCACTCGCGCAATCGCAACGACATCATCTTTCAAAGCACTGGGGGTGCCTTGGCTAACCAGGGGTATTTTGACAATATAGATGGCACTAAGCGCACGGGGCTAGAATTAAAGCTTGATGGCAATATCGGTGCTTTAGATTGGTTTCTTAGCTATAGTTACCTTAAAGCCACCTTTGATGATGATTTCTCAGTGAGTAGCCCTAATAACCCTGCGGCGAATGCCGATGGGACTATCGCAGTATCCTCAGGGGATGACCTGCCAGGTCTACCTGATCACACGCTGAAAATGGGTGCGGATTACGCTTTTGGCGATTCGTTAGTGGTCGGTATGGATATGCAGTTTAACAGCGGTTTATATCTGCGCGGTGATGAGGCTAATTTACTTGATAAAACAGCCAGTTATACTGTGTTCTCACTGTTTGGACAATACCGTATTGACGATGCACTGAGTGTGACATTGCGCGTGGATAACGTATTTGATAAAGAGTATACGACATTTGGCCTATTGGGTGAGCCTGAAGAGGTACTAGGTGATGGTTTTGATAACCCGGCCTTTTACAGCGTCGGCGCGCCGAGAGCCGCTTGGATTGGTATAAAATACAGGCTGCCTTAGCGTATACAATGCCTACATAATACAAGGATTCTATGGTAGGATTGTTAGCGCAAATTTAGGACAATAATTACACCTTAACTGGGTTTGCTTTATGATGTATGAAATACTAGTTGCCGACGACCACCCGCTTTATCGCGAAGCCATAATGGGTGTTATTCAACACGCCTTTCCCGATGCGACTGTTTATGAGGCCGCTGACTTTGAATCGGCACTGGCAGAGCTTGAGAAACACGATGAGCTGGATCTTGTATTACTGGATTTGAATATGCCGGGCATGGATGGTCTTAATGGTTTAATTCACCTGCGCAATATAGCGCCTGAAACCCCTGTAGCTATGATCTCTGCTGAAGAGGATCGCGATGTTGTGTTGCGAGCAATTACCTACGGTGCTGTGGGCTTTATTAGTAAGTCCACTAGCCGTGATAATATCGGTGAGGCTATTTCTAAAATATTGGACGGGCAGGTGTATTTGCCCTCTGATATTATTCGCAGCGGCAAAAAATCCACATCACCTAGTAAAAATGATAACCAGACCATCGACCCCAAACTCATGGCCTCATTAACACGTCGCCAGTTGTTGGTGTTAGAGCGCATGGCCAATGGTGAATCTAATAAACAGATTGCCTACGAATTAAATATTGCAGAGACAACCGTAAAAACCCACGTCTCTGCTATTTTAAATAAGCTTGATGTTCACAATCGTATGCAGGCAGTGCTGTGTGCGAGTAAGATTAACTTTGATCAGTACCTGCACCCGCGTTATTGAGCCGCATGAGGCCTTAGGGCCTCGTCATTGACTATCTTTTATGCCAGCAAATGCCGCAAAACAGATTTTAGTTTATGCGGTTTGATGGGTTTGTGGAGTAAATGATAGCCAAGCTCTCTCACTTGTTGTTTCAAATCCTGGCTGCGATTAGCGGTAATCATTAATACCGGTAGTGTACTACCTAGCCAGTGTCGCAATTGCTTAGCCGCATCAAGCCCTGTTTCATCATTGTCTAGATGGTAGTCGGCAATGACTATATCAGGTTGGCTCTTTTCCAATTCGTCGCGGTTTAATTCATGCAGTGAAGTAGCTGTTTGCACTTGACAGCCCCAGCGTTTTAATAGTGTTGCCATGCCTGCGCAAATATTAGTGTCGTTATCAATGACTAAAATATAGCGGTCAGCCAGTGGGTTTTGCAATGCGCTAACAGGGTCTGACTCAAGTGTGTTAGTGCGTTGCTGTGGGCTTAGCGTGCCATAGGGAACTAAAATAGAAAACACCGATCCTTTATCTATGTCTGAGCGAACATAAATCTGGCTACCTAAAATGCGTGATATTTTATCAACGATAGCCAGTCCTAGCCCCAGCCCTTGGCTGCTGCTGCGTTTAGCCGAAGTTAAGCGTTTAAACTCAAGAAAAATTTCGGTTAGTTTCTCCTGTGGGATACCAATGCCAGTATCCCACACCTGAATTAATAAACCCTCTTGGTGACGTCGACAACCAAATAAAATATCCCCATGTTCGGTGTAGCGAATTGCATTAGAGAGGAGATTGCGCAGAATGCGCGCCAGCAGCTGCGAGTCAGTTGAAATAATGGCGGTACTAGGAATAAATCGAAAGCGCAGGTTTTCTTGCGCGGCTTGCCGCTGAAATTCATTAGCGAGGTTACGCAGCAGCAAATTAGCATCAAAAGATGCTATATCGGGTTCTACAACCCCCGCATCTAACTTAGAGATATCAACGAGTGTACTGACAAGTGATTCAACATCGTCCATGGAATAATCCAGTGAGTCGACGAGCTTACTGGCATCAGGTGGCAGTGCATACTCTTGCAATGCTGTGGTAAATAAACGTGCGGCACTCATCGGTTGTAAGAGATCATGGCTTACCGCTGCGAGAAACTTTGTCTTAGTTACGTTGGCATGTTCTGCCTCGCGCTTGGCTTCAACCAGTTGTTTTTCAGCCTCTTTGCGTTCGATTACTTCTTGGCGCAGTGTTGAGTTTAACGCGGTAAGCTCTTTAGTGCGCTCTGTTACTCGATATTCCATATGTTGGTAAGCATGGTTCAGTGCCTCCGCTGTTCGGCGTTGTTCTGTCACATCTTGCTCAAGTGCAAACAGCCCAACCACATTACCTAGGCCGTCATAATCGGGGATATAAGTCTTATGAATAAATTTTTTACCGCAGGGTAGGTTTTGCTCGATTTCAACATCGACACGCTGTCCGTTAAGTGTACGTTGTAATAATCGGTAGTGACGTTCAAACTCCTCTGGGCCTAAAATATCCGTTAAGGTGAGTAGATCAATGCCTTGGCGAGAACGTTGAAACCACGTCTCAAAGGTTTTATTGATAAAGGTATAGCGCATATCCGTTGATATATACCCAATAAGGGCGGGCATTGCGTCGGTAATTAAGCGAATGCGGTTTTCGCTGGCTTTTAATGCCGTTTCGTATTCGTCACGCTCTGTAATATCGGTATAGGTAATAACAAAGCCACCACTGCTGGTATTGTGACGTTTTACTTCTAAAATTTTGTTATCTTTAATTATTTTATCTGCATTGATTGCGTCTTGAGAGGTGTTGTTCTGTGTCTGCTGGCTCAATTCGGCGCCAAATTTTAATTGCTGAAAGGGAATACCTCGACGAATATTTTTTTGCGAAGTGCTTGTCAATTCAAGCAGCTGGTTATTCCATGCCTCTAGCTGGTGGTGCTCATTAAATAGCGCAACCCCTTGTGATAAATGATCCAGTGTTGATTGTAGTATTCTGGATTTTTCTGCTAGAGCTTGTTCTCGTCTGACGGCTTCACTTTGTTTAAGTGCTGTAATATTGGTAAAGATAATAACAAGACCACCGCTTTGTGTATGCCGCTCAGTAATCTGTATCCAGCGGCCGTCCTTTAATCTAAACACTCCTTGGTCTGATAACTCACCTCGGCGGACAATTTTCTCTTTTAGTGGAATCGATGTGTCAACAATACCCGATTTAGATATCTGGGCCTGTATTTCATCTAGGGTTAAATTCGGTTGAAAGTCGAGGCCAGCGGTACTCCAAAGTTGATAAAACTCGGTGTTGGCAAGTGCGAAGCAACGGTTTTTATCAAACAGTACGAAAGCATCTGAAATACTTTCAATCGCATCAATTAATAGCTGGTGTTTTTCTTCGACTTCGCTGTTGGCAATGGATAAGTCATTATTGACACGCTCCAAATCATTTAATGCCTGTTGTAGTCTGATGGTGCGTTCTTTTACTTTTTCAGAAAGAATAACGGCGCTTTCAAATGATGCATAAGCACCGTTATGATTGCCTAAACCATTTTCGATACGCTGTACTAGTGCGCGATTAATTTTTTTCAGTTTATTATTTTCATAGCGCAAAGCCTCGATTTCAGAAGTGCTTGATGAGGCATTTGGTATTGCGTCTGTCGTCAATGGTTCGCTGGGTAATTTAGTCATGCGCGGGTATCAATTTAAGCCGGAGGTGAGCCTATTGCGACCCCGGAAAAGGTTTGGTTGACATGCATTGCATGGGTTTGCTCGCCATAGGTCTCAAAGCCGATGACGTTATTCTCCATGAAAATACGTGACATTTGGTTTTCAAGGTGTAGATGATCAATTTCGATACGCCGTAAAAGGCAATCGCAACCGATAATTAATTGTGGTTTGCCAATGCAGCGGTGTAGACAATCCATTAATTCATTCAGGTGGGCTACTTGGTCGCCTCGTGAACAAGTAGAAAACACAATCCCTTCATCAATAGCACAGAAAAAGGTAAGGCTTAAGTCATCGTTAACTTGCTTGATCGAACGAATAAAACAACGATCATTAATGTTGACTCCAATGGGGTGCAGTGCGAAGGTTTTTAATCCAAGCTCTTCCAGTGGCAGGCCAATAGCGCGCGCGTACTCCAAGGCGGCGGGCTCTGCATTAAATTCTTGTACCACGCGTGCTTGTGGATCCGCAGCCGTGACAACGAGCTTAGTATCTTCTGGCTCTAAGTGGTGGCTAGAGAAAACTTCAAAGGGGCACGAAGTATTAACCATAACAATAATAGCCGCATTGCTGGAAAACTGCCCATTATAAAATATATGCGTATCTTTAAAATCTAAGTCGCCGCCTGCTGAGCCGCCTACTAATGGAATTTTACGCAATGAATCATTCAATGCGCTAAGTACCATTTCTTCGCGAATGGCTAGTCCATCGAGTAGTGAAAGTGCAAAGCTATTACCTTCTAGCGGTGTAATGGCTTTTTGTTCTAAAGACTGGAGCATTTCTTGAATTAATGACTGTGCATCACTGAATGAAAAATTGTAGAGGTCATTAATTTGTACGGCCTCAACAGAAAAATAGTCGGCGGGTAAGCTAAACCCGGTAATACTGCCACGGCGGTAACCCATGGGGGTGATTTCGCCAGCGGTGGTGCAGCCCAATAGTGCAACATCACCAAATTGAAGCGTGAGCGCATTGGCCAGTGCAGGTAAATCATATTCAACCGAGCAAAAGAAAATAATACACTCAAGGTTATCTTGATAAAGGCCGTTGTATAGCTCTCTGGCGGCAACTGTTGGGTTTAAATCTTCAGAGTGGGCCGTTTTAATATGAGCTTGCTTAGCGGGTGTACTTTGCTCATGCAGTGAGCGATTAGCTAGGCGCTTAGTGTTCGGTGCTAGTCGGCTGACTTTATTGGGTGCTATAGCATTTGTCAGGCTCATAATTGTTTCCGTATTCTATTATTGTAATGTATTGGTGCAATATTGTTATCTTTTAGTTATATCATCAGTGGGTAAGGCCTGAGCGCAAATAATAAAGCAAACTGTACGTTTAATGGTATTAAACGCTATCCTTTAGCGATCAGCTTTTGAGAGTTTTTCATGTTGCGCAGCAGCATGGGCTCTGTGTTTTCCAATGATGATTGTGCTGCCTTGATAGTATCTAATACTTGTTGATGGTGCGAGCTTTTATCGCAAACCGGGTCGGTATTTGTGGCGTCGCCGGTCATCATATAGGCTTGGCAACGACATCCACCAAAATCTTGTTTTTTCTCTGGACAACTACGGCAGGGTTCTTGCATCCAGTCATCGCCGCGATAGTAATTAAAACCTGTTGAGTTATTCCATATACTATCGATGCTATGCTCTTTAACATTAGGAAATTCTATCGGCAATGCTTTGGCACTGTGGCAGGGTAGTGCTGTACCATCGGGTGTAATGGTCAAAAAGATAGAACCCCAGCCATTCATACAGGCTTTCGGACGGGTTTCATAATAGTCAGGGACGACAAAAATTATCTTCATCGCTTTGCCGAGCTTTTCCCGGTAGCGTTGGGTAATGGCTTCTGCACGCTGTAATTGTTCCCGTGAGGGCAGTAGTTGTTCTCGGTTGTGAAATGCCCAGCCATAGTACTGTGCGTTAGCTAGCTCAACATAATCGGCTTTCAGTTCAATCGCGAGTATGAGCATTTGTTCTAGCTGATCAATATTGTCTCGGTGCAAAACAAAATTCAACACCATGGGATAGCCTTGACGTTTCACTTCTTTTGCCATGGCTTGCTTTTGTGCAAACGCCTTACTGCTGCCGGCGATACTATTATTAAGCTCGGCCGAGCTTGCTTGAAAACTGATTTGAATATGATCGAGACCGGCATCGCGAAAGGCACTGACACGCTCGGCGTCCATTCCCATCCCCGATGTAATCAGGTTGGTGTAATATCCCAGTGCGCGAGCGTGGCTTATCAACTCTTCTAAATCTTGCCGCAACAATGGCTCACCACCTGAGAAGCCCAGCTGTGCAGCGCCCATTTTTCGCGCCTCACTCATGACGCGAATCCATGATTCGGTATCGAGCTCATTAGTTGTATTGGCAATCTCTAGTGGGTTAGAGCAGTAGGTACATTGGAGCGGGCAGCGATAAGTTAGCTCTGCGAGTAGCCATAGTGGCGCGGTAGTACTGGCCAGTGGATTATTCATCGCTTAACCATCCGTTATCGTAAGCTTCGGTTAAAAAGTTGAGAATATCCTGTGCGATAGTCTCTGCCTCGGGAAATTGTTGCTGTAGCTCACTCGTGATATCTTGAACTGTTTTTTTACCGTCACAGCGCGATAATATTTCACCTGCACCCCCATTGAGTTTTACCATACCCTCAGGGTAGAGCAGTACATAGCTGTTTTGTGTGTCTTCCCACTGGAGGCGAAATTGACGATCAATCCTTGGTATGGTGTGTGGATCAAACATGAGGCTGCTGCTCCTTGAGCAAGTGAGGCTGCTTAAGACTTTTTGTATCACAACAATGAAAGGGCGGTGTGTTATGTACATAGGCCATGCTCATGGCATCGAGCATGCTCCATAAAATATTGAGCTTAAACTGTAGGATATCTAGCGCCTGTTGCTGTTGCTCGTAGGTGGTGAAATAATCGAGCGTTACTTTAAGGCCGTGCTCAACATCGCGACGTGCCTCGGCTAGCCGGTTGCGAAAGTAGTGATAGCCATCGATGTTAATCCATGGGTAGTGTTGTGGCCATGTATCGAGGCGACGTTGGTGAATATGCGGTGCAAATAATTCTGTTAGTGACGAGCAAGCAGCCTCTTGCCAGGTGGCTGTGCGGGCAAAATTAACATAGGCATCAACCGCAAAGCGAACCCCTGGAAGTACATGGCGCTGGTCAATAATTTCTTCGCGAGTAAGGCCACAAGCTTCTGCAAGTCGCAGCCATGCTTCAATGCCACCTTCTTCACCCTCGCAACCATCGTGATCGAGAATGCGTTGTACCCATAGCCGCCTAGCATCGCGGTCATCACAATTGGCCATGACAGCGGCATCTTTTACCGGAATACTGATTTGATAATAAAATCGATTAGCAACCCACCCACGAATTTGCTCCGGGGTGCATTGCCCGGTATTCATAGCAATATGATACGGGTGGTGAATATGGTAAAGCGACCCTTTTGCTCGCAGCTGTTGTTCAAAGTCTGCTGTTGATAAGGGGTGTTGACTGGATTGGTCCATTATTATTGTAACCTCGTTTAACCATCCTGACGTTGCTGGTTAGTGCCTCTCTATAACACAATCTCCATGCCATCGTAGGAAACTTCAATTTGGTGTTGTTTTAGCACTTCGCGTTCTGACGAGTCTTCATTCAAAATAGGGTTAGTATTATTGATATGAATGAGCACTTTGCGTGGTTTGTCGAGTTTATCCAGTGCTTCGATCATACCCCCTTCACCTGATTGTGGCAGGTGCCCCATTTCGCTGGCAAGCTTTGTGCCGACACCGGCGACAATCATTTCATCTTCGCGCCAAAAAGTGCCATCAACTAGCAGGCAGTCGGCGTTTGACATAAAGGGGTGTAGCGATTCATCCACACCACCAAGTCCCGGTGCATAGAACACGTTTTTACCCGTGTTGAGATCTTCAATGCGTATGCCGATGTTATCACCAATATGAGGGTCGTGGCGATGGGGCGAGTAGGGGGGCGCTTTACTATCAAGGGGGACTGGCGTGAAACGCAGCCCTTGAATTGAAGGGATGCTAAAGCTGCTATCACCTTCGACCTCAATACGGTGGCGGTTAATCCCGCCATTCCACGACTCCAGCATGCGAAACACAGGAAAGCCCTGAGTCAGGTCTTCATAGACCATATCGGTACAGTAAACCTCATGTGGGCAGCCCTCTCTGAGCATCAAGAGACCGGTGGTATGATCAATTTGACTGTCCATATAAACAATGGCGGCAATACCAGTATCACGCAGACCAGTTTTAGGTTGAATCAGTGGGAAAGCATCGAGTTGAGCGCGTATATCTGGCGAGGTGTTAAATAGTACCCAGTGGTCGTCATCGGTACTAACAGCGATAGATGATTGTGTGCGGGGGCTCGCATTTATTTGGCCCCGTCTGATACCGTAGCAGTTATTACAGTTGCAGTTCCATTGAGGGAAACCACCTCCGGCACCAGAGCCTAAAACATGAATTTTCATAACAACAGTAGGCCCTAATAGACGCAGGGCACGGATTACTCCGTGCCCTGCAATGGTATTTAACGATTGGCGAAATACATAGTTACTTCAAAACCAATACGCAGGTCTGTATAAGCTGGTTTAGTCCACATGATAGTATCCTCTAATTGAGTGTTTTATCTGATGATAAGTGTATTTGTTAGACATTTAAAACCTTTTCCTGGGGCTGGAGTATCCAACTTTGGTAGGAGCCATCTCACCCTTTAGTGGGGTTTGATGGCACTTGTCTTTCCGTACACTCGGTTAAGTGTTACCTAAGTAACTCATTTTCCTGTCGTTATCGCTTAAAAGAACCCTAGTGGATTAGTGCTGTAGCTGACTAACAGGTTTTTGGTTTGCTGGTAGTGATCAAGCATCATCTTATGTGTTTCTCGGCCAACGCCTGATTTTTTATAGCCACCAAACGCTGAGTGAGCTGGGTAGGCGTGATAACAGTTGGTCCAGACTCGACCCGCTTGAATGCCACGGCCCATGCGATAGGCGCGGTTAATATCGCGTGTCCAGACACCGGCACCTAGACCAAATTCAGTATCATTGGCTATAGCGAGTGCCTCAGCTTCATCTTTAAAGGTTGTAATGCCCAGCGTAGGTCCAAAAATCTCTTCTTGGAAGACACGCATGTCGTTGGTACCTTTCAGCAAGGTTGGCTGAACATAATAGCCCGAGGCTAAATCACCCGTTAGCTCATTGCGTGCGCCGCCCATTAAGAACTCTGCGCCATCATCGCGTGCAACGTCCATATAAGAAAGGATCTTATCTAGTTGTTCCATCGAGGCTTGTGCGCCAACCATTGTTTCTGTATCTAATGGGTTGCCTTGTTTAATTTGTTTGCCGCGTTCAATGACTTTTTCAATAAACTCATCGTAGATACTCTCTTGTACGAGTGCACGCGATGGACAGGTACACACCTCACCTTGGTTAAAGAATCCAAGTAGTAAGCCCTCAACACACTTGCTGACAAAGTCATCTTCGTGTTGCATTACATCTTCAAAGTAAATGTTAGGCGACTTGCCTCCTAATTCCACGGTTGATGGGATAATGTTTTTAGCCGCATAACCCATGATCTTGCTACCTACCGGGGTTGAACCGGTAAAGGCAATTTTGGCGATCCGTGTACTTTCTGCCAATGGCTGGCCTACTTCAGCGCCATAGCCATTGACCACATTAATGGTACCCGCTGGCAAGAGGTCCTGAATTAACTCAAGAAAGATTAAAATAGAAACGGGAGTTTGCTCAGCTGGCTTTAACACAATGCAGTTACCTGCGGCCAGCGCGGGTGCTAGTTTCCATGCAGCCATCAATAGCGGGAAATTCCATGGGATGATTTGGCCGACAACGCCCAAAGGCTCATGAAAATGATAAGTGGCGGTGGTTTCATCTAGCTCAGCCGATGTACCTTCTTGAGCGCGAATGCAGCCGGCGAAATAACGGAAATGATCAACGAGTAAAGGCACGTCAGCATTGAGTGTTTCACGGATACCCTTACCGTTATCCCACGTTTCGGCGACAGATAATATTTCTAGGTTCTGCTCAGCTCGATCAGCAATTTTTAATAAGATATTGGAGCGCTCTGTCACTGAGGTTTTGCCCCAGGCATCTTTTGCTGCATGTGCGGCATCTAGTGCCAATTCAATGTCAGCAGCAGATGAGCGCGGTATTTCGCAAAAGGCTTGACCCGTTACCGGGGTTACATTGTCAAAGTATTTGCCTTCTACAGGTGGCACCCATTCGCCACCGATAAAATTGTTATAGCGAGATTTAAAGGTGATGACTGAACCGTCAGCGCCTGGTTGGGCGTAAATCATGATTGACTCCTTTTGCGAGTGTTTTTATTGTCTAAATGCTTGCAGTAGCGATTAAATGCAAGTTCTTATCGTCGATGTTAAGCCGTCGTTAGCGGTTTCTATACCCTACTTTGGTGCTGAACAAACAGGCCTTTAGTAGGATATGATCTTGGCAGTGTTTTAAACCTGTGTAGCGCCTTATTAGGCATCGTACGGGGTTAAAAATTCCGTGAGCTTTCACTTATTCTGCGGTTGTGGGGTCAATAATTCCTTTAACCTGCGCAACATTGTTGACAGGAAATCCACCTTGCTCGGCATGTTCACGTACAGCGGCTTCATCCGGTGCAATATAGACGCAATATACCTTATCGTCTGTTACATAACTCTGCACCCATTGGATTTGTGGCCCCATGTCCCGTAATACGCCGCAAGAGTTTTGCGATATAGCTTGTAGCTCTTCAGGTGATAGCTTTCCCGCTTCAGGGATCTCTCGTTCTATGACAAATTTTGGCATGATAAACACCTTTAATCAGTTATTATTATTTATCGCAGTGTGAAACGCGTTGTGTATTCACGCTGATTACACAATCTTATGCTCGGCTTTTCATCATTGACACACTACTTTGGTGCCGAAAAAATGGATCTTTGGTATTACCGGTAATAATTAAATAACCATGTCGTTAAGGGATCCATAGCCGGTTCATACAAGTTTTAATTGAGCGTTAGTGATAGTCTCTTTTAGTCGATTTTTTAATAACAACTAACAAGAGAGAAACGAATGATAAATAAGATATTTAGCCGCAGAATAATAGGGGAGGCTGTGAATCTGGCAAGACCCATGCGTATAGTAATAATAATGCTTTTTTCGTGGTGTTCTTGTAATAGTTTTGCTGGCCCAGTCACGGGGCATCAAAAAAGTGTATTGAATGGTGAGTTAGCGTTACTACAGCAACGCATTAATACACTTAACTCCAGCGATATTGCCCAAACGGCATTAACAACAATTAACGCACGTGATCTGCCATGGATCGACAGTGGTATTGTCGCTAAGAAGGGGCAGTCAATGACGTTTATGCTTAATGGCGGTTTAAATTTTGGTCACTTTCATGTGCAACCTGGCACGGCTTTTTGGGTGGGCTTTGGTCAAAAAAAACCAATGTATATCACCGGTAGTAATACCGGTACGGTTACTGTGCCGGTATCTGGGCCGGTGTATTTTGCGCGAGCCTTAGCCGAGTGGAAAGATCCGCAAGGTGAATTGTTTACGCCAGTTGAGCACTATCAGGCAGTGAAAGGAGCTATTCAAATACTGAGTGTAGTGTGGCGCAATGATCCTAAAATAGCGATGCATAAAATGCTTGATAACGGCATTAATCACCCATTATTTACCACAGAAGCTCAGCGTCTTAAATCACCGACAGTGCTGCCTGAAGGGTGGAAGAACTTATGGATGTTTGGCGATAATGGTATTTTTCAAAGTGCCAATAAAGGAAAGCAAATTAATGTATTTACACACAAAAATGTTGGCATTTTACAAAAGGATGTCAGTTTCCCACTGGTAAAAGATAGTCGCATTGACTGGCAGTGGATGATCGAGACACTACCGTCAGTTAAGCCCGAAGATGCTGCTCATACACACGATTATTTAAGTATTGCTGTCGAGTTCGATGATGGGCAGGATTTAACCTATATGTGGAGTAGCTCTCTACCTGAGGGTAAGCACTTTCGCTGTCCATTGCCTCGGTGGGATTTAATAGAAACCCATATGGTGATTCATAATGATGCCGCACTATTGGGTAAATGGCTTAATGAATCACGCAATATCTATGCGGATTACCATAAAATGATCGGTGGTGATGCGAAAAAAATTACTCGTATATGGTTTATAGCTAATAGCCTGTTTCAAGGGGGCTTTGGTACGGGAGCATTCAAGAATATTAATCTTTATAACGATAACAAAGCTGTTTCTGTTTTATAGCGTGTTTATTAACGCTTGAGTTAATCGCCCTTTGGCCAGTCAATACTGATGGCCATTTTTTGTAGTGAGAGTTGCGCACACTCATACCAAATAAGTCTATTGTTTTACCTGTTTGTTAGTAGACTTGTCTATGTATAATCTTTATTCTTATGCCACGTTGCTGTACGTTAAAATAGCTGCACGTTAAAACAGCTGCACGTTAAAACAGCCGTACATTACAATAATAATAGTGGAAAAGAACATGAAAAAATTAAATATAATAACAGCTGGCATACTACTGGGACTTTTCGCAAATACAGCCGTTAATTGCTATGCAGACACCCCACTTTCTGGCAGTAAAAAAATTACTTTATTAGACTCGAATAATCAGGCGCTCACCATTGGCAATATTAATTTTAGTGATGACAATGGCCGGGTCAGTTATAAAATAAGTCTTGATGGTGAAGTGTTTAGAGATGAGTTTTTATCGATGCGCCCTTTTCAATGTATTCGCCTTGATGAAAAAATGATTTGCCATCTTAGTTACCCTTATCCCAAGCAGGGTTATATTGCACATGATGATTTGATTGATCTGGAATATGATTTATTGTTTTTACATAAAGCACCGGGTGAATATGGCATTAACGCATGGAATGGTCTGTATTACGACTTGTCTATAACGGGTAATAATATTACTGGTACTTTAAATGAAGTAGATCTCAATGTATTAGCTGCACCGCCAGAAGATGGTGTGTTGCGCCCAGTGACTGCGGACATGTTACACGAGGCAGACCCTGAACGGCATTTGTTTCCTACATTGCGGATTCAATGATCGCTTCGGTGTGAAGTTGAGTTATACCAGCGATATTACGATAGTGGTTTCTGGTGAAAAATAGGATTCTACACAAGTTTTATGGCCTTATGTTATTAAGTGATGTTGATGTCTGGTCAAATGTAAGACTCTTATCTCAAATCTAACCTTTTCATCAGACGGCTAAGATTGCTGCGATTGATATCAAGGCTTCGTGCGGTTGCAGCTAAGTTGCCATTGTGTACCATGAGGGTTTGTTCAATGAGTTGGCGCTGGAATTCATCGATGGCATTCCGTAATGGGCGATGATGGTTGTCGTTATCTATTATAGTCACAGGTGCGCGCTTGGTGTTGTCACTGATGTTTAAACCCAAATGTTCGGGGTGAATGCGTAATATTTTTCCGTCACGTTGGTCCTGGTTGGCTTTTAGTGCAGCACGACTTAAAAGATGCTCTAACTCTCGTACATTGCCCGGCCAGCTGTGAGCTTTTAAGCGTGTTTTGGCGCTGCTTGTCAAGGTTAGTTTGTCGACCCTTAGTCGAAACTGATTGCGTTCTAAAAAGTATTCGGCGAGTAGAAGTACATCATTTTCGCGTTCACGAAGTGGGGGTACGTGAATTGGAAACACGCTGAGCCTATGGTACAGGTCAGCTCTAAACGTCTTTTCTTTAACCTCTTCGTTAAGCTTGCGATTAGTCGCTGCGATTATACGCACATCTACTTTTACGATGTCATCACTGCCGGGTCTTTGAATCTCTCCTTCCTGTAAAAAGCGTAACAGCTTCGCCTGAAGGCTCAAAGGCAGCTCGCCAATCTCATCAAGAAAAAGTGTTCCGCCATCGGCTAATTCAATTCGACCGCTGCGTGCTTCGCTGGCTCCGGTGAAAGCACCTTTGGTGTGCCCAAAAAGTTCTGCCTCGGCGAGTTGATCAGGTAAGGCTGCACAGTTGACATGTACTAGTGCCTGATCAAATCGATCAGAACGTAAGTGTATTTGTCGTGCCACTAGTTCTTTTCCTACGCCGGTCTCCCCTTCGATCAGTATCGATAGTGGCGTTTTTGCCACTGAATCGATTTCTTGGTTCAAATGTGCCATTGCTGAGCTATTGCCTATGAGCTGGTGAGATGTCGCTTCACGGTTAAGCTCGGCAGTGACTTTGTGTCCATGCTTTAACTGTTTTTCAAGTAGCTGAATACGGCGGGCGGCGGTAATGATCGCTTTCGTAAACGTGATGGCGGCCTTTAGTGTAGTGGGGTCAATTTGATCGAATTGGCCTTCGGTTACCGCATCAAAAGTAATGACGCCCCAGGCTTGATTATCAATATAAATTGAAGCGCCCATACAATCGTGTGTTGTTAACCGACCATCCCCTTCTTCGAATAGACCATCGAAAGGGTCCGGTAGCTTACAGTTATTTTCAAATCGAACCGGCGTGTGGCTAGAGAGAATGTGTGCGAGACGAGGCTGGTCATTAATTTCAAATTGGCGGCTGGCACACCCAAGCCCTAAGCCAAGACTTGCGACAGGGCATAGTCGCTCCTCTTGAAGCTGCAATAGGGCAATAGCATCACAGGGGATAGTCTCGCGAATAGCGACAAGCAGGCGTTCAAATCGCTCTGCGCTACTCAGTGTAATAGTAATGTCTTCAATAACGCTTAGGTAGGATTCAATCATATTAGGTCATGATGATATCGATTGGTCAATATGACCTATTTTAATCTGTTGTCAATATGATATCAAATATAAAATAGTTATAAAAAACAAATGGTTATGATCTGGCATGTTTGTTGTATTAGAGCTTATACCTGCTGAGATTACTCATTAGGAGCTATACATGGAGAAACGACTATGAAAGTAAAGAAAGCCCTCTGTGGCTTATTAATCATTAGCTACACACTGGCTGCGAATACTAACGCCGGGGAGGTAGTGGGGCGAAACCCGGATCAAACCGAAGGCAAGATTCTTGGTGGATTCACCGCATTGCTCATCGGCGGAGCAATGGCCGGCCCTTTCGGAGCCTTAGGTGCCGGGGTTATCGGCGCGTGGTCTGGAGGTAAGGCCCAAGCATCGATGGGATTATCTGGTGAGCGTTATCAGATACTTACTGAGAACGCGAAGGTGATAGATCGCCGTTCGCCTAACCATCGTTTTAACATTGGCGATAAGGTCAAAATTGAAAATGGGCGACCTTACCCGCTCAATACTAACACATCTCTTCAGCAATAAGGGCGGCTTATGAACCAACAGTATATTGATATTGTAAAAGCGACTACACCTGTCGTTGAGCCACTAGCGCGTGATATTACCGAACATTTTTACCCGCTGATGTTTGAGCGTTACCCGGCAGTAAAAGATTATTTTAATCAAAGCCATCAAGAAGTGGGCAGCCAGCGTCAAGCTGTCGCTAACGCGTTTATTACTTACGCGAAGAATATAGAACGGCTAGACCAGCTTGGTGATACTGTCGCATTGATCGCGCACAAGCATTGTTCTTTAGGTATTTTGCCCGAGCATTATCCCATTATTGGAGAGTGCTTACTGGAGGCTATTGCTCATGTTTTGGGAAAGAGTGCCAACGAGGAAATCATGGCGGCATGGACCGCTGCATTTAACCAACTTGCAGATATACTTATTTCTATTGAAAGTAATCTCTACAAAGAAAACCATGAGCGCATGGGCGGGTGGCGTGGTGAACGTCGGTTCAGGCTTGCTCGTAAAGTTATTGAAAGTGAAGTTATTACGTCTTTTTATTTATTGCCAGAAGAGGGAGAGTCGCGCATTGATTTTCTGCCAGGTCAGTATATTGGGCTGATGCTTGAAATAGAGGGTCGAGTGCATCGACGTAATTATAGCTTGTCTGCTCGCCCAGGCCTTGAAGGGCTTCGCATTAGTGTTAAGCGAGAGCTAAACGGTGTAGTGTCAAATTATCTACATGACCATTTGCACGAAGGTGACAGTCTTTTGGTCGGTGCCCCCTGTGGTGAATTTGTTTTAGAAAACAATGATAGGCCATTGGTTTTAGTCACCGGAGGTGTTGGCATTACACCGGCGATCAGCATGTTAGATACTGTTATTGATAGTGCTCGAGAAGTCATATTTGTTCATGCAGCTATCAATGGGCGTGTGCATGCATTTCGCAGACATGTTGAAGCACTTGCCGTAGAGCACCCCAACTTAAAAACTCGATTTATTTACGCTGAACCAGAAGCAGACGACCACTGCGATGCTAGCGGTTATCTTAAAGAAGAGCTATTGGTGGCGCTTTTGCCAGACGATCGAGATGTCGATTTTTATTTCCTGGGGCCCACACCGTTTATGAAAGCTGTTAATCGTATGGCTGAGAACCTTGCAATTCCACCGCAGCAAATTCACTACGAATTCTTTGGGCCTTTAGAGGTATTAAATTAACGTTGCAAATGGCGGCATTAACAAATGCCGTCTAAGGATAAACTATGTCACAACTAACATTATTTGATCGTTTAGGCGGTTATAACTCAGTGGTCACTCTGGTAGATACTTTATTACCACGATTGCAATCAGATCCTCAGCTGGGGCGTTTTTGGGCCCATCGGGGCGCAGACGGAATAGCTCGCGAGCGGCAATTGTTGATCGATTTTCTATGCCAGCAAAGTGGCGGATCAATGTACTATCGAGGGCGTAATATGTTGCTTACTCATCGAGGCATGAATATCTCTAATGATGATTGGAATGTGTTCTTAATCCACGCAGGAGAGGCGATGGACGCTGTTGGTGTCAAGGAGCCTGAGCGCAGCGAGGTAGTGGCATTTGTAAGTAGCTTGGCCTGTGAAATCATTGAATCTTCCATCGATGATATCTAATCATGCTACCTATAGTCTTAAGCTTTTATCCGTGTTATTTGTATATTAAATCGCGGGTTCAATAACCGTTTCAGAATGAAATTCAGTTAGCCCTCGAAAAACGGCAGATGGTTTTATACCGAATGTATTGCGATAGTGATTGCTAAAGTGCGATAAATCAGAAAATCCAGCATCTAGTGCGGCGGCCGTTAAGTTGTCAGTTTGGCTAATCTGCCTGCCAGCTTCTAATAGGCGCCGCCAAACACGATAGTGCCGATAGGATATGCCCATTTGTTCATTAAATAAATGCCTGAAACGCGACGATGATAGTGCTGTTTCGTTAGCAAGAAAGTTTTCACTAAAACTTTTTTCAGGATCAGCATGCATCAAACTAATGGCTTTAGCCACTCTTGTATCCAGTATAGGTATATTGTTGGTCGAGGTTTTTAGACAGTTGTTGAGTAACGATAAAATGTGCTGATGGTTATGGTGTCCTTCATAAATATGACGAAAACATTCAATAGTCTCCTCATCATAAAAGCGCATAAAAAAATTATTGAATTGAAAACGCTGTTTTAAGTAGTGGTAATCAATGGAATTATTTTCAATAAACAGCTTCGCGTGAGTGTTGTGGGTAACATGTAGCTCGTGCTTTACTCCCGCAGGAACAATTGCGCAATGACAAGGTAGCCAGCCAGTATTATGGAATTTGATATAAAAAGGCCCATATATTCCTATATGCAGTGTGGTTGCGCCATAAGTATGTGGTTCTAAATATTCCAATGGCCCAAAATACAGCATTCGCTGTGGCCAAATATATAACTTTGATGGCATTGTAATTCCTTGTTGTTGAATACCTATATATAGAGTTATGGCGTGTAATATGCCGTAGTTGCAATAATGTTATTTTTTTTCTTTTTCGATTTTTTATTGGCAATAATCTTAGGCGCACATAAGTCATCGGCATTGTAGTAAACAATACATTCAAGGCATTGTATGCATTCGTTGTAGTCAACTTCACCCGTTGGCTTTATCGCATCGATTTCACACTTGTTGCGACATAATTGGCAGGGTTGCCCGCACTCTGCTCTACGATTGAGCCACTCAAAACGCCGTAGCCAGCCTATCATGGCAAGGCCTGCACCTAGAGGACAAAGATAGCGGCAATAAAATTTATGAATAAATAACCCCAGCACTAATAACACAACTGCATAGAGTACAAAGGGCCAGGTACGTATAAATACTAATGTAATGGCCGTTTTAAACGGTTCTATTTCAGAGAATACTTCTGCTGTATTAAGTGAGTAAATTGAAATGGCCGCCAATGCAACCATCGCGATGTATTTAATAGCCCACAACCGTGAATGGGTTTTGTAGGGAATGGTTATCTGTTTAATACGCAGTTTTTTGGCCACCCATGAAAGTGCATCTTGTAGTGCTCCAAAAGGGCAAAGCCAGCCGCAAAAAATACCACGTCCCCATAGTATTAGTGATATAAATACATAAATCCAGAGTATGAAAATGATAGGGTCTATTAAAAAATCCTCGATAGAGAATTTATTTAAGAGAGATTGTATTAGGGTGAATACATTAACGACAGATAATTGCCCTTGGGAGTAAAAACCAATAAAAAATAGAGTGAATAATAAAAAGCTAGCTCGTATCCAGCGAAATAAAGGGCGCTTACGAACCAGTTGGTGTTGGAAAATAATAATGGCGGTGAGTATAGTTAATGCTATTAAGAGTATAATTACTTCAATTATACGATTCTCCCAGATAATCATCCACGGTGGGGTATAACTGGGCTCAACTATTTCGGGGTAGAAAAAAAACGATTTGGAAAGTTGGTAGTTGCTGTCAAAATTGGCAGATACTGCATCAAAGAACTGACCGCGAGAAAGGCTGATAATTAATGACAATGTCCAACTTGAGCCTGGGTCAAATTCAGCTTGTTGTTTGATTTTAAATAGTTTATAGCTCTCAAAGTTAGTTAAGTAGGGTGAATGAATGTCTTCAAAGTCATAGAAATTCATATCTCGAATGTCTATAGGTAATTGGTTTTGTTGTAACGATATTCGATCGGGTACTGATGCCGGAATAAAGTCTTCGCCGACAAAAGAATAATGCCCTTTAGACATAACAATAATAGCTTGTTCGCCGGTTTCTAATTCGCTCATTAAACGCTCGTAGTCGCGTTTTCCCAGCAGGTTGCGACCTACAGTAGGTACATTTAGATAAGCAAAATATAAGTCGATAAACTGATCGTTCGTTTCATCGATGATGTCGGTGATAATATTTTCAACCTGGGTATCATTAAAGGCAGATTCGATGTCGTGGTTACTGACTGAAATCTGCTTTATATAATTACTATCGAGCATTTCTTGCCAGGTTTTGGGGGTGAACTTGTCAGTGATTACTTCTGCTATCGGCGTTGCGCTAAAGCCATCTAACTTTGCTTTCGCAATTTTTAGTGCTGAGAGTAAAATAGTTTCATTGATGACGATTACAGAAGCCGTTGCCTTTGTTATACCATCAAGATAAATGATAGGCCCTGACTTGCGCTTGCCAACTTTGATAGTATCTATAGTTGATAGCGTTTTGTACTGTTCGATAAATCTAAATAGTGGCTCTTCACCTAAACCATGAAGAAATATAGGTTCGTTATGTGTAATCAGTTTAACGTCGGCAAAGTTGCCTTGAGTATCAATACCTATTAGTAAGTTAACAGGCTCACCTGAGAATCCAGGTATTTGTATTAGATCAATTGACTCAAATAAATAACCGATTAAATTACCCACTTGGTAAACAGGCCAAATAGGCAGTGTTGATTCTTTTTCGCCGAGTTCAGTCGCATTAGGAAATATTGCCTGCCATGAGTTTTCTACAGTAACGCTACTGGTATCACTGGTTGTTGATGTGGCAAAAACGGATTCATTAGATAGATTTATGAGGATAAAGACTACCCAAATAATGGCGAGTTTCCTCATGGGGTATTACCTCTGGTCCAGTATCTATGTCATGCGGTTGACTAAGGCTGAAAAATAAGAGCTTTCTCGCGAGAGCGCGTCATCATATCTTGCCTGATAGCATGTGCTGATTGGTTATATCGATATAACGTTTATTATTATGGGTGTTAAAAAGCCCCAAGGCCTGTGAGCAGAACGTTGGGGCAAAGCAAAAACAAATATTAAGACTTAGGTAATTTAAATGTCCAGACTGTGCCGCCTTGGTTGAGATAGTTTACACGTTTTGCAACATCGCCACCCCAAAGTGGAACTGCGCCACCCCAGCCTGATAATACAGATAAATATTGTTCTCCGTCTTGCGTCCATGTAATCGGTGAGCCAACAATTCCAGAGCCGGTTTGAAACTTATACAGCACTTTACCCGTACTTTCATCTAGACCATAGAGATAACCTTCTGGGGTTCCTGTAAATACAACACCGCCAGCAGTTGTTAATACGCCACCCCAAAGTGGTGCGTTGTTTTTAAACTCCCATTTAACTTTACCTGTTTTGGGATCCATTGCTTTCAGTGAGCCAATATAATCTTCAAAAATTGGCTTAATAGTAAAGCCACTTCCTAAATAGGCTGCGCCTTTTTTGTAAGTAACAGGCTCGTTCCAAATATCCATACCCCACTCGTTAGATGGGACGTAAAACAGACCGGTGTTCTTACTGTAAGCCATTGGCATCCAGTTTTTGCCGCCAAGAAATGATGGGATTGAGAAAACTGTTTTACCCTTTTTACCATCAGCACTGTCAGCGGGGTTACCGGGACGACCTTCTGGATTTAAAATAGGGCGACCTGTTTTCTTATCTAGACCCGTAGCCCAAGTAATATTTTTAACAAACGGGTAGCCATTGATAAAATCGCCATTGGTACGGTTAAGTACATAAAAGAAACCGTTACGGTCTGCGGTTGCGGCTGCTTTAATCGTTTTGCCGTTTTGTTTGTAATCAAATGGAATTAATTCGTTAACTCCATCAAAATCCCAGCCATCGTTAGGGGTTGTTTGGAAATGCCAAACAATTTTCCCTGTATCGGGATCAATCGCTAATCGTGATGCGGTATATAGGTTGTCTCCTGGGCGAGTATGTGAGTTCCAAGGCCCCGGGTTACCTGTACCCATATAGATTAAATCTGTTTCCGGGTCATAAGTCCCGCCAAGCCATGTCGCGCCACTGCCTTGTTTCCACATATCACCAGGCCAGGTTTTACCCGCCTTGCCACCGGTAATGCCATTCTCTTTGCCATTGAGATAACCCATGTGGCCTTCAATCACTGGGCGAGTCCAAATCAGTTTGCCGGTTTTTGCATCGCGTGCGTCTACTTTCCCGACAATACCAAATTCACCCCCAGATACACCGGTAATTAACATACCCTTTACAATTAAAGGGGCTGCGGTATATGAATAGCCTGCTTTATAGTCTTCAATTTTTTTCTTCCAGCGTACCTTGCCAGTTTTGCGGTCGAGAGCGACTAATTTAGCATCGAGAGTGCCAAAGATAACAAGATCTTCATAAAGTGCAGCGCCACGGTTAATAACATCACAACAAGGCATAATATTATCAGGTAGGCGAGCATCATATTGCCATAATTCTTCACCGGTTCGTGTGTCGATCGCATACATGCGAGAGTAAGAACCTGTGACGTACATAACACCATCTTTAACCAGTGGTTGGCTTTCTTGGCCGCGTTGCTTTTCACCACCAAAAGAAAATGCCCACGCTACTTGCATATTCTTAACTGTCTTTTTATTGATTTTTTTGAGTGGGCTGAAACGTTGCCCTTTAGGGCCCATGCCATAACTCACCACGTCTTCAGGCGTGCTTTGGTCGCGTAAAATATCTTTGTCCGTTACCGGGCCAAAAGCAATGGCATTAGCACTGGATGCCATAACACTGGACAAAGATGCTGCCAGCACTATTTGGCTCAATGGGCCTAGGTGTATTTTGGTTTTAAACAATTTCATCGCTGATTCCTCTCATGGGCTTCTTATTTATAGTTATAAATGTGTTCAGTAACAGGAAATTTTCCAAACTCTTAATCTATGTTGATCACTGCGTAATATATAAGTTATTGGCTCCCCCGATAATACTCAGTATCTATTGATGCGCTATAGGCGACAATAACACTTGTGAAGGAACTGTATCGTCAAAAAGTAGTAGGGTTTATGATGATTTTTATGTCAGTGGCCGTATACATTTGTAAACACTGCTAATCAATCGTTATGATACGGTTAGGCATGGTTATTGATCAGATTGCAGATATAGCCATTGATATCAAAATCTTGAATAATATTGAGTACATTGTCGTGTACGGTCGCTTGCTGAAATATGCCACTATCGCATAGCTCGTCACAGATAGTGCCAAGGTCTGTTTTGCCATCGCAGCGTTTTAACACTTCATAAGATGAGTGATTGAGAAACACAATACGATTAATGCCAGAGACAACCCACCGGTCTAGCAGGTTATCGTGGTAGAAGTTAATGCCTTGGTGTAAGGCGGGTACCCACCCTGAGTAGTCTTCATGACTTGCACTCATTAAAACAACCCTCAACGTTGATTCGACAGTATGTAATCACTTTCTGGTTATTACTGTTGCGGCAAATAGAGAGCAGGCCGTTCGTAGCTCATATGGTATTGCTGAAAAATTGATTTCATCACACCTTTTTTCACCATGCTCTCTATTTCTGCTTCCAGAGCGTAGCCTAACTGTCTGTATGAGTGTTTAATGGCTACACCGATATCCCATTGTCTGTGGGGCCATTGCACGATGCTGTCATCGGCTATGGCAAAAGTATTTGTCTCGTTGTTGGTTGTGGGGCGGTTTAGGCGCCACTCCAGTGGCCCGCGCATTCCCACAACTGCTGCCAACTTATTGCTTTCGAGTGCATCGATGGCTTGCATTAGTGTGACATAGTGAACCACACTGTTAACTAGGCGGCCCCCTAGGGTGCTGGTTAAAATTAAATCGGGCACGCTGTCGACTTCTACACCGACCTTTTCATATTGTAGTGGTGCTAGATTGTTAAGTGTTGGCAAGCGTTGAGTATTGCGCGCAACACTCCAGCGCTCTTGTTGATAGGGGCCTAGTAATACAACAAATTCATTCTGTAGTTGTCCATAGCCATCTACTTTGTTGGCAAAGGCTTTATCGTAAGGGACGCGAAGCATAACATCGGCAACACCACCGCCGAGGTAGTGACCTTTCCAGACGGCGTTGCGTAGATCGTCATCGAGGGTTTCATCCGCAGTGACCCAAAACCATTGCGGGCGAACCCCCAGCCGTTTGGCTATTTCTTTGCCTACTTCAATATCAATGCCTTTCGCGATGCCACCTTCTCGGTAAGAGTAGGGGGCAAAGTCGCTGTAGACGGCAATGCTGATGTAGCCCGAGGCGATGACATCATCGTATTTTCGGGCCTCTGCGTTAAGGCAAATGACAAACAAACAGAAAATACGCATTAAATGCTTCATGAATTTACAATATCCCGATTACAAATTAGGGTCGTAACGAGTCTCCAACCAAGCGCGAATAGTCCATAGTGCTTCTTGACTTAGTACACCTTCAAATTTAGGCATATAGGGTATTCCATTGCGGGTGGCACCGTTGCGAACGCGATAAACAAACCATTCATCACCGTCAATGCCGGGCTCTAATTTGCGTAGATCAGGTGCAATACCACCGGATATACCCTCAAGCCCATGACAGCGAGCACAGTTTTGATTATAGGCCGATGCACCTATAGTGATAGCTTTTTTATCACCAGAGTATGGGTTTTCTTCGCGCCACTCAGCGCCTAGGGGGGTTAGATCCTTTGTGTCGACCGCCTGCGGGGTCACATCGCCGTGAGCGAATGCCCACTGAGTACTGGCTAATAATGTAATAGCTGATATGTTGGCCAGCGCTTTTGATAGGTTAAACCTCATGACTCTCTCCTTTCAAATAAGCGTTCTTACTACGCATCATTGAATATTATTGAATTATTGTCGCAATTTAAGGCGATAGCGTAATAACACGATAGCGAATCTGGCGGGTTCGCTGTATGTGACTAAGATAGGAATCTGCCTGTTAATTGGTACTAGGCTGTTATCGCTTTACTGCTCTGCACAAAAGTATCAGGGAGTTCATGCTTGAGGCATCCTACTTAAGTAGGTATTTTTTAGTTCTTTTAGTGTATTTATCACGTTTTTGAAGGGATGGCGGTCGATTTTTGAGCTTTTTGAGTGAAATTATCTCGTTTTTTGGCGCTTTAATTACCAAATGGGCGTTGAGGTTGGAAAACAAGCTTATTGGCATCCTCCTTAAGGAGGGTTTTATTGGTCCTTTCTGGGTATTTAAGTGAGCGCTAAATTGAAGGTACTTTGTAGATTGAATAAACCACATTGGGCGCGACAAACCATGGCTGCTACTATGCCTGTGCTAGGCTGAGTAATCGCGGTGGTGCATGAGTAATAATAAAAGCCCCATAATCCTATATTGCAGCTAGTGTCATCTATTGTTGGCAATAATAGAATGATGCATGCAGTTATTAAATCGTTTGAGAGTATTAATGACAGTGAAAAATCGAATAATGATACGCATTATAGGTGTGTTCAAGGCTGGATGCTGGTTATTGATGTTATGTGCTTCATTAAGTGCCAATGCTGATCAGTTATCGGTACTGTATCTTGAGCAGTCGATAAAAAAGCCTCCGGTTTTATCCAATATCCTTCCGGCGCCCGAAGATAGCGGTTTGCGTGGGGCTCAGTTAGGTATTGCCGATAATAATACAACGGGGCGGTTTCTCAATCAGCAGTATCAATTATCGCCGCTGGTGTCTGCTGATTCCGCCGTATTATTAGCAAGAGCTTCTGCCTGGGTTGGGGATGGCAAGGGTGTAATTGTTGCCAACCTACCGACCGACACATTAATGAAACTGATGGCATTACCCGGTATAGAACAGGCCATTGTTTTCAATATAGGTAGCCCCGATGATGCCCTACGCCAAACACAATGTCGTGCACGTCTATTGCATACGCTGCCCAGCCGAGCAATGTTAGCGGATGCATTAGTACAGTTTTTGGTGGCGAAACGCTGGAATCGTTGGTTGCTAGTGAAAGGGCAACGACCTGCCGATCAGGCATTTTCTCGCGCGCTAGAGCGTTCAGCGAAGCGTTTTAATGGCAAAATTATCGATACGAAAACATGGAGTTTTGCTACAGACCTTCGTCGCAGTGCACAACAGGAAATGCCATTATTTACGCAAACATCATCATATCATGTGACTTTGGTGGCTGATGAGTCTGGCGATGTGGGTGAATATATCTTGTATAACACTTGGCACCCCCGGCCCGTGGCGGGTACCCAAGGGTTAACGCCTGTTGGCTGGCATCGGGTTGTTGAGCAATGGGGGGCGGCACAATTACAGCGTCGTTTTTCTGAACTGGCTCACCGTTGGATGAATAGCAAAGACTATGCTGCCTGGATTGCCTTACGTGCAATTGGTGAGTCAGTGACTCGAACAAATAGCACGCAAACACAGGTGCTCTATCGCTATTTGTTAAGTCCAGAATTTGAGCTTGCAGGTTTTAAAGGCCGCACCTTATCGTTTCGTTCGTGGAATGGGCAGCTGCGCCAGCCGATTCCATTGGTGCACCCACGTGCATTGGTTAGTCAATCGCCGCAAGACGGTTTTTTACACCCCATCACTGATTTAGATACGTTAGGTTTTGATCAAGCTGAAACTCGGTGTGCATTTTAATAGCCCAAGCACTGGGTTATTTAAATTTTAATTAGGAGTATTGTTATCGTGATTAGTATATTGCAGTCTTTATCTCAAATCTTACATCAATGCAGCGTATCGATGCTTAGCAGCGGTAGGCATTATTTATGGATAGTCTGTAGCAGTGTTTTAATTATGACGCCCGTTGCCTATGCAGAGCTTGCCTATGTTTCCAATGAAAAAGATAACACACTATCGGTTATTGATCTGAATACATTGAGTGTGATCAATACCATAGATATTGGCCAACGCCCGCGTGGTATTACATTTAATCATGACTTTTCTTCTCTTTATATTTGTGCGAGTGACGACGATACTATTCAGGTAATGGATGTCAGTACCCATACCATTGTGGCTGAATTGCCCTCAGGTGAAGATCCTGAGCAATTCGCGTTGCACCCTAATAATCGTCACCTGTATGTTTCAAATGAAGATGATGCGATTGTGACTGTGGTTGATACGCAAGATAAAAAAGTGATTGCACAAATCGATGTGGGCGTTGAGCCAGAAGGTATGGCGGTAAGCCCCGATGGAAAATGGGCTATCAATACCTCTGAAACAACTAATATGTTGCACTGGATAAACACGGAAACCTTTGAGCTTGAGCATAATACCTTAGTGGGGCAGCGTCCTCGTCATGTAGAGTTTGCATTGGATGGGGCCACACTTTGGGCGTCATCAGAAATTGGTGGTACCGTTAGCGTGGTGGATGTAGCCAGCAAGAAGATTACACGCACTATTAGCTTTAAAATACCTGGCGTGCATCGCGATAAAATTCAACCTGTGGGTATAAAGCTTACCGATGATGGGCGCTATGCCTTTGTAGCTTTAGGACCTGCCAATCACATTGCTGTTGTTGATGCAAAGACACATAAAATAATTGATTATTTGTTGGTGGGGCGTCGTGTATGGCACATGGAATTTGCCAAAGAGCAACACTTATTGCTTAGTTCAAATGGTGTCAGTGGTGATGTTTCAGTGATAGATGTCGATAAGCTCAAAGTGATTAAATCGATCAAAGTAGGTCGCTACCCTTGGGGAATTGCTGTTAAGCCTTAATATCGGATGCATATTATTGTGTCTGCATTAATGTATATTTAGAAATAGAGGCAGGTTTTTGAACATAGATACCGAGCGTGTTGTACGCCGTGGTGATACCGTTTTAACCATCGATAAGGTGTGCTATCGCTATGGTTCACCATCGAGTGTGCCGGCATTAGATAATATTAGCTGTAGATTAAAAGCAGGGCAGTTTTCTGCACTGTTAGGGCCTAATGGTGCAGGAAAAAGTACGCTGTTTGCATTGCTAACCCGTTTATTTGTACCGCAACAAGGAACGATTTATTTATTTGACGATAACTTAGTCAGCGCAGCGGCTAAAGTATTGGCAAATATTGGCGTAGTCTTTCAGCAAACGACACTGGATCTTGATTTAACTGTTGAGCAAAATCTACTTTATCATGGAGCGCTGCATGGCTTAAGTACTAAGCAGATTCGTGAAAAGCTGGGCGATGAGCTCGCGCAATTTAATCTTCAAGATCGTCTGCATGACAAAGTACGCCAGTTAAACGGCGGCCATCGAAGGCGCTTAGAAATTGTACGTGCGCTATTGCATGACCCCTGTTTATTGTTACTTGATGAACCTACCGTTGGTTTGGATATAGAAAGCAGACATTATTTAAATGAAAAAGTGCGCAAGCTCTGTGATCAGCGCAACCTGTGTGTATTGTGGGCAACACACCTTCTCGAAGAAATCATCGAGGGTGATGATGTTATTATTATTCATCGAGGGGAGGTAAAAGTCCAAGACAATAGCCAAAACCTGTGCGCGCAAGCAGCTGTTACGGATCTAGTCGCTGCATTTCATCATTTTACGAAGGGTCATGTATGACAATGACAGCCTATTGGTATTGTTTTTTAGGTGTATTAAAACGTGAGTTATTGCGTTTTGTTCAACAGCGCTCCCGATTTTTTAGTGCGTTAGTACGCCCTTTGTTGTGGTTGGTGGTTTTTGCCGCAGGCTTTCGTGCTGCCCTTGGAATTGCAATCATCCCCCCGTATGAAACCTACATTACCTATGAGGTCTATATCATGCCGGGCCTTATTGGTATGATTTTACTCTTTAATGGTATGCAAAGTGCGCTTTCGATGGTTTACGACCGAGAAATGGGCAGCATGCGTATTCTACTGACAAGCCCGGCCCCTCGGGGTTTTTTGCTGTTGTGCAAGTTGGTTGCCAGTGCCTTAGTGTCTATGTTGCAGGCGCTAGGGTTTATTCTTGTCAGCCAGTTATTTGGTATGGATGCACCCTTAAGTGGTTATGTTTGGGTGTGGCCTGCTATTTTTTTATCGGCACTAATGGTAGGTTCTCTGGGTTTGTTGCTATCATCATTGATTAAGCAATTAGAAAACTTTGCCGGTGTGATGAATTTTGTTGTATTCCCTTTGTTTTTTCTCTCCTCTGCGCTTTACCCACTTTGGAAAATGCGCGAGTCAAGTGAGCTGTTGTATTATGTTTGCGCGGCTAACCCGTTTACCCATGCGGTAGAGCTTATTCGATTTTCTCTGTATTCAACGGCAAATTATTTTTCATTAAGTATTGTTTTAATTACAACTATTGTTCTGCTAAGTGCCGCCATTGTTGGGTACGACCCCAAACGCGGTATCATCGTACGAAAAGTGTAACCTCCCTTCTTGTTCTGTGTCCCTACTCTGTCGTAGTACTTTTGGCGGGCATGTCGCTAGACATAAAGACGATGTAATTTACCACGAAGGCAGCATGTTGACGTTGCCGCTGTTGCCTGATACTTGCTCTACAGGCAATATTACTCTTGATGTTGTCTGTTCATGATGTAATGCACTTTTGTCATTACCGAACCTATCTCAATAATTCTAAAACTCCTAAAGAGGGACGGGCAGATGAAAACTTTTAAGCAACTTAGTGGTGTGGTTTCTCTAGCTACATTAGCTGCGATGCCGGCGACAGCCGCAGTAACGTTGTACGATAATAATAATACGACAGTCAAAGCAGATGTGTTTTTAAATACCTTTTATGTTAACTCGAAAGATGATGTTTCCGATAAAAGTGAGTCGCGTATTAAAATTGGCTTTTTACCTAATATTCTAGGCTTTAATTTTGCAACTACTACCGCGAATGGTCTAAAACTGGGTGGTCGAACTTCTTTTTGGTCGTCATCGAGTGATTCTCGCAGGCGTAATCAAGACGATGGCCCTAGTTCCGTGCAAACACAAAATGACTTGACTGATGGACATATTGATACTCGTCAAGTTTACGGTACGGTTGAAGGCGATTTTGGTGAAATTTTATTTGGTAAAGATTTTGGTTTGTTTGGTCGCTCGAATATTTTCGGCGATGAACTACTGCTTGGCTTTGGTAATAACTCTCTATTTATTGAAAATTCATTTGTTTCCTACGGTAATATCGGTTCGGGTTATTTATACCCAGTACCTACATCACAGATTACTTGGCGTTCAAAAGATTTATTTGGTAAGTTTAAAGTAGCTTTAGGTATCCACGATCCAGAAAAGCTCGCAGGTAATGGCCAATCAGAAGAAAAGGCACCACGTTTTGAAGGTGAGCTTACCTACGACTTTGGCTTTGGTAATGCATGGCTTGGCTTTGCTTCACAAAAATCAGAAAGCCTTGTGACTGATGAAGATATTCATTCTAAAGGTATTTCTTACGGCCTTAAATTAAAACATGGTGGCTTTTCTGTTACGGCATCAGGCTTTTCAGGTGAAGGCTTGGGTGCAATCGTAAATACTGCACAAGTAGTTTCTGGTGTTATTGTAGATTCTAATGGTGATGAGCGTGATTCATCGGGCTTTCTTGGTCAGGCATCATATTCTACCGGCGGTGAGCGTTTCGTAGTGTCATACGGCCATAATGAAGTGGACGGTGATCCGGGTGCTGATGATTTTTATGACTCTGATGTTACCTCTATAGCTTGGTTTCATAATATTACCAAAAGCGGAAGCTTAAAATTAGTGACTGAGTACTCTACATCAGAAGTAGAGCTTTCAGGCACTAAAGCAGCTGATGTGAAGTCATTAGCTATGGGGCTTGTATTAACGTTTTAATACCGATAAAACCTGTACTGATAGTGTTGCAGGTTATTAAATGATATTGGTATTAATTGTGTAACGGACTGCCTTATTCAAAAGTGTGTTATCTTGGGGCTGCAATAATTGTGCGGCCCCTTTTTTATGGCTGGCAGTTAATGGCGTGTCCGTTATGGGGGGCATCTGGTATTTAAGCGCGATATGATGTATTGCGCACAGCAGTAGAAAAGATAGCGGAATAAATCTATCGTATTAGTACACTTTTTACAGGTGGCTTTCTAGTTTGCGTAGTTCGGTATTTATCCATGCTGAGCTGCGCAGCTCTCTTAGTTGTTTATAATGCAATATTGTCTCTACTGCTGCGGGGGTCCCATTTAATAGTATAATAGTGTCAGCCATTTGCAGTGCCTCGCGCAAATTATGTGTCACCATTAAAACGGTAGGTTGTTGGCGCTGCCAAAAAGTAATTAAATGATCGCGTAGTGATTGTGCGGTAGACTCATCGAGAGATACAAGCGGTTCATCTAGTAGTAATAGCTCAGGCTCAATGGCGTAAGCACGTGCCAGAGAGGCTCTACGGGCCATGCCTAATGATACCTGCCCGGGAAATAAATCGGCTGCATCGGTAAGCCCCATCTCTGATAATAAGGCAGCTGTTTGATCCGGTGAAATGCCAATGAGTGATAAATTATCTCGTAGGCTGCGCCAAGGTAATAGGCGCGGTTCTTGAAAGGCAAATCCAATTTTTAGGCCAGTTTGAAAGTACTGATTACTGCCATCGATATGGGCAGGTTCAAGGCCTGCGATTATTCTCAGTAGTGTTGTTTTACCACCCCCGGAAGGCCCCGTAATAACATTAAAACTCCCTTTGGCTAGAGTAAGCTTAATGGGAGCAAGTATTTTTGTTTCACCAAACCACTTTTCATTTATATTCAATGTTATTGATGTTTGAGGTTCTCTGTGATCATTAATTGTGGTCATAATGATGATGCTCTGTGATCGTTGCTCAGGTGCTGCGCCAGCGGTTAATGCGGCTTTCCCAAGGTTTTAGTAGACCGAGTTCAATGGTTTGCATAACTGCAACAAAAGCCAGCGTATAGGCAAGTAATGACTCAATATCAAACAGTTGAAAAAATAAATGCAGTTGAAAACCCATGCCATTACTGCGTCCAAGCAGCTCAACAACCAGTACTATTTTCCAGATCAATGCAATGCCTGAGCGCGACGCTGCGGCCAAATAAGGTGTTAGCTGCGGTAATATAATATGGCGTAAACGTTGGCGGTGATTTAGTCTGAACACACTAGCCATTTCATTTAATTGTCGCTCAAGTGTACGTGTCCCCTCGCGCATTACGACCGCGACATTGGGTATTTTGTTAATAGCTACCGCAGTGATGGCTGCTATTTCCGTCATGCCAATCCAGATGTAGCATAAAATCATAACGACCAGTGCCGGTATATTAAGCAGTAGTATTAACCAGGGGTCTAGTAACCGATCGGTAGTTGATGAGGCACCCATAGCGCAGCCGATCGCGCAGCCAATCGCCATAGAAATAATAAAGGCAGCCGCTACACGCAATAGCGTAATACCCAAGTGATACAGTAGCTCGCCTTTACTTAGATGATGCCAGAGTGTGAACAGCACTTTTACCGGTGTAGGGAATAATAGCGGGTCGGCAATGATAGCGGCTGCTGTTGCCCATAACGTACTAAACGCTATTGTTGAAAGTATAAATAAAGCAAAGGGAGATTGTCTCGTCACTAGGGTTGCTCAGACTGTTGAGAGGGCGGTATGTAGAATGTACCCTTGGCTAAGTCGGTTGAGGTGATGGTTGCCTGTTGATTGATCAAAGCGGCAATGAGTGCATAAAGGCCGCTTACTTTTTCTGGATGGGTTATTTGTTGCGACGAAGGAGTGCCTTTGCGAAACCCTTCGCGCAAGGCAATGAACTCGGCCTCTCCGTTAGCCTTTAATCGTGGCCGCAATCGCTGCCATTCGGCATTACTGGTGTTAAGTATCTGTTTGGCTTCGCGTGATGCGTTCATCATGGCGTGAATAAGCTGAGGGTTTTTACGCGCCCAGTCTTGGTAGAATACGTACCCCAGCATGGGGATATCGTTATCAAATCCAAGCTGCTCTACCGCCTCGCTCATGGATAATACTGTTCGCATTCCCTTGGTCTCTAATTTGGCGACGTAATGCCAAAAGTTAATAACGGCATCTAGCTCTCCTGCTAATACCTTTTGGTATAATAATGGTGGCGCACCAAAAACCTTATTAACACTTTGGTCAAGGTCCAGTTTAAACTGCTGCTTAGCTAATGCCTGAATTAATAGCCAGTTGCGGTCGATGGGGCCGCCGGCAATACCCACTCGTTTACCCGGCAGGTCAGCAATACTGCGAATGGATGAGCCCTTGGGGACTACTAAGCCACCTACGCCTTTAGAGTAAGGGAAAAAGCTGAGCAGTTGGCCGGCATTGCGCCGTCTAGATACCCAGATCCAGTCGCTTAAAATCATATCGGTGGCTTTACTTTGCAAGGCAACGATCGTAGATGGTTTACTGGCAAGCGGTGTTACATGGAGCAAAAATCCATTTTTCCTGTCGAGGTTGTGATGTTTGATCACATCTATTTCCCAGCTGGCCGTGCCAAATTGCAATGTTGCCAAACGCACAGTGGGGAGTGGATCAGTGGCATAGTTGGCGGTGCTGTAGCTGAGTAATAAAGTGACTAATACCACCCATAAAAGCCGTTGAGTTGTTGTTATAGCGGGCGACATAGAGACCTCATTCATCATTGGCTTTAATCCATGAGTATAGTAAAGGCTTATCCGTTGACCTATCCCTCATCGGAAGGATATTGAGCGAGAAGTGATCCTTCTGCCGGATGACATCTCGTATTGCCAGCGTTATTGATGCCGTACCCGGTTGGTGTGTATTTTTGTGATGTGGTGAGCGTTTTGATTCGTGCTTATCGCTTTATTGCCATGGCATCGGCATGCGCAGGCCGCCTCCAATTGAGTTTTTGATATCAATGGCTGCCATTTTGTAAACAGCTCTGATATAATGGCCGCCCTTTGTAGACCTCGACTCCCAAAAACAGCTTATTTACAGTGCTTTTTAGCGGTTTCGTTAGGGTTCCAATGTTTTTAAACAGTGGTGAAGAGTGTGTCTCATCACTGAGAGTCCACTTGTTATCGGGGTAACTCGCGCCAATGGGCCGCAATTAGAGCTTCCTCTGATTGTTAATAATGTTGCGCCTATTGGTATGTTCTGATAGGGCGCATTAAAGGCCCCTTTTTAGGGGTTTTTTTATATGTGTTGGTCTGTCACAGGCAGATCACACCGCTTAGCTACCTGTTTTGGGGGTGGTTGTGCAGTAGGTGGGCTTTGTGCCCATTTTTTATTTGTGTCGCATTAAAAATAATGTGATTTATCAAGTGGTTAGCGTCTGTGGTATGTGCTGGGCAGCGCTTGTGACTACTGCGGCCATATAGCCGTGTGAATATGATATGAATAGGGCGCCTATAGTCGGCGGCCAGCATCTTAATTTAATAGGTAAGACAGTTTAATGGCAACAAGACAAGAGCGGTTGGAATCCTTGATAGCACCCATTGCCAAGGCATTGGATTGCGAATTATGGGGGGTTGAATATTTGTCTCAAGGCCGTTTTACAACGCTGCGTATATTTATTGAAAAAGATGAAGGTATCGATGTTGATGACTGCGAGCGTATTAGCCGCCAAGTCAGCAGTGTGCTCGATGTTGAAGATCCTATACCCGGCGAATACACCCTGGAGGTATCATCGCCGGGAATGGATCGCCAGTTGTTTACGCTTGAACATTATCGACGTTATATCGGTGAGCAGATAGCTGTGAAATTAAATCGTCCTTTTGAAGGGCGGCGCAAGCTGAAAGGATTGTTGTCAGCGGTTGAGAGTGATGAGGTCGTAGTGCAGGTAGACGATGAGGAATACCTGCTACCGATTGAGTTAATAGAAAAGGCAAATGTCGTCCCCCAATTTTGAGGGCGATTGTGTAGTTAATGAGGCACAACTATGAGTAAAGAGATTTTGCTGGTCGCCGACGCCGTCTCTAATGAAAAAGGCGTTGATAAGGATGTAATCTTCGAAGCGATTGAATTGGCACTGGCAACAGCGACCAAGAAGCGCTACGACGAAGACTCCGATATCCAGGTAAATATTGATCGAAAAACGGGTGACTATGAGACATTTCGCCGATGGGATGTCGTTGACGACGATACCTTAGCGCTGTTAGGTACGCAGTTTACATTAGAAGAAGCTCACGAAAAAGATAAGACATTGAAAGCTGGTGACTCTTTTGTAGAGCAGGTTGAAAATATTGGCTTTGGTCGAATTGCTGCACAAACTGCAAAGCAAGTTATTGTTCAGAAAGTTCGCGAAGCCGAACGTGAGCAGGTAGTTGAAGAATATCGCGATAAGCTAAAAGATTTGCTCGGTGGGTCAGTTAAAAAAGTGACACGCGATAATATTATTGTCGATCTCGGTAACAATGCTGAAGGTTTATTACCGAGGGAAGAGCTTGTTGGGCGTGAGATTTTCCGTGTTGGCGATCGCATTCGTGCAATGCTGATGGATGTTCGCCCAGAGGCACGTGGCCCGCAACTTTACTTAAGCCGCGCTTGCCCTGAAATGCTAATTGAGTTGTTTCGTATTGAAGTTCCTGAAATAGCCGAAGAAGTGATTGAGCTTAAAGGTGCTGCACGAGATCCTGGTTCGCGGGCTAAAATTGCCGTTAAAACAAATGATGGCCGCATAGATCCTGTAGGTGCTTGTGTCGGTATGCGCGGCGCTCGTGTACAGGCAGTATCTAATGAATTGGGCAACGAGCGAATTGATATTGTATTGTGGGACGATAACCCTGCACAGTTTGTTATCAATGCTATGGCGCCTGCTGAAATTGAATCAATTGTTGTCGATGAAGAAACCGGTTCAATGGATGTGGCTGTCAGTGAAGATAATCTAGCTATGGCTATTGGTCGTGGTGGGCAAAATGTACGTCTGGCTTCTGAGCTTACCGGCTGGGAAGTCAACGTCATGAGCAATGAAGATTGGCAAGAAAAACAGCAAGAAGAAGTCGGTAGTCAAATCGAACTCTTTATGACGGCATTAGATGTCGATGAAGATATTGCTGAGGTATTGGTTGAAGAAGGCTTTTCAACGTTAGAAGAAGTTGCTTATGTTCCCCTTGAGGAAATGGTTGCAATTGAAGGGTTTGATGAAGATATAGCCAATGAGCTGCGATCGCGAGCTAAAGACACTCTGTTAACGCAGGCGTTGGCTTCCGAGGAAGAGTTGGAAGGTTCTGAGCCTGCCGATGACTTGTTGACGATGGAAGGTATGGATGACGTTTTGGCCAATCTTTTAGCCAAACGCAGCATCGTAACAATGGAAGATTTAGCTGAGCAAGCTATTGATGATTTGCTCGATATTGATGGTATGACGCAAGAGCGTGCAGCAGCATTGATTATGAAAGCGCGCGAGCCCTGGTTTGCTTCTGATGAAGCGGGCGTTTAAAAGTTCTGAGGAATAATAATGGCAGATGTAACCGTTAGCGATCTCGCTAAATCAGTCGGCGCTTCAGTGGAGCGCTTACTTGGCCAAATGAAAGAAGCAGGTCTCTCACATGAGGTGGCCGATGCCCTGGTGTCTGATGATGAAAAGCAGTTGCTGCTTGCGTTTTTAAAGGCGAGCCATGGCAGTGGGAATGACTCTCCGAAAAAAATTACGTTAAAGCGCAAAACGACAACTACCATTAAAACGGGTAGTGGCAGTGGTCGCAAGACTGTTAATGTAGAAGTGCGCAAAAAGCGCACCTATGTTAAGCGTGATGCAGAGGAGGATGCCGAGCTAGACAATGCACCAGTTGAAGCTCCCGAGGTGGAAGATGTTGCCGAGGAGATTACACCTGAACCCACGCCTGTAGTGGAAGAAGCCCCTGAGCCTGTCGAGCCTGCCCCAACACCTGCACCAGTGTCACGTGTTGATGATGCAGAAGAGAAACGCCTGGCTGCGCTCGAAGCTCGACGCAAAGCAGAAGAAGAAGAAAAAACTCGCCAAGAACAATTGATTGCCAAGAAACAGCAAGAAAAAGAACAAGCTCAGGCAAAAACGCAGCCCAAGAAGGCCGCAGGCGATAAAGAGCCCGTTGACCCTCAGCAGAAGCAAGCCGAGCTGGAAGCAGAAGCGCGCAAGCAAGAAGAAGAAAAAGGTAAGCACGGCAAGAAAAAAGAAAAACATAATGCCGGCGCTGATTTTGTTGAAGAAGCTCCTCGTAAGGCTAAGACTGTACGTAAAGGTCAAGGTCCAAAGAAAGCGAATAACAAAGTTGATTTATCGCGCCTGGGTGATGATTACGAAGAAGAGGGTGGTGCTCGTCTACGCCGCGCTTCACGTTCATCTAAAGTGAATAAACACGGCTTTAAGAAGCCAACGGCTAAAATGATTCATGAAGTTGAAGTGCCTGAGCATATCTCAGTGTCTGACCTTGCTCAGAAAATGAATATCAAGGCGTCAGCCTTGGTTAAAGAATTGATCAAGATGGGTATTATGGCCAGTATGAGCCAAATCCTTGATCAAGACTCTGCTATTTTAGCAGTAGAGGAAATGGGCCATAAACCTGTGCCGATCAGTGGTAATGCACTTGAAGAGCAGCTAGAAGAAGATCTCGAAACTACTGGTGATAAAATTTCGCGTGCACCTGTTGTTACTGTAATGGGGCATGTCGATCACGGTAAAACATCACTGCTGGATTATATTCGCAATTCGCGTGTGGCTGCCGGTGAAGCAGGGGGTATTACCCAGCATATCGGTGCTTACCGTGTCCAAACTAATCTAGGTGAAATCACCTTCTTGGATACGCCCGGACATGCTGCCTTTACCGCAATGCGTGCTCGTGGTGCTCAGTGTACCGATGTCGTTATTCTGGTTGTTGCCGCCGATGATGGTGTGATGCCACAAACGGAAGAGGCCGTACAGCATGCGCGTGCAGCGGGAGTTCCATTGGTTGTTGCCATTAACAAGTGCGATAAAGAATCAGCAGATCCTGATCGTGTTAAAAATGAGTTAGTTGCAAAAGATGTTATCCCTGATGATTGGGGTGGCGATACGCAGTTTATTCAGGTATCTGCACATACCGGTGAAGGTATCGAGCAACTACTTGAAGCCGTTTCACTGCAAGCTGAATTACAAGAGCTGACAGCTGTTGTTGATTCTGCGGCAAAAGGTGTTGTGGTTGAATCAAGAGTGGATAAAGGCCGTGGTGTTATTGCTACTGTGCTGGTACAAACCGGTACGTTAAATCGGGGCGATATTCTGTTGGCGGGTCAAAGTTATGGCCGTGTTCGTGCGATGACCAATGAATTGGGTAAGCAAGTACAAACTGCGGGTCCATCGACACCGGTAGAACTACTGGGATTAGCCTCGGCACCAAATGCGGGCGATGAGTTTGTTATTGTGCCCGATGAGCGCCGTGCGCGTGAAGTAGCAGAACACCGTGCAGAGCGTGAGCGCGAAGAAAAACTACAGCGTCAGCGCGATGCCAAGCTAGAGAATATGTTTGCAGGAATGGATGCCGGTGAGAAAAAAGTGCTGCCAGTTGTTGTTAAAGCTGATGTGCGTGGTTCACTAGAGGCTATTCTGGCTGCATTGGCTGATGTGGGTAATGATGAAGTACAGGTTAATGTGGTTTCATCTGGTGTTGGTGGTATCACTGAAAATGATATCAACCTTGCACTGACATCGACGGCGATTGTCATTGGTTTTAATGTTCGTGCTGATGGTAGTGCACGCAAAGTCGCTGAGAATGAATCGGTAGAAATTCGCTACTATAGTATTATTTATCAACTGCTCGATGAAGTGAAAAGTGCGCTTGAGGGCATGCTTGATCCTGAGAAAGTCGAAGAGATTGTTGGTATTGCCGATGTTCGCGATGTTTTTCGTTCACCCAAGTTTGGTCAGGTCGCTGGTTGTATGGTGACTGAGGGCACTGTTTATCGCAGTAAGCCAATACGCGTTTTGCGCGATAACATTGTTATTTATGAAGGCGAGCTGGAATCACTGCGCCGCTTTAAAGATGATGTCAGCGAGGTTCGCAGCGGCACCGAATGTGGTATTGGTGTGAAAGATTACGATGTGAAAGTGGGCGATCAAATTGAAGTGTTCGATGTGAAAGAGGTCGCTCGCGAGCTGTGATAGTGGTAATGCAATATACTCATGGCATTGTAGGTGAGTGTTATTATGGCTAGAGAATTTGCACGTACCGATCGTATTGCAGATGTTATTCAGCGTACGCTGGCAAATGTTATTTTGCAGGAAATTGGCGACCCCCGTGTTGGCATGGTTAATATTAATGATGTCACTGTTACGCGCGATCTTTCCGTCGCAAAGGTCTATGTGACCTTTGTTGGCGAGAAAGATGAAAAAATGTGCGTCGAATCGACCAAAGTGCTGAATAATGCCGCTGGTTATTTGCGTAATTTTATTGCCAAGGAACTTAATACACGCATAGCGCCTCGGTTACAGTTTATTTATGATCAGTCAGTTATTCGCGGTCAGGCCTTGTCGAATTTAATCGATAAAGCCGTTGCTGAAGATGAATTGAGAGATGATGGTGACCAAAACGAGCAGACGTAACTAGTAATGTTACGCTCGTTAGATTGATGTTAAGACAGTAGAAGAGAGTAGATTAGTGGCACGACGACGATCATGGGGGCGCCCCCTTGATGGCGTATTATTACTGAATAAAAGCACAGGGATGACCTCTAATGATGCATTACAACAAGCTAAGCGTTTGTTTTTTGCTCAAAAAGCAGGGCATACTGGCAGTCTCGACCCTTTAGCAACGGGTGTTTTACCTATTTGTTTCGGCGAGGCGACAAAGTTTTCACAATACTTACTCGATGCCGACAAGCGCTACAGCAGTACCTTCCGTTTAGGTGTTAAAACAGAAACCGGCGATTGCGACGGCGAAATAGTTGCGCGCTGTGACAGTAGTCATCTTGATCGGTCTCAGGTTGAAGATGCTATAGTGCCTTTTCGTGGTGAAATTTCCCAGGTTCCCTCTATGTACTCTGCGCTCAAATATCAGGGTAAGCCGTTGTATAAGTGGGCGCGAGAAGGCATTGAAGTGCCACGTGATGCCCGTGATGTTACTATTTTCCACTATGAAGTAACGGGCTTTCGCCCAGGCATTGAGCCTGAAGTAGATGTGGAGATTCACTGTAGTAAAGGGACTTATGTGCGTTCGCTAGCGGAAGATCTCGGTGAGGTGCTGGGTGTTGGTGCCCATGTGATTCGCCTGCATCGACGCAGCGCTGGGCCTTTTGATGAGTTGAAAAGTATCAGTCTTGAACAGTTAACGGATGAACGTGGTGAGCAGCGTGCTGAAATACTGGATTATCACCTCTTGCCGATGGATGCCCCTGCCTCTCAATTGCCTCAGATTGCAATTACAGATGACTCTGGCTTTTATTTCTCCCGTGGGCAGGCAGTAATGGAGATGAAGGTCTATCGTTTAGCCGCAGAAGGTGATATGGTGCGCGTCTGCCTCAATAATGGTGATTTTTTGGGCGTTGGAGAAGTGATCGACGACGGGCAAATTGCACCAAAGCGGCTTGTTAATCAGCATTGAGCATTAAAATATCTGTGCTTTAGACGGTAAGTGTTAAAGCACACAATCTATTTGGACCTATCTGTAAATATGCATGGAATAGGCCCATCTAACTAGGGTTGGCTAAGGCCGATCTCGCATATTAATGAATGAGGAAATTATCATGGCACTAAGTGCACAAGAAAAAGAAGCAATTGTAAAAGACCATCAGCTAGCTGAAGGCGATACTGGTTCACCTGAAGTACAGGTGGCACTGCTAACAGCTAATATCAATAAACTACAAGATCACTTTTCTGATCACAAGCAAGACCACCACTCACGTCGTGGTTTGATTCGTATGGTTAACCAGCGTCGTAAGCTACTTGATTATCTCAAGAGCAAAAATGTTGAGCGTTATGCCGCGCTGATTAAAAAGCTGGGTCTACGCCGCTAGTCATTTTACCAGTGCCCGCAATTGCGGGCATTGTTGTTCTTGGGGGATGCCCAAGATGTAGCGAGGCTCTCGCTAATCTCCCATTGTAATGACACCTGCACCGTACCCCACTAATAAAGAACATATTCTAAAGGACATATTTGTGACTCCTATTATTAAAAAATTTCAATTTGGTAACCAAGAGGTTACGCTAGAAACTGGTCGTATTGCTCGCCAGGCGACTGGCGCTGTATTGGTCACCATGGGCAAGACCCAATTACTTTGTACCGTTGTTGGTGCAAAAGAAGCGAAAGCCGGGCAAGACTTCTTCCCATTGTCTGTGCACTATCAAGAAAAAGCCTATGCTGCTGGTAAAATTCCAGGTGGCTTTTTCAAACGTGAAGGCCGCCCAAGTGAAAAAGAAACACTGACCTCTCGTTTGATTGACCGACCTATTCGCCCGTTATTCCCCAACGGCTATATGAATGAAGTACAAGTTGTTTGTACCGTTGTTTCAGCTGAAAAAGATATCGACCCCGATATTGCCGCGATGATTGGTACGTCTGCGGCACTAGCAATTTCTGGTATTCCATTTAGTGGACCTGTCGGTGCTGCACGCGTTGGCTATAGTGTCAACGATGGCTATCTGCTAAACCCAAGCTACTCTGAGTTAAAAACCTCAGAGCTAGATATGGTTGTTGCAGGCACTAAAGATGCTGTCTTGATGGTTGAATCAGAAGCGAGCGAGCTGCCAGAAGATATTATGTTGGGTGCGGTACTTTATGCACACCAAGAAATGCAAGTAATCATTCAAGCGGTTAATGAGCTGGTTAAAGACGCCGGTAAACCCCGCTGGGAGTGGGCGCCTGATGCTGAAAATGCCACGATAAAAGCGGCTGTTGCCAGCCAATTTAGTGATTCAATTGCAGATGCTTATCGTGTGACGGACAAAAAAGCCCGTTATGATCGTTTAGGTGAGTTGCGCAGTGGTGCGGTTGAGGCATTACTGGATGAAGAGAACGGCATTAATGCCGATGATATTAAGTCAGCCTTTAGCAAGCTTGAAAAACATATAGTGCGTACCAGTGTTGTTTCTGGCAACCCGCGTATCGATGGCCGCGATACTAAAACCGTACGCCCGATTAATGTTGAAGTCGGCGTGCTGACTAAATCACATGGGTCGGCATTGTTTACCCGTGGTGAAACACAAGCGGTTGTTGTTGCTACACTGGGTAACGCTCGTGATGCACAAATAATTGATGCACTTGAAGGTGAGCGTAAAGATAACTTTATGCTGCACTATAACTTCCCTCCCTATTCAGTCGGCGAGTGCGGACGTATGGGGGCCACCGGCCGTCGTGAAGTCGGCCACGGGCGCTTAGCGCGTCGCGGTGTTGCCGCTGTATTACCTAGTGCTGAGGAATTCCCTTACACTATTCGCGTGGTTAGTGAAATTACAGAATCAAACGGTTCTAGCTCTATGGCTTCTGTGTGTGGGTCTAGCCTTGCAATGATGGATGCCGGTGTACCGTTGCGTGCACCTGTTGCCGGTATTGCTATGGGTCTGGTTAAAGAAGGTGAAGACTTTGCTGTATTGACCGACATTCTCGGCGATGAAGACCACTTAGGTGATATGGACTTTAAAGTAGCTGGTACTGCCCAAGGTATTACCGCGTTACAGATGGATATCAAAATTGAAGGCATTACCGAAAATATAATGGAGATTGCGCTTGAGCAAGCACTACATGCGCGCCTTCATATTCTTGCTGAAATGAACAAAGTCATCGCCCAGTCACGTACTGAGGTCTCAGACAATGCTCCTCGCTTTGAAACCATTAAAATTGATCAAGATAAAATCCGCGATGTTATCGGTAAAGGCGGCGCGACCATTCGCTCTATCACAGAAGAGACAGGCGCCTCTGTCGATATCGATGATGATGGCACGATTAAAGTGTACAGTGATGACGGTGAGTCATTAAAGGCGGCATTGGATCGCATTAGTGAAATTACCGCTGAGGCTGAAATTGGCGCTATTTACGAAGGTAAAGTTGTGCGTATTGTCGACTTTGGTGCTTTTGTAAACTTCTTACCGGGTAAAGACGGCTTAGTGCATATATCTCAGATTGCTGAAGAGCGCGTTAACGCAGTGACTGACTATTTATCTGAAGGGCAAATGGTTAAAGTTAAATGCCTTGATGTTGATCAGCGTGGTCGTATTAAGTTGTCCATTAAAGAAGCACTTGCGCAAGCAAAGGCAGCTGACAGTAGCGATACAGTTGTTGAAGATGGTGCCAGCGAGTCATAGTAGTTAAATAATCTATTGATCGTGATAAAAAACCAGGGTTTTAACCCTGGTTTTTTGCTTTTTGGACCGCAAAAAATTTACAATAAGACTCTTTATAAGCAGCAAAGAATGAAGTGAGGGTGTGATGGATTATGTAGCGAACATTAAGCGAAGTGTTGTGCGTACAGCGAGGCTTAACGTAAGAGTTGTATCTTTTATAGCCGTGTGTTTATTAGTTAACGGCTTGGGTGTTGCCGTAATTGATGCCCAGCCAGTGAACGCTACAAAAAACGTTGCGGTTAATGCCAGAGAATTTATCAGTGTACAGGTTGTGGTTGATAAAGCGCAGTTGGCGACATTAGCTGACACCGGCTATAGCGAGATTTACCGTAAGAAAGTGAAAGGGCAGTGGCATGTTTATTTAGGCCGCTTTGACCACAGAAGAGATGCCGTAAAAGGGCTCAACCAAATCTTGCAGCACGCGGGTAAACAGACTCGGCCACTACTTGTTGGGTTCACTCCCTACCAGCCCACGCCACGAATCCGTTCTTTTATGGAGTGGTCTAATAATGTTGGTGTTGTAAGCGCAACGACGGCGACTGTTGATCGTGAAGCCAAGCGTAAACCCGTCACCACGGTATCTGTGACAGCGCCATTAGAGACTGTCGAAACGACCACTCTTTCTGAGCGCGTTGCGACGATCGCAACGGCACCACAGCCTGTTATACAAAAAAAGAAAACAATAGTCTCTCGGGCTCAACCCTCTGAAAATAAAGGCGATTTAAGCCAACAATTGCCACATGCACCGACCAGTGTTGGTCATAGTGCCGCGCCTAAAACAGGGGAGCGTGCACTACAAGCTGCCTACCGCATTGTGCTTGCATCATTGAGCAAATCGACCAGTTTAAATAACATTGTTTCAATGTTTTCTGATGTACCACTATATTGCTATCAGCGCTCTTCCGGGCTTTATATAGTGATGACTGATACGTACGAAAATAAAGAGGCCGCAATATCGGCACTGCGTGCGAACGCACAGTGGCAGGCTCTTGGTGCCAATGTTATCAATAATCAAAAAACAGTTGCCTCCTGTAGTGATTTCTTGGTAAGGAAATGATATTTTCTATTATGTAGTGCTGTTGAATTGTTTTTAGCTATTGATATGGGTAAGACACTTGTGGTTCTGATGGCATCATTTTACACTGTTAGAATTGAAATACGGCAACGAGTGGCTTAACCTGCATGCCCGCTTTGCAGTTTATAACGTAGATATAAACCTGCGTAATACTCTGCTTAGATGTTATAAATTATAATGATAATATCAACACAGTGGTATAAGGCACTGTGTTTTCTAATTGGTAGAGCTATTGATGGATAATATTACAACCACGGTTACCTTTACACCTGCTGCGGATATCCCGGCAACCTCTGTTATTCCCGCACCATCGATTGACGATGCTTCGCAAGAAGAGCAAAATAATTATCGCTCCGCGGGTCTGCTCATGAGACGTTTAGCGGATACTATTGTCCAGTGGCGTTCACAATTGCCCGATGATCAACAACCCGCTGTAATTGCCATTTTACATGGTGGCATACAAATTCAGATCGAGCGCTTAGCGCAAGAAAGCTTTCACGGTATTCGAATTGAAGGGCGAATGAACGGTAACAGCTGTATGTTATTAGCCCACCAATCAACCGTTCAATTACTGTGCTTTGTTGAAAAAGTAGAAAAAGAAGAGTTTCGTCGGCGTATTGGTTTTATTATCGATGGCGAAGAAACCGAAGTTTAGTGATGGGCTTTTTTACGGACAAGATAAATACCTTGAGGTATTGACGTACCATTTGAGGTAATAGTGAGAATATAGTGCCCTATCATATTGTTTCAGTGTTGATTGTAAACTGCATTTACTACTATAGGAGATCATAATGACTAAGCTTGTTGATATTGAAGGTATTGGTGAAACCTATTCGCAAAAGTTAGAAGCGGTGGGTATTAATACCATTGAAGAATTATTGTCGGGTTGCTGCGCTAAGAAAGACCGTGTGAGTGTGGCTGAAAAATCAGGGGTGAGTGAAAAGCTGATACTCAACTGGGTTAATCGAGCCGATTTATCGCGTGTTAGCGGTGTGAGCACGCAGTACGCCGATCTATTAGAGTGTGCCGGTGTTGATACTATCCCTGAACTTGCCCAGCGTAATGCAGAAAATTTGCACGCTAAAATGCTTGAAGTTAATGAAGAAAAAAATCTGGTGCGTAAACTACCTACTGCCAATCAAGTAGCTGACTGGGTTGCCCAAGCTAAAGAATTGCCACGTGTGATCACACATTAATTACAGTACACGAATTCATACCTATTCGCCGTTCTACGGTAACTAATAACTAGTTATAGATGTTGCTGGTTATTAGTTGTTTTACTCTATTATTTGTAACGATTTTCTTTGTATTTTTCATAGACTCTACTTTTTATCTCTCTTTTATACTGCGAGGTGTATTTAATGAATACTATCACTGTGGGTCACGAGCGTGTTACACCCTCTAAAATTGTTTGCATTGGGCGAAATTATGTTGACCATATTCAAGAGTTAGATAATGAAGTGCCAGATGATATGGTGGTGTTTTTAAAACCTAATTCTGCCATTAGTACGCAGTTGAGTGCCTATCAAAAAGAGACGCTACACTATGAAGGTGAGATATCATTGCTGGTAGAAAATGGTTGTTTTACTGCGGTGGGCTTTGGTTTGGATCTGACTAAAAGAGAGTTACAGGCGCATCTAAAAGATAAAGGGTTACCCTGGGAGCGAGCAAAAGCATTTGATGGTGCTGCTGTATTCAGTGACTTTGTTCGCTTTGATGGCGAGTGTGCATCGCTATCGCTCGCATTGAGCATTAACAATACACTGGTGCAGTCAGGGGCTGTAGAGCATATGATGTTTAAACCCAAGGCAATATTAGCGCAGTTACCCGAGTTTTTAACGCTTAATGATGGCGATATTGTTATGACGGGTACGCCAAAGGGTGTTGGCCCGATATCGGCGGGCGATACTTTTGAGGGCTGTATTTTACGCGCAGATGAGGTGTTGGTTGAGGGGCGCTGGGTGGCTCAATAAGTCGCCCATTTCTCTGGCGCTATTCACGGCCCTGCTGTTAGTATGGGATTTACATTTTACACTGCCGAGTATTATTGTGTCTTTTTGCGATTCGATGTAGTGGGGTGATGATGACACTTAACGCAATGATAATAAAAAGGAGCGTACAGTGAAACGTGAACAATTTTTTAGCAAGGGTGGGTACTATCCCTTTATTGTTGAAACCGATATCTTATTGCATAGCGAGGCGATCACGCTCGGACGGCAAGTACTTTCAAATTGGTTGCTACAATCCGGTGCTGATCGCACTATTCGTGTACTCGACTTAGCGTGTGGCGGTATGCCTATTGCAATCTGCGACATTATGAGTCACTTCCCTGATGTTGAGTTTACCTATACCGGTATTGATATTAACCCAGATCAAATTGCTTTGGCACGTGAATTTCAAGGTTATTCTTCTAATGTTAAAACAGTCACTTTACTGGAGGGGAATGCCTGGCACTTTGATGCGCTTGATTTGAACGGGCCGTTTGATGTAATTTTTAGTGGTATGAATCTGCATCACGGTACTGTCGATGAGCTTTATTTTTTAGCGCTAGAGTTGGATCGTGTGCTGGCTCAAGGTGGTTTTATATTTAGTCACGATGTTTATCGCCCGGTAGAGACACAATATATCGAGCGCCCAGCTTACCATCAGTCGTCTTTCAACGAGCCACTGCAGCTCATTGAAGAGCGCGCATTAGCACAATTAGATATCCCATCCTTTGATATATCCAAAGTGGTGTTTGGTCAGCAGGCCAGTGATTGGCGTGAGGTTTTTATTGAACATTTAACGCAATATCTCGACGATCATAATGCCCGGCCCGATTATATTCAACAAACCCGAGAGCATGTCTATCAGCGTGACTTTGCAGTCTCTATTCCTGAAATGAAAAAAGTTTTTGCTGCGGCTAATTTTTCAATCACCAATGTTACACCCAATAATTTGGAGCACCCACTAGCACCATATTATGCTTTTCTATTGATGCAAAAGAGCGAACACAACCAATAATGGTACACGTTCGGTTGTATTCAACTCTGCTTAGTTATTGTGTTGCTGTTATACGAAAATATGTTCGTCGCAAGGAAAGTCTCCGGCCTTAACATCGGCAACATATTTTTCTAAAGCCCCAGGGATATCCTTTGCTTCTGTTAAAAAGTTTTTTGAAAACTTTGGCGGCACTTCGGTGAGACCTAAGATGTCATTGATCACTAATACTTGGGCATCCGTGTCACCACCTGCGCCGATGCCAACGGTTGGCATAGCGACAGACTCTGTAATGGCTTTTGCCAGTGCAGCTGGTACACACTCTAGTACCACGAGATCGGCACCGGCATTATCTAGCAATTTTGCATCTGTCAGTATAGTCTCTGCCTGTTCTTTGCTGCGGCCCTGTACACGATACCCGCCTAGTTTATTCACTGACTGTGGTGTCAGTCCTAGGTGAGCACAAACGGGTATACCTCGATCGCTGAGCATTTTGACGGTGTCTGTCAGCCAAGCTCCACCTTCGAGTTTTACCATTTGTGCACCTGCCTGCATAAGTCTGGTTGCGTTTTGCATAGCCTGTTCAGGTGTTGCGTAGGTCATAAAGGGTAAATCGGCGATAATTAAAGAGCAGCTATTGCCGCGTTTAACGGCTTCTACATGGTATATCATTTGTTCCATTGTGACGGGAATAGTGCTGTCGTAGCCCAATACTGTCATGCCTAAGCTATCGCCAATTAAAACTATTTCGACGCCGGTTTTCTTTGCCATAGCTGCCATTGGTGCGTCGTATAAAGCGACACAGACGAACTTTTCCCGCTCAGCCTTCATTTTGTATAAGGTCGTAGTGGTAATTGGTTTGTGTAATCCTGATGATTCAGGTTGCAAATAAGAATTGCTCATGGGAGTGTTACTCTTCGTGAATAGGCATCATGAACGATTGCCTTGTGAGACTAGAGTGTGGTTGGGTTATAGTAATGCCTGCCACGTTTAATCGTCAAAATATATTTGACAAGTTCTTGATAGCTTTCGTTATTGTTCACCCAGTCGATTTCTGTTGCGTTAATAATTAATAACGGTGAACGGTCATAGTAGTGAAAGAATCGTGTGTAGGCTTCATTGAGTACACTGAGATATTGCCCATCAATTTGTTGTTCTGCTTGAATGCCTCGTTGGCGTATACGCTCAATTAATGTGCCAATAGGCGCTTGCAGATAAATCACTAAATCAGGTGTTGGGGCATCAATAGTCAAACGGCTGTAAACTTGATGATAAATCTGTAGCTCATTATCATCCAGTGTCGCTTGGGCAAAAAGAGGGTCTTTATCAATTAAGAAGTCCGCTACCCTAAGTACAGGCTCAAACATATCACCCTGACGCAATGCCTGCATTTGTTGCGCTCGTTGAAATAAAAAGAACAGTTGTGTCGGTAGGGCATTGCTGTCGCGGTCATGGTAGAACTTATCTAGAAATGGATTTTTATCCGCTTCTTCTAATAGCGTATCGTAGCTGAATGTTGATGCTAGACGTTTTGCTAAGGTGGTTTTACCAACACCAATAGTACCCTCGATGGCGATAAATCGAGGTAGAGAAGCTCTCTCGTGATCAGTGAGTACTAATTGCTCTTCCATTTCTGTATTTATCCGCGTTTGTTCATCAATGCCTGCTATTGAATCATGGGACTCTGTATTTTTTCCAGCCCATCAGTAGATAGCGCTTGCAGCCTTGTCGCTAAAGGTGTGCCATCAACCATGACGAGATCGGGGGCCACATCATAGAGCGGACAAAGCACAAAGTTTCTCCCCATCATCTGTGGGTGAGGCAGTGTTAATGCCGGCGTGTCTAAACGTAGTTTATCATATAGCAGCAGATCGAGGTCGAGTGTGCGCGGCCCCCAAACAATGGTGCGTTGGCGCCCCTGTGCGTTCTCTATCGCTTGCAATTCTTCTAATAGTTGCTGAGGTGACAGTTGCGTGCGTAGCGCCACTACAGCATTAATATAGTCAGGTTGATCCCCGGGGCCTATTGCTCTGCTTCGATACAGTGGCGAGCAGACTAACTGGCGGCAACGTGACAGCACCGATAGGGCTGTGATGGCACGTTGTATTTGAATCATGGGGTCTTCTAAATTACTGCCAAGGCCTATGTACGTTTGAAAATCATTATTCATTCAGCGTCTACTCAGCGTTTGGCTTTTTCTTTTTGGGGCGACGGCGGCGGCGCTTGTTTCTGGGTGGTTGAATGTTCTCACTCATGACTTCGCGCTGTTGCTCGCTTGCCGCTTGGTAATCTGTCCACCACTGTCCGAGATTATCCATATTCTCACCTGCTGCTTCGCGCATCAATAGAAAATCATAGGCGGCGCGAAACTTTGGGTTTTCAACCAGCTGTTGTGCACGATTTCCGTGACGTTGAGGCAGGCGCCACTGCAACTCCCAGATTTGCCGCATGGGAATTAAAAAGCGTTTAGGGATGGTGGTACGGGCAAGCTGTTGGCCAATAACACTGTTAGCTGCCTGGCTAAAAGCTTGGTTTTCAGCCATACCTGAGGCAACAAGCTGTCGTTGATAGTGGATCATCGGTGGCCATAAGAAGGCTGCAAAGATAAAGGCCGGTGTGACTCGCTTATTGGTACGAATGCGTTTATCCGTATTGAGCATAACGGCGTCAATAAGGCCGCCATAAGCTGGGTCGTGATCAATAATCTCACAGGTGCTTGCAAATAGCTGTGGAAGTAGCGCAAAGTCTTTTAGCTGATGGTAGGTTGCAGTGGCGTAACCGGACAGAAAAAGTTTTAAGACTTCCTCGAAAAGCCTTGCTGCGGGTACATTTGACAGCAGGTGCGCATGCTCAGCGATAGGTGCTGCGGTAGCTTGCTCTATCGTAAAGCCAAGCTTAGCCGCAAAGCGTACCGCTCTTAACAGGCGTACAGGATCTTCCTTATAGCGTGTTACCGGGTCGCCAATAATACGTATTTGTCTGGCGTTTATGTCCTCTAGTCCATGGGTGTAGTCATAGATAGAGAAGTCTTTTAAGGTGTAGTACAGCGCGTTAATGGTGAAGTCTCGACGTAGTGCATCACTTTTTAAATCACCATAGACATTGTCGCGCAATAGTTGGCCGGTATCGGATTCGACCCGTTGCTCTTTTCGCCCTGAGGGTTCGTTATGGCCACGAAATGTCGTAACCTCGATAATTTCACGACCATAGCGCACGTGCACGATACGAAAGCGGCGGCCTATAATACGAGAATTGCGAAATAATGCTTTTACTTGCTCGGGTGTTGCATCAGTTGCGACATCAAAGTCCTTGGGGGCCCCATCAAGTAACAGATCACGCACGCCACCACCGACCAAAAAGCCATCAAATCCCGCTTCATTAAGCCGTTTCATCACCTTCAAAGCACTTTGGCTAATGAGCTTTCGAGAGATGGGATGTTGCTCTCGTGGGATGATCGTCAGGTTACTGGCCTTTGTGTTAGGCGATAATAAGTTAAATAGCCGCTTCAGCATAGAAAAGTCTAGAACTCGGTCAATAAATAGCGCAGAAGTGTATCACGGTACACTTAAAACTTTTAGAGATATTAAGATAAGTGGGGTATATACAGGCTATTGTTTTATGAGTATTGGTATTGAGTAGAGCAGGTTGGAGTGAAATATATAAAGCAAATCGGGGAAGCCTATACTTGCCCGATTTGCTTGAATCAATGAATTATTCTTGTTGTTATGATTTTACTTAACGCTGGCTTCCATGCTTGAGCCATTGTTTTATTCTATTTAAGCCCCGATCCAGTTTTTGGTCAGTCAATAAACGCTTTCTTATTATTATTTATTGTTGTTATGTATTGTCTATTTTTATTATTTATTGTTGTTATGTTGCATCAGCTATTTTTATTATTATTTATTGTTATTATTCTAATATTATATATATCTATACAAAGCATGTGCTGTGCCAATTCTTAAAAGTCTATATTTTTCAGTTAGTTAGTTTTATTGGGGTGTACTTATTTCATATTAGAATAAGCCTCGTGTTACCAATTTCCTCAGGTTTTGTTACTTTTTTCGTGTGTGGGTAACATTCGAGAAGATTTTTGTGCCAGGCTGTCAAGGAGGGGTAACAGGAAAATAGTGTAAAATATGCGCACACAATGATGGCGCGCAGTGGCTACTTGGCGCTACTGGTGACTTTTTTTCGAGGAATACCGAGCTTTTGTCGCCGCTCCCAGAGGCATTTGCGACTCACGCCGAGTTTTCGTGCTAACTCGGTCTCACTCATGGTTTCTTGATTCTCGATCACAAACCGTTGAAAGTAGTCCTCTAAGGATAAATCCTCATGAGTATGGCTATCCGGGACTTTTGAGGAGACCCTATTGTGAAACTCAGTTACCCTTGGTTGATCTTCTGGGTAATCCTCTTCTTCTTCATAGGGGACAAGGTCAAGATCGATGGCCAGTAACTCGTGGTCAACTTCTTGGCCCTCTTCGCATAAAATGGCAACCCGGTGCATGGCATTTTCAAGCTCACGTACATTGCCAGGCCAAGAGTAGGTGGTAATGGCCTGAATTGCTTCGGGAGATAGGGCTAGAGGAGGCTTGTCATAATCATTGCAATAGCGCTCTAACATAGATTCCGCGAGCGTTAAAATGTCTTTGCCTCTATCGCGCAGTGGCGGCACGCTGATTTGTACAACATTGAGGCGAAAAAATAAATCTTCACGAAATAGCCCTTCCTGGCAGCGCTTAGATAGATCTCTGTGGGTCGCGGCAATAAGACGAATATTGACTTTGCGAGTTTCAATTGCACCAATGGGGCGAACCTCGCCTTCTTGCAGTACCCGCAATAGCCGGGCTTGGGCCTCCATTGGTAACTCACCAATCTCATCTAAGAATAGTGTGCCATTGTCGGCGGCGACAACCAGCCCCTGTCTGCTGCTGGCCGCACCGGTAAATGCGCCTTTTTCATGGCCAAATAATTCTGATTCAATCAGTGTCTCTGGAATAGCGGCACAATTGATGCAAATGAGTGGTTGTGCCGCTCGGCGGCTGGCAGAATGAATGGCATTGGCGGTTAATTCTTTACCTGTGCCTGTTTCACCATGAATCAATACCGTGGCACCTGTTGGTGACACTTTCTCGATACGTTTATACAGCATTCTCATTGCAGAGCTTGAGCCGACCATGCCCCCGAGCTGTTTGGGTGTGCTGCGGGTAAGTTGGGCATCTTTTTGAGCGGATTGCGCCTTTTGTGCCAATATGCGTTTAACGACGGCGACCATGTCGTCATGATCAAAGGGTTTGGCGATATAGTCGACGGCCCCCATGCGCATTGAGTCTACGGCTGAGCGCAGGCTTGCATAGCTAGTCATAATCAATACAGGCGTATTGCCCGCCAGCTTGATCAAGTCTGTGCCTGGCTGGCCGGGTAGGCGCAAGTCACTGATAATCAAGTCATAATTTGCAAAATTATGTTTGTTACTAGCCTCTTTGACAGACCCTGCTTCACGAATGTCAAATTCATGCCGTTCGAGGAGTTTACGCAGTGCTGTGCGAATAATTGCTTCATCTTCGACAATAAGAATTTTATTCATAAGTAACTGCTGGCTGGCCTGACGGTGCGTTAAGTGAGTGTCTATCGATCTCACATGATACTGGGTTTACGCTGTATTGATAATAACAATATTGCTTGCCAGTACGCATCCCTTTTATGCTGGCTTATGGGTGTATATCGAAAACAGTACATGATTTGTCTTTGTAATACACTAGTTTGACGACGGTTATGGGTTCTTGCAAGCCCTTCGGATTCCTAAGCACTACCTTCGGATTCCTAAGTATTAATAGAGTCCGGGCTCAAGGGTAACTTCAGGGTGAAGCAGGTCCCTTGTCCATTATTGAGTGGGCTTTTAACCTCAATATTGCCGTTGTGTTCTTCTATGATACTGTAAACCAGTGAGAGTCCAAGTCCTGTGCCTTCACCGGCTTCTTTCGTGGTGAAAAAGGGCTCCATAATTTGGCCGAGATGCTCAATATCAATACCTGAGCCCTCATCAGTAACCGTAATAAAAGCATGTTGTCCATCATCACTTGCCGCAATCGTAACACTGCCCCCTTCTGGACTGGCATCTCGGGCATTGCTGAGTAAATTGATAAACACCTGTATTAGCCGCTGGCTGTCTCCCCACAAGGATAAGTCTTGTGCTATGGCATTAGTGAACTCGACAGATTGATTGTCTTTTTGTAACGACAATAGTTGAATGGCCTCATGGGTACAATTATAGGCGTTAACACGGTGAAGTTTATGCTCATTAGAAGCTTGTCCGCTGTGTGCAAAGCTAACCAATGATTGCACAATACGGCTAATGCGATCTGTTTGCGAGAGGATTTGCTGTGCGCTTTGCAGGCGCTCTTCCTCTTGGGACTCGTAGCGTAAGTTTTGTGCAAGACAGGCAATGCCTGTTACGGGGTTGCCAATTTCATGGGCGACCCCTGCGGCCAGTCGACCAATGGAGGCTAAGCGTGCATTGTGCATCAGCTGTTGCTCCAGCGCGTGATTTTCGGTGATATCCTCGATCAAAATCACTTGACCATCAATGCGCTGTGTCATTGGGCCTCGAACCACTGATTTATGTAGCCGGTACCAATAGTGGCGGTGGCCACTGACAATTTCTTTGTTGGTGTGGTTTTGCTGACTATTCACAAAGCCGCGAATAAGGTGGCCCCAAGGTTCAGGTAGGCTGCTGAGATTTGAGCCTGTAATATCGCCACCGGGAATGCCGGTTAAATTGGCCATCGCGCCATTCCACATGAGTACTTCATCATCTACCCCGAGTGAACAGATGGCCAAGGGGAGTTCTTGCAATGTATTGCGGTGGTGAATGCGCAGTTGGTTGACATCAGCGGCCATTCCTGAGAGCTGGTGACCGAAGCGATCAAGCCTGCTTTCGATAAGGTTGATATCCGTAAAGCCGCCACTATTAGGTAATTTATAAGGAAAGTGTTTGTCCATAATTTCACTGGCCATTGCTTGTCCCATTAGGCCTGAGAGGTTGGTTTCAATACGCTTACGCAAGCGCCTAAGCGCATAGGGGCGCCTTTCATTGCTCATTAGCTGCAAATAGCGAATAGCCCGGTCGACCTCTTTATTGGCGGCCGCCTCGCCCAGTGTTTCAGCTAGGCGCCATTTAAACTCATCAGCGGTGTGCACATCGAGAATCATACGCACGGGATGGCTTAGTTCATCTTCAGCGCACAAATCAGCACTATATTGCTCCTCTTCATTCATCGTAGTCAGCAGTGATACCACAACAAATGTTGCCATATTGGCGATGAGCGAAATAATAGTGACTGTGTGCCAATTATCGATGCCGATTATTTCTGGGTTGTGTGTAAATGGCATGGTGATGAGTGTGTGGCCCGTAATGACTGGCATAACGAGGCCGGTGCCCCACAGTGCGGTGCCTACAGTTAATCCAGCCATAAGGCCATGACGATTGGCGCGCGGCCAATGGTTGATAGCCACAATGCCAGGTAGGAATTGCAAGGCTTGAATAAAGGCAGTTAAGGCGAGGTCTACGAGTGAGTAGCGATTGTTCAGTAATAAATAAATACTGTAGCCTGCAAGTGCAATAACAACAATAATAAAACGGCGCAGCCACCGCAGTTGAGCATACAAATCCTCTTGGGTTTTGAGCTTGAGTAGCGGTAGTACCCAGTGGTTAAGCAACATCGTTGAAAGCGCTAAAACGCTGACAATAAGAGCACCTGAGGCCGCCGATAGGCCACCGATAAAAGCGACGATAGTCATCGTTTTGGAGCCTGCCATCATCGGCACCGATAGCGTAAAGTATTCGATAACCGAGGGCACTTCTAATTTAAAACCCGCCCATAAAATAGGAAAGACTGGCAGCGCCATTAACAGTAAAAAGAGAGGGAAAGCCCAGGTGACAACGCGCGCGGTCCGTTTTATAGACAGCCCCATATGATTCATCTGGTAGATGTGCGGCATCAGTACACCGGTGGCAATAAAGACCAGCAACAAGGTGTGTGAAGCCGGTACTTCTGAGGGATTAAATAGTCGTACGAGATGAGAGGGGTGGTCGATCAACCATTGATCGAGAGCCTCGAAACTGCCAAAAACATGGTAGACAGAAAATAAGCCCACAGAGATGAGCGCGCAAATCTTTACCAGTGATTCAAAGGCCATTGCGGTAATAAGGCCTTGGTGCTGTTTGTGATTGGTGCCAAAAATAATGCAAAAGGCGGTCATCAATAGGCAGTAGATTAGGGCAATGGTGTCGCGCTGATTGAACCACTGGCCAATACGCAATGTTTCCGGCTCACCAGCAATGGTGATGAGCCGCAGGGTCTCGGCCACAGCTTGAATTTGTAGGGTCAATAAGGGCAATACCGCTAATAACATGCACAGTGTGGCCAGTATGCCTGCCCAATGACTGTGGTAGCGAAACGTTAGCAGGTCGGCCACTGAGTGTAGTTGAAAGCGGTGCGATAGCTCAGCCAGTGGTGCTTGAATAATGGGCGAGAATAAAAAGAAAGCGCCAGTACCTAAATAGTAAGCGAGTGCGCCGTAGCCAAATTCATAGGATAAATCCACAATACCGTAAAATGCCCAGGCACTGGCAAAAATACCCAGTGATAACACGTAGGTAATGGGGTGCTTGGTAATCGTTTGTGGTATCCAGCCGTGATTGGCAATATAGGCGATGCCAAACAGCAGTAACATATAAGCAATGCCAATAATGGCAATAAAGCTGAGATCAAATATCATGATTGTTGATTATATTTCTGAAGGGCATAGGCCCCAACGATAATTAAAAACCAAATAATGTAGGGCTTATACCATAGCCCTGAGGGCGTCATAATCCAATTTAGCAATGTGGGGGTAAAGATATAACCCGCAAGCAGCATAAAGAATAAAAAACGGTGGTTATGCATGGTCTATATGCTCCTTACTTAATGTAGTGCTTGAGCGGCAGGTTTTGATGTTACGCAGAGATATCAAGGCTTGCAATATTTCTTTAGGCGGTAAGCCTCTCTTGGGCAATGGCTTTTCGGTCCCAATGGGCTATGGCCCACTGTAAAATACTCTCGCAGTGCTGTGTAGCTGCAATGGTTTCCGGTACTGGGTGTTTAAGAAACGCCAGTGCTTGGCATAGGTTGTGGCTAGCGTGATGGTTGTCCAGTGGTTGCGCATGATTTTGCTTGCTGAGTTTTTGGCCCTGTGCGTTCATCACAAGTGGTACATGGCCAATCTGTGGCAGTGGCCCATCAAGTAATAAATAAAGATAGCGTTGCCTGGCGGTTGAATCTAAAAGGTCTGCACCGCGAATAATATGCGTAATGCCCTGCGCAATGTCATCAACTACAACTGCTAGCTGATAAGCAAATAGCTGATCTTTGCGACGCACAATAAAATCACCCGTATCGGCTAGTGGCTGGTGTTGCTGTCCGTAAAAAATATCTCGGTATGATTCAGCCAGTGCTTGCAGCGGCAGCGGTAGACACGTTGTGTTAATACGTGTGGCCGCTGGTGTCGTCGCCGGTGCAGTCATGGTTATCTCGCAGTGGTGACGGCAGTGCCCATCATAAATACCATTGAGTGTTTGTAGGCGTTGCCGAGTGCAGCGACAAGCGTAAAGGTTAGCGTGTAGTTTGGTTAATGCTTGCTCGTAATAACAGTGGCGCCGGCTTTGATAAAAAATAGGGCCGTCCCAAAATAAGTGGTGGCATTCAAGTGAGTTGATAATGCTGCTGGCCGCACCTCGCTGTTCTCTCGGTGGGTCGAGATCTTCTATGCGTACATGCCATTGCCCTCGGTGCTGTTTAGCATCGAGAAAGCTGGCGAGAGCCGCAACCAGTGAGCCCATGTGCAATGGGCCCGTAGGCGAGGGCGCAAAGCGGCCAATGTAGTTAGCGACAGTACTGTGGGTTGTCATGTGTAAAGCGAAGGCATGCCTTCGCATCAATCATGCGCCGATTTGCTTTTCTTTAATTTCTGCCAGTGTTTTACAGTCAACACACTGAGTAGCTGTTGGCCGAGCCTCTAAACGACGAATGCCAATTTCAACACCGCAGGCCTCGCAATAGCCGTAGTCGTCGCTTTCAATTTGCTCTATAGTACTATCGATTTTTTTAATCAGCTTTCGCTCGCGGTCACGCGTGCGTAGCTCCAAACTGAATTCTTCTTCCTGGCTTGCCCGGTCGGCGGGATCAGGAAAGTTAGCCGCTTCGTCTTTCATATGGCTAACGGTTCGATCAACCTCTTCCATTAGCTCTGTTTTCCATGCTAATAAAAGATTTTTAAAGTGCATTCTTTGATTAGTATTCATGTACTCCTCACCGTCTTTCTCTTGGTAAGGTTCAAAGCCATGTAGCGTTAAATTTCCAGTATTCTTCGGCATGCTTCTGCCTCTCTTATAACCCGTTGAACTCTTGGCTATATCGCATTATTGAATTGTGTGGTGAATTTTGTGTCACACCACAACAAGTACAAGTGTATCGATAATAACCTATTATCATTCTGGCGAAATTGAACAGCTTATTATAACGCCTTTCGTAAAAGTACTGCTATTACGCGAAAGTTTCGACTCTTCGACACCACTATTTACAGGGTGGGTCTGAATCGACCGGGCAAACTACCAGATTATGCCCCTCGATGCTAGTGGTTTTTGTGTCTTAATCTGTTTTTATGTAGTTAATAATTGTATGGTAGGGTTAAAAAGTCAATTTAAATCAATGGTTTAGTTTGTAAGGTGTGGGGGCGCTTCAAATGGTTAGTCCTTGTGTATGTGTGGTGAGTTAGCCGCCGTTCACCTTGCGCCTTGATGGTTGATCGGTAACAATGCGGCTCGTTTTTAATCGAGCAGTACATATTACTATTGCCAGCTACTGGCTTGTTACCATGGAGACTAAATGCAATTTACACCGCCATTGATGCACGCTCACTTACTTCGCCGCTACAAACGGTTTCTGGCTGATGTTCGTCTTCACACGGGTGAGCAGTGTACAATTCACTGCCCGAATACAGGTGCTATGACTCGCTGTATTGTTGAAAATAGTGACTGCTGGTTCTCTGTTTCCGATAACCCAAAGCGCAAATACCCCTTCACTTGGGAGATAGCGACAACATCAACCGGGCATTTAGCGGGAATTCATTCGAGTAAGGCAAATTACCTTGTGCGTGAGGCCATTGACAGTGGCGTGATTCGCGAACTACAAGGGTATACTGATATCGCCTCAGAAGTACGCTATGGCCATGAGAATAGTCGTATTGATTTCTTACTAACTGCACCTGATAAGGCTGAATGTTATGTTGAAGTTAAGAGTGTTACCTTGGGGCTGGATAACGGTGAAGGGTTATTCCCTGATGCAGTCAGTGCTCGTGCGCTCAAGCATTTGCGAGAGTTGATCAGCATGGTTGAGGCAGGGCATCGCGCGGTATTGCTTTTTTGTGTTCAGCACACAGGCATACAACAGGTATCGCCCGCTGATGAGATTGACCCCCTCTATGGTGAAACCTTGCGCTTAGCGATTGCCAGTGGCGTTGAAGTGATTGCCTACCGAGCTGAGATTAGTCCAGAGGCCATTGTGTTGAGCACCGCGATTGCCGTTGTGGTGTAGCTAGCATTGATGTGTTTTGTCGGGTGCTTGTGTTGGTGGAGGTGTATCCGGGTATACCCAGCCGTCGTCAATACGGTATTCTACAGCGGTTAAGTGCTGGCCCTGGCAGGGCCCTGCCAGGCACTCTCCTGAATCGATACTGAAAAGTGCGCCGTGGGTGGCACACTGTATCAAGCTTTTGTCTGGCGTGAGAAACTCATTGGGGCGCCAGTGCAGGGGGACACCAATATGCGGACAGCGATTGTCGTAGAGAAATAGCCTGCCCTGCTCGCGCACAGCAATAAAACTGCGGCCTTGCCATTCAAGGCCGCGGCTGTCTTGCTCTGGAATATCATCGATGTGGCACAGTGCCTTAATGGTTGGCATTTTTAAGGGCATTGATTCTGATATCTAGCGGCGGGTGGCTTGCCATAAGGCGGCCAAGTTTGTGCATAATACCGCCACTGCTAATACCAAAGGCCGCCATATTGTCCGGCATAGCTGGGGGCATTGATGCATTTTGCTCTGAGCGCAGCCGCGCCAGCGCATTGATCATTCCCTGTCTGTCTGCGAGAGAGGCGCCCGCGGCATCTGCGCGAAATTCGCGCCAGCGTGAAAACCAAGCCACAATCATACTGGCCAATATACCCAACACCATTTGCAATGCAAAAACGATGGCGTAATAGGCCATCCCGCCGCCGCGGCTATCTCGGGTCAGTGCTTGGGCAATAATGCGCGCAAAGAACATCACAAATGTATTGACGACGCCTTGAATCAATGACAGTGTTACCATGTCGCCGTTGGCAACATGGCCAATTTCATGCGCCATAACCGCTTTAGCTTCGTCCTTTGTAAAACGATCAAGCAGCCCTTGGCTGATGGCGACCAGAGCGGCATTTTTATTCCAGCCTGTGGCAAATGCATTGGAGGTTTGTGACGGGAATATACCCACCTCAGGCATATCTATGCCGGCTTTTTGTGCAAGCTCTGCCACGGTGTCTAACAGCCACTGCTCTTGTGCATTTTTGGGTTGGGTGATGATCTGTACACCGGTCCCGCGTTTGGCCAGCCATTTAGACATAAACAATGAGATAAGTGATCCGCCAAAGCCCATCACGGCGCACATTACTAGTAGCCCACTGTACCCCTGTATTTTATCGAGCCCCAGCAGACTCATAATAATGCTAAGTATTAGCATGACTGCTAGGTTAGTGATAAGAAATAGTGCAATGCGTAACATAACAACCTCTAGGTTTAATTGTCATCAAGCCACAGGGCGGTCAACACGGCTCCTCAGACAATGGCAGAGACTTACCCCGCGATTGTTTAAGTAGTGTTTCCGCAATGTGGCACTAGTATCACCTTTATAGATGAGTACACTGGCTTAAAAATTCAATACTAGAGGATTAATTTTACTGTTGGGTGAATGGCCAGCTAGGCTGTCTTAGCGCTCAAGTGAGTACTCGATCGCTAGAGGACATATTATTAACTTGCTTAACTCTCGACTTCAGAGACCAGTCGTTGTTTAAGATCTGGATCCAGTTGGTTCCAGTGAGTGTCCATCAAGGCCCCTTGCAATGCGTAAAGCATTACCTTAGATACCTGAATGCCCCGGGCCTGGATGCGCCGATAGGTTTCAACAGCACCTACGGTTTTAAGGTCGTCATAGCTATTAATGCCAACGGCATGAAGAATGTTGACCGATGCCGCGCCTAGGTTTTTCAATTCCATTAATTCATTGCACGCCTGTTTCATGGATGGTTGCCTCGGTGGAGTGACATATTATTGTTATTTTCAGGTCGACGCCTTAGCACTACTGATGGGCTAGCGACCGATTATCAATCATACCCCTTACTGATAATGACACCACTATTAATCGATAGTGTGTAGTAAGCCTATAAAGAATAATATTACGGGCAGATAGGCTGTTTAGATCATAACAATGCTTTATAACCTATAGTTATAATACATAGTTATTGCCGTTCTGCCAAATAGAATTGCTTTATAATCAATCGAGAGTGGGCGAGTATTGAAAAATGATCAAACTAAGTAACGACGCTGTTTTAGGCTGTAGTGAGCAACATCTGGTGCATTTTGGCCACGACACAACTACTTTATTGCACTGCGAGGTTGCCGTGCCTTTGGCACAATTGCAACAAGCCGCGGCGAAACAGGGGTTTGAGTTAGCCATCGCGAGTAGTTTTCGTAGCTTTGAGCGGCAACTGTGGTTGTGGAACAATAAGCTCAGTGGTCAACGACCAGTATTGGATGATGATGGGCAAGCGATCGATCTTGATAGGTTATCATCTCTCGACAAAATCATCGCGCTCATGCGGTGGTCGGCGTTGCCGGGTACCTCGCGCCACCATTGGGGGTGCGACTTTGACATCTACGATAAGGCCGCTATTGATAGCAATTATCAATTGCAGCTTGTGCCTGAGGAATATAGTGGTAATGGGCCATTTGCACCAATGATGACTTGGTTGGCTAATGAGATAGATTTAGGTCTTGTACCATTTTATCGCCCCTATGAGTATGATCTCGGTGGTGTGGCACCAGAGCCTTGGCATATCAGCTATCGCCCGGTCGCTGAACAGTTCGAGCAATGCTTTAATCAGCAGTGTTTAGTAGAACGGCTCATAGACAGTGATATACTTGAAAAGCAAACTGTCGTTGATCACTTAGAGTATCTAATAGAGCGCTTTGTTATAGCGTATAGTCGTCCACACAGCCCTCTGCGGGCTAAGAGAGAATCATAGTGCAACAGGCTATCTGGCAATCGATGTGCGATGAAGCGCGTGAGGCAAGTGTACAGCAGCCGCTTATGGCGAGCTTTTTCCACGCCAATATTTTATACCACAAAGGCTTCACAGCAGCGATTAGCTTTTATTTGGCCAATAAATTGGGCAGTAAAACAGTGCCTGCCATGCAAATACAGCAAGTCTTTCACGAGGCATTACAGAGCGATGCCAAGCTGGTTGAGTCTATGTTGGCAGACCTTGTCGCCTATCGCGAACGAGACCCTGTGTGTGACCAATATATCATTCCGTTTTTGTACCACAAAGGGTTTCATGCGGTGCAGGGGTATCGTATTGCCCATTGGTTGTACCAGCAAGGGCGTCGCACGCTGGCGGCATATTTTCAAAGTCAGATTTCAGCGTTGCTTGACATGGATATTCACCCAGCGGCTGTTCTGGGTGGGGGGTTAATGGTTGATCATGCAACCGGTGTTGTAATCGGTGAGACAACTATTATCGAAGAGAATGTCTCTATGTTGCATGCCGTAACACTCGGTGGCTCTGGTAATGAGAGCGGTGTACAGCGCCACCCAACGATTCGCCGCGGTGTACTGCTAAGTGCAGGCTCTAAAATATTAGGGCCTGTTGATGTGGGTGAAGGCGCAAAAATTGGTGCAGGTAGTATTGTGCTTGAAGACGTACCTGCCCATGCCACCGTGGTGGGGGTGCCAGCAAGAATTGTCGCTAGAGCATCGGCTTCGTCGCCACAACCTTCATTTGATATGGATCACCGCGTTGATGTGAGTACACCGTAATGATGTTGTTGATGGTGTGCCTGTTCATTAACACTTGTATGGTTATAGGTAAGTGCTATGTCTGAGAAAAAGTTCGATATTATTTTTCGCGGTGATATTGTTGTAGGCCAATCATTGGCTGATGTAAAACAGCGCATGGCAACCTTGTTTAACATTGATGATACCAAAGTCGATCGCTTATTTTCCGGTGGTGCCGTCGCATTAAAACGTAACCTTGATAGCGCCAATGCAAAACATTACCAGCAGTTATTGAAAAAAATAGGTGTGTTGGTTGATGTTACACCCATTAAACCCCCTGTTGCTGCTGATAAACGTAAAGACCCAGCTTCGACGGCCTCTCGCGAGGCGTTAGCCGACCAATCTCGTGCGCATGTTTCTCCGCCGTCTGGCCAAGAAGCTCAATGGCAATTAGCGCCTGTGGGCAGTATGTTAGGTGGAGGTGTGTTGTCAAATGAAGTGCCGGTTAATATAGAGATAGCGCACTTAAGTGTACAGGCAGCTGAAGGTTACTTAGTTGATCCAGCCGAAAAACCTGCACTACCTGAGGTTGATATTATTGTTGACGATTGGGGTATTGCTGAGGTTGGTGTTGATTTATTACTTCCCGAAGAGCTTCAACTAACCCCAGAGGTTGCCGTAGAAACTGCACACTTATCTGTAGGGCCTGTTGGGGAGGTTTTGCTATCTGCTGCAGAAAAAACATCACCCCCACCGATTGATGTCGATACGAGTGGGCTTTCATTGGTGGATGAAGTTGATGAAGTCGATTGATTACCTCTATTATTGGTGTGCCTTTCTGTCATTAAATGATATTACGTCAATATAATATACTGGCTAACAGCAATGGTTTGTTGTTTCAGTTCTGTATCACTTTTTGTAGGCTAACAGGTAAGCCCACCATAATATTAGCGATTTGTGTATTGATATCGTCTTGCGTATGAATATGCACATCCATTACAAAAGACAGCGTAAGCTGGCATAAAACGGTATCGCTGTGATTCTCGCGTGCGACGATAACTAACCCTGATTCAGGTGGTGCTTGTGTTTGACTTTCTTTGGTGTTGTCTTCTGGGTTTGGTGTGGCAGGTTGCGGTTTTTGTTCAAAGGCAAATTGCACGCGTATATCGGGTGATTGTGTATCATAGCGATACCCCTTGTGGGTAAAGCTGCGAGTAATGGCAGTAGTAAGGCGCGTTGCTATTTCAGGGTGCTGGTGTTGCTGTTTTTTGTTTGCTGTAACATTAAATGAATGGTGGGTATTAAGGTTCGGGTTAAACCAGCTTTTTTCAACTAAAAAAATGGCTTGAGGGTAGCTGTTACCGTAGTCGTTTTCGAGGAATTTTACATTAAAGTCAATTTTAGAGTCGGTAAAGCGCATAGCTTCATCATGGGTGATACGGCCTTCTTTTACGAGAGCTAATAGTGCATCGTCAAAGCTGTGGCAGCCATTGCCGCTTTCGTGTAGCGCATCTTTTATACGGTTGAGATCATTTTTTTGGATAAGCTCAGTAATATAGGCGGTGTTGAGTAATACTTCGGTGACGGGCAAGCGATGATTGTGTTTATCTCTCGCCATTCGTTGCCCGATAATACCTTGTAGGTGCTGTGATAGGTCTTGCAGTACTCGCTCTTGTGCCTCAGCGGGAAACAAATTGCGAAAGCGGCTCAATGCTTGACTGGTATTGGTCGCGTGGAGTGTTGAAATACACAGGTGCCCTGTTTCAGCAAAGCGTAATGCCTGCTTTGCGCTATTGTAGTCGCGAATCTCTCCTATCATAATGCAGTCGGGGGCCTCTCTGAGTGCAAATTTAAGCGCACTTTCATAACTGTGAGTATCAATGCCAATTTCCCGTTGACTGATCAATGATTGTTTGTGCTTGTGTGTGTATTCAATCGGATCTTCAATGGTGAGTATATGGCCCCGGCGATGTTGATTGCGGTGGTCTATCATCGCCGATACTGTGGTTGATTTTCCTGAACCAGTACCGCCTATAATCAACACAAGCCCATGTTCTTCCATGGCGAGTTGATGCAGTATATTGGGTAGTCCTAGTGCCTTAATCGATGGGCATTCATCTTTTATAAATCGCGCTACCATCGCGACACTACTCTTTTGATGATAAAGATTGAGACGAAAACGCCCGATGTTGGGGTACTCAAGTCCAAAGTCTAGTTCCATTTCGCGGGCGAATTGCGCTTGCTGTGTGGGTGTTAATACATTAAGTGCAAGGTGTTCAATCGTCGATGCGCTTAACGCTGGTGCTGGCATTGCATGGTATTGGCCGTCTATTTTAAGCGTAGGGGGTGCGTCGGCGTTAAGGTAGAGATCTGATGCGTTGCGTACAACCATAATTGACAGTAAGCTGGTGAGTTCATCCATCTTTATGCCTATAAAAAAGTGTCAGGGTTGCTTTAGATTACGCTATTTTCCCGGTGTAAGTACAGCCCCTTTTTGTGGGGCAGGTAATGTTATGTGCGGTTATTTATTGTGAGCGATATTCTACCTTACCGTCGCGTATTGATTGCGCTGGCATTGTTATTAGTGTGTCTGTTATTGAGTGCCTGCACTGTAAAAGATGACCCTGAGGCTATGTTTGATAATTATTTATACCGGTTAGGGAATAGTCTCCAGCTTGATACATTTGATGATATCGACTTTCGTGAGCAAGTTGAATATGCGTTGGCCGGGCTGCCTCGTTACCCAAAAGGCGATCTGTTGCGTTATGAAACCACTCGAGAAACGATCAGCCTGCTTGCCTTTTTACGTTTGTCTCGATGCGAGTTACAACGGCATATTGGTGCGCGCAATAGTAGCCTTGGGCGCGTTATGGGAAGTACTCAACAATTGTATTACGATATTACATTTATTGTGTTAGCAAAGCGCTGTATTGCATTACTTGAGCATGACGGTGTTGATGTGCCGGACGATCAAGATCTTGTGCGTTTGCGCTCGGTGTTGCAGATGAAACAAGGTGATCTCTCTGAGCGATTTTGGAACGCAACCTTTGCGAGTGCTGAGTTTAAAACGTTGTTCTCTTTAGGGGCAAAGCCGCTGACTCACTCTCAGGCAAAGGAAACAATTGATACCTTAAATGATGCCCTATTAACATTGATAAAGTTTAATGAGCAATTGCCGGCGTTGCTAGTTGCTGAGTCGCCTGTTGATGTTTCTTATCTTGAGCAGTCCTATGCGTTGATCGGTGCGAGCAAACGCCTTGGGCAATTGCGTTTGTCGATGCGCCTGATCAGTGTTTATTTATCGTTTGCCGATCAATTACTTCAACAGCGTATCGCACATAAACCCTTATGTTATCAGCGCTCACCGAGCCGCCAATTCACCATCGTTAACACTGTATTTACACGCTATTATATTGGTGAAGTGCAACCGTATTTATCTAAGATTCACCAGCAATCGCGAAAATTATTGCTGAGTCTTGAACAGTTACAGGCGCCACAACAAACTACGACGGCATTCGCAAATTTTTGGCAGGCAGTGTATTTAAGTGAAGCGGGTGAATGGCAGCATTTCCAAGATGCCATTGCTGTACATACTCAACATTGGCAATCATTGTTGCGGCAATGTGGGCGTCTGCCTTAGCGTTTGAATAGCGAATTGATATTGTTAAGCCTGTCTAGACGATCACCTTGTAAGGCATTAATATAGGCATCGATAATCGCTTGAGCGGTATCGCCTTGCTGCCAACGCAGTATTAATTGTTCCATTGCAGTTCTTGTTTGGCTTGATAGTGTACCGCCAACAGGATCTTGGATGTCGGCGCTCAACTTTGTGCAATACATTTGTTTGGCCGCTTCATTAGCTGATACAAGATTGAGTAAGTGGTGCATTGACTGCTGAAATGCATTGGCCGACAGCGGGCTACGACCTGAGGGTTGTGAGTACCACGCGCATAAATATTCAATTGGCCCGAGACTGCGATTTTGCCCGAAAGCGCTGGTGGTCGATAGTGAGCGGGTTCCCCAAGCTGATAATTTCCCTGAGGGTAGGCGCCCTGTCGTGAGTGCATGCACGAGTGTATCCGTAATTAAGTAATGGGCCTCGCCATCTCCATTTTTGGCAATAAGACAGAGTATTTGCAAAAAGGCAGGGTATAGGTTGTCACCAAGGTCAGTGCATAACTTTTCTAGCAGCTGAACTCGTTTTTCTAATGAGGGCAGCGATGCACATCCGTCAACCATTGCCTGAGCCGCTTGGTGCCAGTCGGGATTATCTTTGAGAGTGATGGGCGATGTCATAGGCTATGGTTGAGAAGGGCTATCGGTAGTAACACTATTATCCGGTGAAATCGTTTTTTTGTCCAACAGGCTAATAGCATTAGTGGTAACCCCGAGCATATATTCACTATTATCGTAGTGAATGATGATGATACGCTCGCGACTACCTATCGGTAGCGTTAATTTAATATCGAGGGGGTTATCTTTATATTTTCTAGAGTGCACACCTTTAATCGCTTTTAATATAAGCCATGCCAGTGCAATAACTAATGCGAGTGCAATCAGTGTAAACGTGATTTCCATTAAGTAACTATTCATACTATAAGCCTACACTACTGCCTTTTGGATACTGTGTTAAATCTTCTCCCGGCACAACGTACTGCCGTTCATTAGGCACTATTGTGTCACCTTCTTTTTGTCTGTCCACTTCTTCTTGTACTTCTTTTGCCCACAAAATAACCTCGGCAATGATATCAAAGAGTTCTTGAGGGATGATATGGCCTTCTTTGCCATCTCTTAACAGGGCTCGTGCTAGCTCAATATTGCGTACGATAGGTACACCTGCATCTTCAGCGGCTTCACGCATTTGACGTGCGAGGTGTTCCTGACCTTTGGCGGCAATGGTGGGTACTGGTGAGTTATCTCTGTCGTAGTCCAAGGCAATAGCGATATGTGTTGGGTTAACAATTAGTGCACTGGCGTCGGTGGCTGATTGTACGGCACTTTGCTCTGACCATTCTTGATGGGTTTGGCGGCGCTGTTGCTTAATCATCGGATCGCCTTCGCTATCTTTAAATTCTTGCTTAATATCGCGCATGCTCATACGCATTTTCTTGGTGAAGGAGTGTCGTTGGTAAGCCAGATCAAGCAGCGCGATAAATGAAAATACACCCAGTGTCCACATAAATAGTTTAAAGACAGTTTCCCACATGCTTTTGCCAACGGTTGCCGCATCGGATTGAGGCAATAACATAATTTGCGGTAAGAAATGTTTAAAGATTAGCCAGCCTATAAAAAAAAGTATAGCCGTTTTGGCAATGCTTTTAATAACTTCAACTAAATTGTCCATGCTAAACATGCGTTTAAAACCGGCAGCAGGGTTGAGGTGTTCCATTTTAGGCTTAAATTTCTCTGCCGTGATTATTGGACCTACTTGAAAAAATTCAATTAATAGACTGAATGCAATAATAGGTACTAGTAATAAAGTAGTAATTATAATTAATACTTCGACCGCTTCGCCGCCTACAGCTTGAAGTGTATAGATAAATTCGCCACTGGGAACTGATAGCACTACTGATGCAAAGTACACAAAGCGCTCACTGATATAGGAAATTGAAAACCCCAACAGCACTAACCACAGCGCAAGAGCTGAGGTATTGGTCACGTCACGACTTTTGGGGACATCCCCCTTTTTTCGTGCATCCTTTAAGCGTTTGGGAGTGGGCTTCTCCGTTTTATCGCCACCGTCGTTTTTATCTGCCATAACATCTATCTGTTGTTAATTGTGTGAGTGTCATATTTTTTCAATAATTGATCTATATAAATGGCTGCGTTAATCAGTGCATTTCTATTATTGATAAATTTACATTTCAACTAGTGTAAGTGAAAAAACCTAGTGCGAAAAGTTACAATTTTAATGGGGGGAATCTATAGGGGTTTGCCCTTATAGATATTTGATGAATGTAAAATATTTGGGATCAAAAAATGGCTGTTTGTATAGGTTTGTATAAAAACAGCATGGGTAGAAAAAATATATGAGCGTTAGAAAAAAGTATTATATTTTGGTTGTTATTTGTTCGAAATAAGGTGGGTTTGTCACCTGTTGATTTTTTTTCTCGGTATTTTTTTAAAAATTAACCAGCGCAGTTGTTCATTAGCAACTGAATTGTGACTCAGTGTGCAAAACTAAAAAACCAATTTAGAGATTTATTTTTTTAATTGAGTATAATCATCCACATTGTAGCTACGGATGACAGGGTTGTATTTCCTTATGCGAGGTTAGTTTTATTTTACATTTGCTAATTTTGTCTAGGCTGATTGGGTTACAGTAATACGTCAAGGATTAATATGGAGCTTGAATGCTTATGCAAACAACGAGTGTCATTATCACATTAGCGCTGTTGTTGAGTGGTGAGTGCTTTGCGGTAACTTGCCTTTCAGCTAACGGTGATAGATTTTCTTCTTCAACCGAAGTGGCCAGCAAATTTTCTTATATCGCTAAGCATTGCGAGCAAGATGTGCCATCTTCCCTGTCTTCCAGTCAGCACGAGTCAAAGCACTTGCGCATGTATGATCAGCAAGAGCTGCAAGGATTGCAGGTGCCTGTATTGAGTAATGGTGCACAAAATTATACGGGTGTATTGCCAGCTGGCAATCAAGCTGTCACAAATGCCATTTATCGTATCCCATCAGGCAAACACCCGCGCTCTGGCCTTTTCGCCGATGATATTAATACTATTGCGCAGCGGTTCAACATTGACCCGCTGCTATTGCATGCTATTGCCTATGTTGAATCTCGATATAATCCAGCGGCAGTATCACCCGCTGGTGCAAAGGGCATGATGCAGATAATGCCGGCTACAGCCCGCCGATTTGGCTTGGTTGGCTCAGAGGATGAATTGTTTAATCCTCTTGTTAGCTTGCGTATAAGTTCTGTTTATTTACGTAAACTCTACGAGCTATTTGGCAATGATCTGCCATTGGTGCTGGCTGCCTATAATGCAGGTGAAGGTGCGGTGATGAAATATGGCCGGAAAATTCCACCTTATCGTGAAACGCAAGCCTATGTTAAAAAAGTAATGCGCCACTACTTAGAGCTAAGAACCTAGAATCGTTTTAATCATTACATAGTCATTGTTGAATAATGTTGTTAGTGAATTGTTAATATTGGCTTTTTCGTAGGAATCGATAGATGAATTTGAAGGATTATCTACAATCTAATAGTCAGGAATCTCCTGGTCTATTAGCCCATACTAGTGATTTGTTTTTGGCGCTAGGGGTGATTGCTATTATTGCCTTAATGGTATTGCCCGTGCCGCCGTTAATGCTGGATGCACTGGTAGCCGTTAATATTGTTTTCGGTTTAGTGTTGGTTTTAATGGGGGTTTATATTACATCCCCGCTACAATTCTCGGCCTTTCCCAGTGTATTGTTAATTAGTACGCTTTATCGCCTCTCACTTTCAGTGGCAACTACACGAATGATTTTGCTCGATGGTAATGCGGGTAATATTGTTGATACTTTTGGTAATTTAGTCGCCGGCGGCAATTTGATCGTTGGTCTTGTTGTGTTTTTGATCATTACCCTCGTGCAATTTATTGTGATTGCTAAAGGGGCTGAACGTGTTGCTGAAGTAGGTGCTCGGTTCTCGCTCGATGCTATGCCAGGAAAGCAGTTATCGATTGATTCTGATTTGCGCTCTGGTCTGCTGGATAAAGATAGCGCCAAGCTCAAGCGCCGAGAGATTGAGTTAGAAGCTAAGTTTCACGGCAGCATGGACGGTGCTATGAAATTTGTAAAAGGTGATGCAATAGCCGGTATTGTCATTACTATTATTAACCTGTTAGGTGGCTTGGCAATAGGCATGCTGCAATTGGATATGAGTGCTAGTGCTGCTATGGCTAAATATTCAATATTGACCGTTGGTGACGGTATGGTTGCACAGATACCCGCATTGCTCGGTGCAATGTCTGCTGGTTTGATTGTTACCCGCGCAACCGATGAAAAAACTGATCGCCATCTAGGTGACTCTATACAAAAGCAATTAACCGCTATTCCGCGTGTGTCTTTGGTAGCTGGCGGTATGTGTTGCTTGATGGCTTTTGTACCTGGCTTTCCCAGTGTTGTCTTTATTGTTATTGGACTGTTATTGTTGACCTCAGGTACGTTGTTAATCCCTGTGTGGCGGCAATCTATTCAGCGTTTTTCCAAGCCTACATTTGATGCCATTGTTAAGAGTAAAGAGGTAAAAACCGCGCTTTCTACAGCGACTCCTTCTACTGAATTGCAGCCTGCTATTCCATTGTTATTGCAACTACCTAATAGCTGGGCTATTGGTGATACGCCTCAGCAGTTGTCTGCTGAACTTAGCGATATTCTTCAAGAACTACAGTTTAATCTGGGGCTAAAATTGCCTTCATTAAATTTTCATTGGTCAAATACAGTTGATGGCTGGCAATTGCTTGCCTATGAAGTACCCGTTGCACAAAGTGAGTCAATGGATGGGCTGACAGTTGAGATGATCTCTGATGCGGTCTACCAGGCATTGCGCAGGCACAGTGTATTGTTTCTCGGTTTGCAAGAAGCTAGTGCGTTATTGGCGCAAGCCAGCACTGATAACCCCGATATTGTTAAAGAAGTGTTGCGAGCAGTACCTATGCAGCATATTGCAGCGATCTTACGCAATCTTATAGAAGAAGAAATACCTATTCGCAACCTGCGTGCGATCCTTGAAGGCTTGATTGATGCGGGGCAGCACGAAAAAGATGTGAATAACTTAACCGAGTTTGTACGCATTGCGTTGAGCCGTCAAATTAGCCATAAATTTGCTCCACAAGGCAACTTGAGGGCGCTGGTAATAGTGCCTGAACTAGAAGAGACTTTATTACAGGCATTGCGTGTCAGTGCCGGTAAAGTGCAGCTATCAATGGACCCTAATGAAGTTGAAGCTATCGCTGATGCATTAATTGGCAATATTGAAAAATACAAGCCCACCGCAGTAGTGGTCAATGTTCAAATTCGAAAATATGTGCGCAAGTTAATTGAGTTAACTTGCTTTGATTGTCCGGTACTGTCTCACAATGAGTTGGTATCAAGTGTTCAATTAGACGTTGTTGGTCGAGTGTTGCCGCCGCAAGTGCAACAGCTTGAATCTGCATAATTATTATTAAATAGCATAGGCCGAAAAAGAAAATGGAGACATCTCGTCAGTTAACTAACTCATGGAGCATTTCGATAAAAAATCGAGTTAAGTGCTTGTTAGCTTTTTGTACTGCTGTACTTTTTTCCAGTCATTTATCAGCGGCGCCAGTTCCCAATTTTGATAAGACGGTATCGTTAACGGCTAGGGAGCAACCTGTTATTGTTTTTATGCAAGAGCTCTTTGGGCAAATTGATGTGCCGGTTATTGTTGATTCTCGTGTTGATGGCAATATCAATGGTCGCTTTTCTGATTTGCCTGCTAAGGATGTCTTCGCAGATGTTGGTCGCTCTTTTGGCTTGGTCGTCTACTACGATGGTGCGGTTGCGCATGTCTATACCGCTAATAATATTGCTCAGCGGTTTTTAGCAACACCAAAACATATCACCAATCGAATTTTAAAAAGTGCCTATGATCTGCGCTTAACTGATGAGCAAAATCAATTGCGTTCAGCCAATGGTGGTGGTTTAGTTATTCGTGGTACTAAGCGCTTTATTGAGCAAGTTGAAGAATTGGTTTATGCCGCTAAGAGTAACAAAGAGTTTTATCAACCGCCGTTAAGCTTTAAGGTGTTTTACTTAAAGTACGCTTGGGCTCAAGATGTCACAATGACCTTTGGTGGACGCCAGGTAACTATACCAGGTGTTGCCAGTACACTACGCTTTTTAACCAGTACTAATGACCAAGTGAGTGATCAGGGTTTTCCAAGAGAGCAGCTGTTAAGCCCAACGGAACCGGGGCTTCGCGGGCAGGGTTTAGCTAAAGTCAAAACCCAGGGGCGCTTAGGGCTTGATACGGATGATAGTCCAATTCCTGTTATGAATGCGAGTCGACCTTACGATCGCGATGCCAAAAACGTACGTATTGGTATCGACCCTCGATTAAATGCCATTATTGTTCGAGATACTCCCGATAGAATGAGCCGCTATAAAGCGTTGATTGATTCGCTCGATATCGAACCGCAAATGCTAGAGGTTGAGGCGACAATTATCGACATTAATACTGACCGTTTGCGCGAATTAGGCATTAACTGGCGTAGTGTTCGCAACCAAGAAGAGTTTTTATTTGGCCGCGGAGATGCCTCAGATCTTGGCTTGCGTCCCAACAATGTGATTACTCCAAGTGGCCGGGGTGGGTTTTTCTCTTTTGTCACAGGCAGTAATACTAAATTTATTGGTCGTATTAATGCCTTAGAAGCTCAAGGTGCAGCAAAAATAGTATCTAGCCCACATGTGCTTACACTGTCAAATGTCGAGGCTATTTTTGATACCAGTTCTACTTTTTATGTCCGTGTAGAAGGCCAAGAAGAGGTCGATCTGTTTAATATCTCTGTCGGTACATCGCTACGGGTAACACCGCATGTATTTAAAGACAATGGCGAGGCCAAAATTAAACTGCTGATCACCATTGAAGACGGCCAACAAGAAAATCAAACGGTAGATGATATACCGGTTGTTAGGCGCTCTATTATTAATACCCAAGCGCTTATCAATGCTAATCAAAGTGTATTAATTGGTGGTCTTGTACGTGAAACCACAGAAGAAGACGAAGATAAAGTTCCTTTTTTGGGTGATGTGCCTGTTGTGGGTAATTTATTTAAGTCGAAAGTAAAGCGCGCTGAGCGTATTGAAAGAATGTTTTTGATTTCTCCCCGGTTGGCGTCGGCAAATACCAGCCGTAAAGCCAGAGAGAAATTGAGCTTGCTCGACGGCGATATCAGTCGTGAGAGTAAATCTGAGGTGGATGAAAACGTCGAAGATAGTGATGCGGCTGAAATCGGCAATGCTCAACCTACAGCTGTTGAGAGTGTTGACGATGAATGGCTGGATTATGCTAACTAGTGACATGGCGTGTGTTGCGTACAACTGCAATACACTAATTATACATTGTTCGATAAATTGCGTGGGGGCCATTGTTTATGAAAGATAGTCAAGCGATGGAATTGGTCATTATTGATGGTGGTCAAGCGGGTGCACGGTCACTGCTTGAGTGCGGTCAAGCGATTGAAATCGGCGATAGCTTAGATAGCGATATTATCCTTAATGACCCGCTAATGGACGGTCAAAAAATTAAGTTGGCTATTGATGGGCCAGCAGCAGAGCTTGATGTGCTTGCCGGTGAAGTCCGCGTACAAGGTCAGCGTTTTGTACAAGGACAACGAGCACTGGTTAGTGCTTATCAAACAGTGACCATTGGGGATACGACATTTGCCTATGGTGAGGTCAATAGTATCAACTGGTCGCAAATGATTAATGCGAATAATGATCCAGATAGCATTGACCTTGAAGGGCTAGATGAAGAGAACACATTGCCTGTTACTGGAGGCGCCGCAATAGTCGGTTTATTACAGCGTTATTGGTTGTATGCCGTGATGGCCTTGTTTTTAGTATTGATTGCCGTCGGGATGTATCTTTCTTCCGCGACGAATGCCGCACCGACACTGGCTGAACGTGCGGCGCAAGCCAGCCAAATGATTCGCGATGAAGGTTTTTCTGAGTTGAGTATACGTGCTAATGACTCGGGGGTATTGGTAGTGACTGGTTATATTGCAACAGCACAAGCTTATGCTGAGCTGGAGCGTTTGCTTGACCGTCAACAGGTATTTGCCTTAATCGAAGCGCAGGTGGGCGAGCAGTTGGCCACTCAGGTGCAGGATGTTTATCGACTCAACGGCATCGATGCGGTTGTTGATGTTGAAGGCAAAGGGGTTGTGAGTGTCAATACAACAGAAGTGGATGCTGAAAGATTGATTCGAGTGCGCGATATTGCTCTAAAGGATGTTGCTGGTTTAGAGGATGTTATTGCCAATAACTTACCACCTGAAATTGATGATGTTATAGATTCTCAAGGATCTACATTAAATGACCCAGGTAAGCGTATCACAATGGTTGTGCCCGGTGATTCGCCTTATATCGTGACAGTTGATCGTTCACGTTACTATGTGGGGGCTATGTTACCGTCGGGCCATAAGGTTGTTGAGATTAATCAAGATAATGTGTTGTTAGTTAAAAATGGTGTAGAGACCGCATTAAATTTTTAAATCATACGATATTATTAATGCCATTAAATATGGTGAAACTATTTAAGTACTGTTAAGGAGAATACAACGATGAATAATGTGAATAATCTAAGCAATGCCGCAAGCCTCATCCACTCAAACACTGTGGATGATAAATCAAAAGAGGGTAGCTGGTTTGAAGCGATGGCCGATGCTTGGGGTAAAGCCCTTGATCGTCAGGCATCACGTATCGAAACCCAATCAGCTCAGTTGGGTGATGGTGGTCTTGATACGCCAGCAGCGATTACTCAATTAACGGCTGAGTCTTTAAAAATGACGTTTTTGTCCAATAGCTCGCACACAGCATTGAGCAGTACCGGTAGCGCACTTGAAACTATGGCGCGTAAACAATAATCAATTATTGAATAAGGATATAGCAATGATTGAAAATATTTCTCCAATTATGCCTGTGATTGACAATGCAACAACAGGCGTGCCAACGACTCAGGTGCAGGCCAATTACAATGCCTCATTAAGCGATGTGTCTGCATTTGAGCAGAGTTTAGCCTCAGTTGAAAAAACATCGGCAGTAAGCTCGCCAACAGAGTCAGTAAAGGCAGCTTTTAAACCGTTAGATTACATTAATAATGAAGCAGCTGAAATTGCCACCTATGCTAAAAATGCAGTTGCCAGTGGCAATGAGCTAACACCGAGTGAGATTGTTATGCTGACAGCAAAAAGTCAGGAGTTTATGTTTCATTGCCAGTTGACTTCTAGTGTTGCTAATCGCACCTCTGAAGGCTTACAGCAATTGTTCAGACAGCAGAGCTAATTCTCATGATGAAATTCATTGGTCTTTTTATGATGACTTTTTTGCTAGTTGCTTGTAATAGCGAATCGCTATATTCAGGGCTTTCAGAGCAAGAAGCTAATGAAATGGTTGCATTGTTGCACAATGCCGGTGTTATCGCGGATAAAAAAACGCTCAATGATCAGACCTATTCGGTCTCTGTTCCTAAAGAGCGTTTTTCTCAATCTGTTGAATTATTAAAAGCTAACGGCTATCCGCGCAATGAATTTAAAAGCCTCGGTGATGTGTTTCAAAAAGAAGGTTTTGTATCGTCGCCATTAGAAGAGCGTGCGCGCCTTAATTATGCACAATCTCAAGAGCTGACTAAAACATTGGAAAGCATCGATGGTGTTGTGCTTGCACGCGTGCATTTAGCACTCCCTGAGGATGACCCTTTAAATAGTGAAAAGCGCTTGTCTTCTGCATCTGTATTTATTAAGCACCGTCGCGGTGTTGACCTCAGTAGCCGAGAAAGCCAGATTAAAGCATTAGTTGTTAACAGTATTGAGGGGCTGCCTTACGATAATATTACGGTAGCATTATTTCCCTCTGAGGCAATTGCCAGTAACTATCAGCCGTTACCTCAGCCGTTGTCTGCCACTACAAGTATTACCTCGCCGTTGGCATTAGGTTTATTGGCAGCTGCACTGGTGCTGTTTGGGCTTATTGCGGCGATAGTTTGGTGGCGTTTAAATGCAGCAAAGGGCAGTTCTTTGCCTGTAGCAGCATCTGCGCGTGAGGTGGGCCGTGTCAAATAATGACCTTTTAGCTGCAAGGCAACAGAGGCTCGAACGCTTTGATGCTGCCAAGTTAATGTTAGGGCAGGTCGAACTGCCGGCGGTAGAGCCTGGTCTCGACTGGGATACCTTACTGACATTGCCGCAGTGGTGTTACTGGCCAAAGCCTGAACAATTGCGTTTAATTCTTGTTGCTGGAGCATTGTTTTCAGCGCCTGCAATGCGTTTGTGGATCGATGCAAGTCGCATTCGAGTTGCTCGTGAATTAATTGGTGATAATACTTTTGAGCGGGTAATGGCTAATGATGCTGTGCCTAAAGAACCTATCGAACTCATGAGTAGCGATAATGTTGAGGCCTTGTTTTTATCAACAGGGGCGGCTGTATTACTCGGTAGTACCCATAAAGCATTGCAGCATTATGTGAGCTGTTTGTTACCTGAATCAGCGGGTGATTTGCCCTCAAACATTGCGCAGCTATTATTGTCTCAGGCGCTATCAACACTAACGGCTATTAATCAATTTAATGAATCCCGTCAAACTACAGAGGATGATGTTGATACCTCTCGCCAGGAAGGTGCACTATGAGTTTTGTTACTCTTGTCAATAAAGGTGAGCTTTCGTTATCGACTGATCAGTTGGTTATCCCTGCAACAGAGGTTAATGCACTAACCAATGCAATTGATGTTTGTGATCAATTACACATGTTGTTATCGACACGAAAAGAACGTTTACTTGAGGCAGAAAAACAAGGTTTTGATGAAGGTTTTAAACAAGGCCTAGAAGAAGGTCTAGAAAATGGCCGTGCTGATGTCGCTGAACAATTAAGCCTTATTCATGCAAAAGCAGCTGGGCAACAAGATAAAATGAAGCAGTCGGTCGTTACACTTGCTATGCAGGTTGTACGTAAAATCGCAGATGATATTGGACCTGCCAATATGGTCGCTGCAATGGCTAAAAAGGCCGTTGATGAATTGGTCTCCCACTCTTTATTAATCCTGCATGTTCATCCTTGTGCTGTTGATGCCGTTAAGAGCCGTTTAAACATCGCAGAGCATGATAGCCACGATGAGCCCACGACGACTGACAAAATAGATGTTGCCGCCAATAGCTCAGCGCGTGCACTGCATATAGAGGTGCGCTCTGAGGCAAGTTTATCTGCACAAGACTGTCTTATTGAAACAGAGTTTGGTACTACTGTGGCGAGTCTTGATGAGCAGTTGAGATGTTTGGACGATATTATTCGCCGCAAGCTATCGTCAAGAACTCCGGCTGCCAATGGTAAAGCGACTGGCGGGGGTATAACACAGCCAGTTAGCACAGATTCTGTCGCTACAGAGATGATCGAGTAATGTCAGTGATGGATGGTTTCGACGATGATATTTTTGCCATAGATGAAGGCCAATTAGCCAGTGTGCTACGCGATGCAAAACCGCTTAGCTATAAAGGTCGCGTCGTTGAAGCTGTTGGAACCATTGTGCGAGTAAGTGGTGTGCGTGCACGCATTGGCCAGCAGTGTGTGATTACTGATCTTGATACTCAACACCGTATTATTGCCGATGTAGTGGGTCTATCAAATGGGCAAGCCATTTTGCTGCCTTTGGGCAACCTTCATGGTATAGCGGTTGATTCTGAGGTTATGGTGTTGGGTGAGCAATCGATGGTTCCTTGTGGTGAAGGGTTGCTCGGGCGTGTTATTTCCGGGCTTTGTGAGCCACTTGATGCCAAACCACTACCTGAAAATCTTTCACAGCAGCCACTGTATGCCGATGCTCCATCCCCGCTAACGCGCGAGCCTATAAAAAAGGTATTTTCTACTGGTGTGCGCGCTATTGATAGCGTGCTGACCACTGGTATTGGCCAGCGGGTGGGCATTTTTGCAATGGCAGGCGGAGGTAAATCAACATTGTTGTCAATGTTGGCAAGGCAAGCTGTTGCCGATGTTATTGTGATTGCCCTAATTGGTGAACGTGGGCGTGAAGTACGTGAATTTATCGAGCAGAATTTAGGTGAGTTGGGTCTTAGCCGCTCTATACTTGTGGTGTCAACCTCTGACCGGCCCGCTGTTGAGCGGGTACGTGCAGCGTATACCGCGATGGCTATTGCAGAACATTTTCGCTCTGAAGGTAAGCAAGTTTTATTACTGATGGATTCTGTTACACGTTTTGCAAGAGCGTTGCGCGAAATAGGATTATCTGTTGGTGAGCCGGCGGTACGACGCGGTTATCCTCCATCAGTGTTTGCTGAGCTTCCAAAATTATTCGAACGCAGTGGCAATGATGATAAAGGCACTATTACTGCTTTTTATACCGTATTAGTTGAAGATGAAGACGGCAATGACCCAATCGCAGAGGAAGTGCGCTCTATTCTCGATGGCCATATAGTGCTTTCACGAAAGTTAGCACAAGCGGCGCATTATCCTGCTATCGATGTTTTAGGTAGTGCTAGTCGAGTGTTTAATGCTATCACAACACCTGAGCACCAGCGTTGTGCAAATCATTTACGTGCACTGCTTGCTGAATATAATAAAGTCGAGTTTCTTATTCAGGTGGGGGAGTATCAGCAAGGCGCAGATGCTTTCACCGATGAAGCGATACAGAAACATCCACATATTCTACGCTTACTGCAACAACATGCCGATGATGCCGTTAGCTTAGACGAAACAGCCGATATGCTCATGGAGGTAGCAGGTGTCTATTGATTATCGACAGCGAATAGTACAAAGCAAACAGCTTTTGCGTTTACAGCGCATGCGTGTGAATACGTGTGAAACACGTTATCGCGAGGCGCAGCAAAAACGTAGCCAAGCGCAAGCAGAAGTAGATGAGCGGCAAGAGGCTATTGATAAACTCAAAGAGCAGCGTCATCAATTGCTTAATTATATGAGTGCGGCTGCCGACTCTCCCCGATTAATGAAGGTCGCTGATACGCGCCGCTACTGGATAGAATACGATTTAGAACGCGACGAGTATTATTTACAAATGGATGAAGATGCATTGGCTGATGCGACGCAAGAGTGTGCGAATGCACGTAAAGAATGGTTGATGGCTCGCTCAAAAGAGGCGAGTGCTCAATCGTTACTCGATGCATCAAAACATGCCGTATCAATGCAGGCAGAGCAACAACAAGAACTTGAAAGTGAAGATCTGACAATAGGGCGGGTGATATCATGACAACACTGTATATTCCTACGCGAAGACGTTTGCCTGAAGCCAATGCAGCGTCAACTAATGGGCAGCCAGTACAGCCTGGCGACACGCATTTATTTCAACGAGCGCTAGAAAAAAAGCAATCGCAACACCATCGAGAGAATAATCCGTTAACATCGTCCAAGGCATTAGTTCCTGATCGACTAAATGGACAGAGTGTAGCGCATCGAAATACCGATAAAGCTACACCTCAGCCGTCATTACTACAGGATAAAAAAGCAGAGAATAAAAGTGTTGTTCAGGCGCGTAACATACTGAATGTAATCCATGAAGGGGACGATAAACGTGCGTTGCTAAAAGATAAGCTACAACAGGATTTGCTTGAAAAATCAGATGCAACAGCACTACAGGATAATAGCCTTATTGAAAATTCAGTCGCGTATATGCATCGCTATGAGCAAGAAGGTGCTGTTGACCCTGACCAATCATCAGAAGGTAGTGCAACACTACAGGCGATAGAACAGGCGCGCGAACAATTGTTATCTTCATCAACTACCAGTGGTCATATTACAGCGCCAACCAGTGTTAATACGATATCGTTAGACAGTTTTATTGCCGTTTTTGACGAGTTGAATAAACAGTTTTTTATTAATCCTGACCCTTCATTAGTCAAGAAAAAATGGACCTTTACATTACAAGATAGCAATTTGCCCATTGCTAATATCACACTAAGTTATCATGGGCCGGCAGGGGCCTCCTCGGCTAAACAGCGCTCAGGTCAGTGGCAGATAGCATTAGCGTCTTCGAGTGATGATGATCGTCAGACGCTAGAGCGTTACAGTGAGCAACTTCAACAGCGATTAGCGCAACACAGCGATGTAGCCCGTGATGCTCAGCCTGATATAACCATAGCGTAGGAGGGGGGATGGAAACCACCCGAGTATATATTGAAGGCCAAGAACAAGTCAGAGTGTTGCCTGAGTCTTTTGTGATGGATATTAACCTTGAGCGCTTACGCTTGCGGGAGTTTACTCATGATGATAGCCAGCCTCTAATACATATGCATGAAAATACCCGGGTAAGAGAGCTGCTTATTGACGATCAACCGCTAAATAAGCCCGGTTATGCCTATGCTTTTATTGCGCGCCAATTAGAAATTTATAGAGATTTTCCCGGGCTAGGTATCTGGGCGGCTGATCATGTAGCAACACCGTTAAAAAAAGCTGATTGGGATCGCCCTGAGGTACAGGCATTACCTGCCGAGATGGCTGCTTATCTGAAAACGCCGCAACCCACTTTTGCCGGTTGGTTCAACCTCATGCCAATTCCACAGCAAATGGATGAAATTGAATTAGGCAGTCGCTTACTGCCCGCTTATTGGGGGGGAGGGTTTGCCATTAGTGGTGGCGAACTACTGTTAGCACATGCATTTACACAATTGAAATGTGAACGCCTGTGGATAGTGAGTCATACACAGCACCGATCGGTCGATTACATTGCACACGCATTAGGGTTTCAGCGTGAGGCTGTACGCGATTATTGCGGGCAAACAGCACAGTATTATGTATTGAGCGAATCTCGTTGGCAAAACTGGAAAGCGATCTCGCGTAGAGAACGAATTAAATTAGGTATTAAAGCCTACCGGCAACACCACAACGATACACCGGCGTCGGTGTTGCAAGAGGAAAACCCAATTAATAACACTATTGAGTTGTCTATGTCTGGTGATGTTCATGGAGCATCTCAAGTATGATTTTGCCTAGTCACCTGTCATCGATGGTGTTGCATCAATTGGCGCATCCCAGTGATGAGCAAATTGGGCATATTCAACAGAGTGGTTATCAGGCACCAACTAATCCAACACGTACATCTGCACCAATTATGGGTGTGCAGCCAATACAAAAAGCAGAAGCTGCCATGAATATGCAAGCTATCGCGGCTAACCTTAAACCAAGTACCATTGACATTGGTGCTGATGTAACACCTATTCGTCAGCGCTCGATGCAAACGGATAATACGTTGTTGATGTCTGGTTTGGGGGTGAGCGCGGTGTCTTCGCAGAATCACTTAGATGATGATGAGCGCACAACAAGTAGCCGCGTGTTAGATGATATGGATTGGTTGGAGGCGCAAGCTTTACAAACGATTATTAAAACATCATTAAGTATCCAATATGAACAGGTCTTTACCCGCTATCTTGTCGGCGTTATTTACGACAACAACCTGACTGATTCTGTCGTTAAGAATACACAAGGCTTGAAAAAGTGTGTATTGATTATTGCATCATTGGATCATTTACAATCACCATTGTTGTCTATTGATATTGCGGCGCACTCAACATTTTTTGTTCACATGCCTCATAGTGAACCTCGTGCGGTAAATCTTCCTGCGCAACTGGTCAGCGGTACTTATACACATTCGCAGGACTGGTTTGCTATGCATGGTGGACACACACTGTTTAGCGATACCTCTGAATTCATCGCCGATACCGGCAGGTACTCACTCTCGAGTCAAATTACGCGTTTATCGATCACTGCGTTTCATTCTCAACTAGTTGGCAATGCGATTATTGTAGGTGATACGGGTGAGTTTATGCAGGCTGACAATGGCATTAGTTTACATGTTCCTGGTGTTAAACGCTTCTGGCAAGCAGAGCGTGTGCCTCCTGCAATCCCCCCACCTTTGGAGGCTGCATGCAGTCATTATTAGAAGGTGATGAGAGCCATCACCCAATGACACCTAATAGCCGCGATGTTGTGGTACGAGAGACCACGGCACCAGAAACTGTGGCATTAGTACCTGGTATTGATCTCTTGCAAATACTCGGTGACATGCTGGTTATTATCGATTTACAAGCAGAGCGTGTGGTGTGGTGTTCGACGGCGTTTACCCGCGGCTTCGCTTTCATCAATATTGATATTAGTGAGAAAGAATTTTGTCACTATTTTAATGGTCTCGATGCTTATGTGCGTGCCGGTACGTCCAATAATAGTGATGAATTGGTTGCGGGCTCAACACCATTGACACTGTATTGTAATAAAATTGCTCAGCTATGCGATATAGAGGTAATGCCTTATCGAGGTAATTATCGGTTATTACGCTTCTCAAGTGCGACTAAAAGTAGTGATGAGATTCAGCGTTACCTTGAAGATCGAGAAAAATTATTTTCAACATCACGAACATTATCTGTGAGTGAAATGGCGACTACACTTGCCCATGAACTCAATCAGCCTATAGGTACTGTCACTAACCTTTTACAAGGTATTCGCATGCGATTGCAAAAGATAGAGAGCCCGGTTGAGCCTATCTTGCAGGCTATAGATAAAACGCTTGAGCAGACGGCCTTTGCCGCTAATGTGATCACACGTATCAGAGATTTTACGTATTCTCAACGGCCGCAGCATAACGCTATTTTTGTGGTTGAATTGTTAACATCATGTTTGTCACTGCTTGATTGGGAAATGCAAAAAGAATCCATACAAGTGAATTTTTATGATATTAATCGCGCTGACTCAGAGGCTAATACGCCTGTTGTTGCCGGTGATAATACTATGTTGCAACAAGTATTTATTAATTTGTTACGCAATGCTATTGATGCAATGAAGAACACTCCTCGAGAGTGTCGGTCGATTAATATTTACATGAAAATTGATGGTGCACAGATCGAAATTGCATTGTCTGATACAGGTAGCGGTTTAAGTACTGAGGCAAAAGAACAGTTATTTGTGCCTTTCGTGTCGAGTAAAACAACGGGTATGGGGGTGGGTTTAAATATTTGCCGCTCATTTATTGAAATGCATCAAGGTAGATTGTGGTTGTCGGCTAATGCAGATGAGCCCATAGTGGCAAAATCAGAAAAAATTACCACTGGTTGTACTGCTCATGTGCTGCTGCCATTAACAAATGTGGATGAAGGTGAATCTACATCAATAAGATAACAGAGGGAACACATGGAAAAAGCCATTTATATTGTTGATGATAATTCTGAGTTTCGAGAATCTACCGCGTGGTGGTTAGAAGGTGCAGGTTATCATGTTGAAAGCTTTGCTAGCCCTGCGCATGCTCTAAAAGAGTTAACAGCGATTGAATCACAACAAGATGCCTGTATCTTAATGGATGTACGTATGCCTGAAATGTCGGGCTTGGATCTTCACGATCAGTTAAATGATGGTGGTGTGCGCATTCCTGTTATTTATATGACAGGTCATGCCAATGTGCCTCTTGCCGTAGAAGCAATGAAAAAAGGTGCGGTAACTTATTTAGAAAAACCACTGGATAGCCAGGCATTACAAACCGCGCTAGATAGTGCATTTTCAATCAAGCAGGACAATGTCAATGATTCTGCTGATCAGGCGGCCGTACTTTACCAAGAGCGCTACGCTACATTAACACCGCGAGAAATAGAAGTGCTTCAAGGTATTGTTGATGGAAAAATGAATAAAATTATCGCTTATGATCTAGGCATTAGTATTAAAACTATTGAGATTCATAGAGCGCAAGTTAAGAAGAAACTACAAGCTAAATCAGCTGCTGAGCTTGTCAAAATGGTACTGACCCAAAAAGTATTGCTGTAGAGTGCTTTCGATGAAAGTATTGTTTTTTTGCTAAATTTAAGTCGAAATTAAAAGTGCGTTTTATATAATGGCAAGGCAGTAATGTAGCGCGGTTAATAGTTAACGATAATTAATGTGTACGATTCATGCTAAAGGATTTAATGTGAACGAAAGTGTTTTACCTTCAGTCATATTCAGTCATAAAAGAGGCTCGCGTTGTGACTATAGAAAATAATAACGATAGTATTTTGAGTGACAATAATATAGCGGCTCTCAATACAACTGTTGTTGAGAAAGACGGTCATATATCGTCACCCGAGTTAGATGTCTCTGAAACCGATTCTATTGAGACCATTGTTGATAGTGTCTGCGATATTGCTGTTGATAGTGTGGCAGATAATGTTGAGCGTACAGATGTTGTTGGTTTTTCTGAACAAAATAATGCGCGACATTGGTTTTATGCAACCACCCGAATTGGTTTAATTGCCGTGGGTGTTATGCCTGAAGACATTACAGCACTAGCCGAAGACGTTAATAATGATGTGCGTATTCTTGATGCTGCCTGTGCTTTAGGGCGAGAAGAGGCGATTATTCAATGGGCTGAGGAATGGTTAGATACACCACTGGATTTGCATTTGGGGCAACAACACTTATCTTCACAGGCAATTTGTTTATCTATATCATCAGGTGATAATACACTACAACATACACCTGCAAATGTTGTTCTTTCACTTCCTGCGTCAGTAGTATTAGCTGCTGGCGAACCGATTGTAAACCCACCAAATTCATTATCGTTACGTTGGCAAACAATAGACTGTCGTTTAAATATAGCACGTTTTACCGTGGCAGCTGAGCAGGTCGAGCAATTACATGAGGCCAGCTTAGTAATTATTCCCAATAGTTTTCAATCACTATGGCCTTGCCAGGTAAGTGCGATACAGCCTGGGCTTATTGATAGTTATTATTTTAGTGCACAATTTAACCCCGAAAACAGCTGTTTGTCGTTTTCATCTTTAGAATCCCCGACACTTGTCCCTGTTACTGATGAAGACCTACCTGAGCAGGTAACGAACGGCTATAGTAGCTCTGAGAATGAGTTGGTGAGTGAGTCGGTACGTGCTGTTTCGCATATGAGCCTTGAGCTAAATACAGCGTGCGCTATTGGTGTCGACTGTTTGATGAATTGGAATGCACAGCAGCCTGCTATTTTTTCTTTAGCGCGTTCGAGTATCGATGTTCAGTTGTTGTCTAATTTTCAGTGGGATTTGAACTGTAACGGCAATAAATTAGCCTCTGGGCATTTGCTGCCAGTGGCACAAGGTTTTGGTCTATTTATTGACACTGTCGATTAATAGGTAGGGTATTAATTATTTACTTGAGCGTTATATTAAAGGTTTAACAAATGGATTTAACACAATTTTCACCGTCATCGGCATTAATAACGGTTGTTCTCTTGGCCTTGGCACCATTTGTGGCTGTCATGGTAACCTCATTTACGAAAATAGTGGTTGTATTAAATTTGTTGCGCAATGCGCTGGGTGTGCAACAGATCCCTCCGAACCTTGTAATCAATGGGTTGGCGTTAGTTTTAACTATCTATGTTATGTATCCTGTTGGCCAGCAAGCGATGGATGAGTTGTCAACCATTGAGAATATTGGGCAAGACTCTTCAAGCCTTCTTACAGCGGCAAATGTTGTCAAAGAACCCATGCGTGAATTTTTGATTAAGCACGCTGATTCTAGAGAGCGAGACTTTTTTCTGCGTACCTTACAAAAAATGCTACCGGAAGATAAAGCCCAAGAAGTGGGCCCTACTGACTTTATTGTTATTATACCCGCGTTTACCATCAGTGAATTAACCATTGCATTTAAAATAGGTTTTTTGATTTTTCTACCCTTTATAATTATAGACTTGGTTATTTCTAATATCCTTATGGCAATGGGTATGATGATGCTATCGCCCACAACCGTATCTTTACCCTTTAAACTGCTGTTGTTTGTGTTAATTGATGGTTGGATTAAATTGGCTCACGGCTTAGTACTGACTTATGTTTAGGTGGGTGTGATTATGTATAATTCTGAAGTATTACAGCTAGTACAACAAGCACTGTGGTTAATTTTAGTGCTAGCGGCACCTCCGGTTATTGTGGCCGCTTTAGTAGGGTTGTTGATTGCATTTATTCAAGCGGCTACGCAATTACAAGAACAAACCTTTCAGTATGCCGCTAAGTTTTTTGCCATCATATTTACCATTTTTGTAACGGCCTCTCTTCTTGGCGGGTCAATATACAATTTTTCCGATATGATATTTACTGAATTTCCTGTGTTGTCTAAGCAGTGAATATGGTTAGCATCAACTATCTGGAAATGGTTTTGTAGCGCCAATGGAAACGATCAATATATTTGAGTCTCTATTTGGCCATGCGCTGGTCATTGGTATGGCGATGGTGCGCATTGCTATTGCCTTTATGTTGCTACCTATTTTCTCTTCCGAATTGATTCCTGCGATGATACGCAATGCAATGTTTGTTGCATTAGCTTTGATTGTTGTCATGATTCAGCCAGCTATTGATGTTAATAGCTTTAGCACCCAAGATTGGATGCTGCTATTTGGTAAAGAAATTTTTATTGGCGTTGCGATAGGGGTTTTTTTCGGTGTTCATCTATGGGCATTTGAAACCGCAGGCCAAATTATTGATATTCAAATTGGCGCGGGAACCGCTCAGATATTTGACCCGCTATCGGGGCATCAGACAACATTAGTGGGTGCTTTTTTAGGACGTTTAGCCAATTATGTTTTTATGGCTGCCGGTGGTTTGATGTTGTTAACCGGTGCCATTATGGAAAGCTACAGTATTTGGCCTATTGATCGTTCTATTCCTGATCTGGCCTATGCCGGTGTAACACTATTTGAACAAGAATTTGGCTATTTTTTTAAACTGGCGCTTTTGATTTCCTCTCCGATACTCGTGGTAACATTTCTGGTTGATGCATCAATGGGGTTGATTAACCGTTATGCACAACAGTTTAATGTCTTCTTTTTATCGATGTCCATTAAGATGTTTAGTGCTATTTTTATGTTATTAATTAGTGTTGTATTTTTAGTTGAACTTTTGATTAAAGAATTGACCACACACAGTGGTGAGCTTCTTCTATTACTGCAGCGCCTGCTAGGGACATAGCCGTCAACAGATCGTTTATTGATAGTGCCAACTGTGACCGATTTGTCTTTTTATCACACTTCTTCGACGATTAGGGGTTATCCCTAGTAGGTGGCTGTACGCTGTATTCTTTACTATAGGGGTCAATTTATCGTACCTATAATATTGTCAGTATGGCGTATATTTAAGCTATTTAGCCTCTTGACCTCTTACTCCTCGGAGCTTACTAGAATGAATGATATATCATCGTCATCGAGCAATTCACGTTCTATTGGCAGCAATAATGACTCTTTTTCAAATCAACAGCCCACCGATACAAACTCCTCTAAGGCAGATTCGTCACTTTTCTCTCAAATAGAAAGTGTGTTGGAAAGCTTGCTGTCAGGTGGCACGACTGAGCAATCACTATTGAGTCAATCATCTATTGCCGATACGGTTACTGTAGCTTCTACGCGCGCGGTAGAATCAACGCAAACGACTTATACCGTTAGAGCTGGTGACAACCTCACAAATATTGCTCAGCGTCATGGTGTTAGTGTTGCTGATCTGGCCACGGCTAATGGTATCAGTGATCCAAATAAAATTTTTGTGGGTGATACTTTAACGATACCAACACAAAGTACAGCAACACCGGCGCAAACATATACCATTCAGCGTGGCGATACATTAGGCGCGATTGCGACACGTTTTGGTGTCAATATTGATACGCTGGCCTCAAGTAATGGCATCGCCAACCCCAACCGAATTTACCCCGGCGATACCATTACTATCCCGGCAGGGGGTACACCATCAACACCACCAGCGCAGAGCTATACTATTCAGCGCGGCGACACATTGGGTTCGATTGCAACCCGCTTTGGAGTGGATGTTAATACATTAGCCTCAAGTAATGGTATTGCTAACCCCAACCGAATTTACCCCGGTGATACAATTACCATTCCTGCCGGTGGTACACCGGTGACGACTACGCCACCGGTCACTACACCTGGAACAACACCTATTAATACACCTCCATCAGGTACGCCTTCTAATATTAATGTACAAGCATTAGTAGATGCGGTTCCTGCATCTATACGCAGAGCTAACCCTGACGTTGCCCAGCATATTGAGAGAATTGCTCAAGCAGCTGAGCGCGGCGGTCTTAGTAATGCACAAACTGCTTATGTCATGGCAAGTGCTATGCATGAATCAGGTTTGGGTGTTTATATGGAAGAATTCGCATCAGGCCGCGCTTATGAAAACCGCGCTGATTTAGGCAATAATCAGCCTGGTGATGGCGTGCGCTTTAAAGGGCGTGGTTATGTACAATTAACTGGTCGCGATAACTATGCCGATTGGAGCAATCGTTTAGGTGTTGATCTGGTAGGTAATCCCTCACTGGCTGAAGATCCAGATATTGCGGTTGAAATATTAGTTACAGGAATGATGGAAGGGACCTTCACCGGTGCAGGCTTAAGCCGTTATGTGAATGATACCCGAACGGATTTTGTGAATGCTAGACGCGTTGTTAATGGTACTGATCGAGCCAGTTTAATTGCCGGCTATGCAGAGAATTTTCAACGCGCACTAGATCAAGCACCAGCTGCTACGACGGAGCTAACACCAACCACAACAGAATCAACGACCACTTCATCGGTCACTATTGGGGCCGAGGGCTCAACGTCTGATATCTGGGCTAAGTCAACTGCACAAATTGATCAGCTCAGCCCACAGATGACAGCAACACTGGATGATATCGTTGCTGTTTGGGACAATAATGGTGGGCCAACACCTGTGATTACCTCAGGTAATGATGGCCGTCATAGCAGTGGTTCTTTGCACTACCATAATCAGGCACTGGATTTACGTACAAATAATATATCGGATGCATTATCTCAACGCATTGCCGATGATCTTCAAAGCCGTTTAGGTTCGGATTACGATGTGATTTTTGAGCGTTTCCCGAGCAATCCGGCAAACGATCACATCCATGTTGAGTTTGATCCTCGCTAAAGCACATCGTTTGTTAATGTTGGGTTAAATTAACGATAGATGCTATATCAAAAGTCAGTAACGGTGGTATTATTGTATCCCCGTTCACTGGCTTTTGGTCACAATAATGTCTGCACTTTTCAAATTTCAACACTATACTTTATTGCTACTCTTGCCATTAGCTATAGTGGTGGCACTTCTCTTTGCCGCTAGTCATATTTACGCGGCCAATACGCAAACAGTCATGCGCTGCGGCTATTCGTCTGATTCGGGCCAGCCTAATCCTCTAGGAATGCGTACGTTTATTAGCGTGGTTGAAAAAGATAATGCAACGCACTTTACTTATGAGCAATTTCCTTCACCTATAATGGCTGATACGCCGATGCATTTATCCATTCGCCGCACACTCGTAATGGAGGGCGTTAATATACAAGATGCCCGTAGTTTAATGCGTGAAAATATTCACTATTATGAGCAGCTTATTGGCTATGCAGATAATGTAGGATTTTCTACATATGACGAAGCGATGGTGTGTAAAGCAATAAAATAGCAATAGCTTATATGGATAATATTTATTGCACGATAACTACTTTTTAATGAAATAATTGCGTTATAAAAATTTGCTTACTGTGCAATTTAAGTATTGTGAGGCTGGTCACAGATATGCGCTGCTCGCGTATAGAAATGTGTGAAAAACAAGCGTTTTGAGCCTTGGGTGAGCAACTTTAGGTGTACCTGCCACTTCGAACATCTTCTATCAATATTGGTAAAACCCCTAACTAGGGTTTTCCCTAATATCGCCCCCCCAGCAAAATTGATTTAATAGCTACCGTCAACTGGATAAACAAGCAGATGGCATTGCAACAACCAAGACGGTACTTCAACACTGCAATAACAGTTATCTGTCTATCGCTTGGTTAACTAAATAGTGTAAAACTTTTGATTAATTTAGGAGAATGATTATGGCTGGTGCAATTGGTGGAATCGTAGGTGGTTTGGTAAGTAATGTAGCTGGTGGTCTTTTAAGCAACCTAATCAGCAGCTTTGGTTCAAACATGCTAGGTGGCGCTTTAGGCAACCTTTTTACTGGTGCAATTGGTAAAGCTGTAAACGCAGTTGTTGACCAACTTCCACTACCAAACTTCCTTAAAGATATGGCTAAAGGTGTTGTTGATCAAGTTATCGGCGGCGCTCAAGATAAAACTGTATCTCCAGACTGCGAATGTGCAGCGAAAGAAAACTTTGGTGATATGGCTGACAGCTTCGAAAAAGACCTTACTGACACGCTTATGGACGGTGTTATGAAGAACTTCGAAGAAGAAACCAAAAAAGACGGTAAAGGCGGTAAGCGTTCTGAAGGTGAAAACTGGTTAGTTGCTCTTGCTAAAACTATGTCTGATATCCAAAACGAACACCTAAACAAAATGTTAGACGCCAGCGACAAGATGGCCGATAACGTTGGTGAAGGTCAAGAAGAACGTGAAGCATTCATCGACGCTCAGTCTGAATTCCAAGCGCGTTCTAAGCTTTTCGGTATGGCTTCTGAAGCGACTTCTACAGCGCTTAAAACTATTGGCGACGCAATGTCTTCATTGGCTCGTAAGCAGTAATCCTCGCGGTTACGCCAAAAAAGGAGCCCATTTGGGCTCCTTTTTTTTTAAAATAAATTTTTGTGACGTATTGAATATAATTTTCAATTCACATAAAGTCTACTGAGCATTATTTTAAAGGATTAGTAGCGAGAAAGATCATGAAGAAAAAAGCAAAAAAATATGTATTTGGTGTGTTTTTATCAAGTATTTTGTTGTCAGGATGTGGTGGCGGTGGCGGCGGTTCTAGCAGCAAACCATCGCCTGGCCCCGGCCCTGGTAATGCCGTTAATGGACAATTTAGTGGCCAGGTATTTATTGGCGGGGAAGACGAAGGTTGGAGTCTCGATCTTGAGTCGGGATCATACACTCGGATACAGGGTGTTGATTGGGAAGGGCAAAGCGGTAATTACCCATCAATTGCTGATTTTAGTGCCTACCCAATCGCTTATAATGGAGCAGAAATTCTCGCTAAAATAGAGAACTGCCAGCGATCGGCAAGCCGCCCCTCACGCTATGACGACTGTTTAGTACGTTATTCAAACAGTGGCGAACAACTGGCTTCCCCTAGCGGAAGCATTTTTCAGGATATTGTCGGTAAGCCAAAGCTCTCACGTGATGGGCAATATATTGCATTCTTTTACGACGAGTGGGGCAGTAGCTCGCCGGCTGAGCTTTCGTTAATTATTACCGATTTAAATTTATCCATTATTTCTGCTGCCCCTGTGCTGGTATCGGGTTCTTATACTGTTTCTAGCCCGTCGTTAACATGGCTGCCTGATAATCGACTGGTCTATACCTTTGATGAAAGTATTTATCTGGCGGATGCGCCATTAGATGCGACTTCAACAGTATTGGCAACGTTCGCTGTTGCTGAAGGTGAGCCTCGACAAATTACAGCGAGCCCCGATGGTAACCAATTGGCGTTTATATTACTAACAGATAGCTCGTTTAGAACGGCTACCGCCACACCATGGGTGATAGATACAAACGGTACTAATCGCCAAGGCTTACGTCAACTTGCGCGCGTTGATGATGACTTGAGGCCCAGTTTTAGATTTCCAACATGGTCACCTGATGGTACCCAGATACTGGTTACTCATGGCCGTGTTGCTGCTGCTAATAATATCGACCTAGGCCTTCAAGGGGGTGGTTATATTATTCCGGCAGCGAGTAACGCTCTTGTTCTAGATGATGATGACCCCAGCATCCATAGAGTTCGTTCTTTTTTTGGTACAACCTCTGGTTTGGCTAACCCAGAATTAACGACTAATTTCGATATTGATGATGGGCCTATTGCATGGTTGCCTAACTGATAGAGTTTAGCATCGCTATGGTTAAAATATAGTGCAATAATTGACCTAAGAAGTAATGTTTCATCAAGATGAAACATTACGTTACTACCATGGTTGTTGTTTGAATACTCTCCTTGCCACCTATGCATTTTCTGTCCTGATAGGGTGGATTGGCTAATAGGCCTTGGCGTGTAGCTTAAATCATGCGTTAGCGTGGAGTATCTTTATCATGGAAGTACCTCTTTAAATAATGCGTTATCGATGAGCGCTCAAATAACAAGTCATGTACTCAATAGGTATATTGGTCTGTTGTCATAGTGTTATTATCATGATGAATCATAAACGCATATTACCTGTCTCTATTATTTTGTGGCTGCTAAGTGTGGTGTTATTGTGGCCACACTCGTTCGTAGCTGCGAGTGTGAAAGGTTGGTCTACGCACACGAAAGATGATGGGGTGGTTTATCAGCCTAAAAAACTGGATGCTGGCGTCATATTTTCTATTAAGGCGTACCCAGTCGAGCTCTATCGTGGCAAACCTTCACAGTGGTTCCATGAAAAAGTAAAAACACTGCAAATGCCACTTGGCACAGTGGTTAAAAACTGGACTCACAAAGTATTACCAAATAATGCCTATCTTAGCCACACTTATTACCGCGATGCCGCCGGTAGAAAGTTATTTGTTGGCTATCACGGTGGTGCACTTAACCAGCAGTCTTTCTATATACTGCAAATTATCAATAGCGGCGATAAAGTAACAACACGCCAGTATAGTTATCAATTAAAAGCGGCTATTGCATGGGCAAAAACTGAGTTGAAAACCCCCCGCCCTGAACGCGTGGCTACCCATGAGGGTGATCAAACCGTACCGCCAGCAACGCCTTTACCAGCACTAGTGTCGGCGTCTATGCCGAAGGGGCTTATCGGTATTTGGGGGGCTCTTTCATACGGCTTACAAGCGGGTGGCTTTTTTGGTAGTTCCGAGGAAGCGTTTGCTGTTTTTAGTAATGGCACTGCCACAACAGATATTGCTGGCGTGTTTAACCTTGGAATCGCACAGTCGCAGGCCAATGAGCCCCATAGGTGGGGATATTGGCGTAAACAGGGGAATACTATTGTTATCACCTGGCCCGATCGGCGCGATGAATATGACCGCTGGTGGAAAAACGAACGGCCTTTATCTGGTCAACGAATTGAAGGGTGCTTTGCGCGTGTCGTTAGCTCCAGTGGTGGTGCTGGTGGTATTGCTGGCGCTATGGTTGGAGCCTCGAAAACATGGTGTTTTTCTAAAGATGGCCGCTTTTCGAACCGCAAAAACAGTTTTGGTTTTGCGCCGAATATTGCGATGAATCAACGCTCCAATACCATTGCTGGCCGCTATTATATCGATGGCTTTGCGATGAAATTAGCCTACGATAGTGGCGAAAATGTAACGGTTGGCTTTTCTTACTTATCTGATAAACAGACACATATAGGTATTAATGGTGTTCGTTATCTAGGCGGCGAATAGGCCAGATAGCGATAAACTTAACGCTAGAAAATGTGGCTATTGCAGCCAGTTGGCGTGTGAGTATATTGACGTATGCTAGGGGATAACCCTAATATAACTACTTGTGCTTGTGAGCTATTATAGCCACATGAAATCTCATCGTATGGATTAACGTCGGCGTGACATTAAAGTAACATTGGCACAAAGTAGATGAGTAGTGCGAATTCAATCAATATAGTTTAACTTAACAATCGTTAGAGCTAGTGATAGCTTGAGTTAAGCGTAGGTTGAATTAGCCGTCACAACACTAAGATGTAACCCGAAAGGGGCGTAAACTAAAAGGCTCTCGTATTATGAACCCAATTAACACAACGACTGGTTACCCCTCGCTTTCTGGTAACACAATTGCGCCCTCTTCAGGTGTCAATGGTGCGGTTGGTGGTGCACATGCAAATAGCAGTGACCCCCATTGGTTTTCAGCTAATGATATGGATGCCAGCCAGACTATTAGTGTGTCGTCTTCTCTGGATCAAGGGTTAAGTATTGACCAGCTGTCCCAGAATATACTCGCACATCTTGCCTAGTCATCTTCTCTAATCATTTCTGTTTGGCTTTTCTGTTGTAATCATTGAGTAGGGTTTAGTACGCTTTTTTACTAAGCCAGCGTATCTGTACGCAGCAGATTCCACAGTACCATCATGTGACAAGCGACAACAATCCACGTTAACTTATGGCGCAACTGTTGATACCAAGCTGGATAGGTTTGTGTCAAAAAGCATTTCTCCCAGAACAAGAGCCATAAAAACCCGGCCAGTAGGCAGATAACTGTGGCAAAGGCAGGAAGCCACAGGCTAAAAAAAGCCCACAATGACAGAGCCATTGCTGTATTGATATGGCGGGTAGGGTTTTCCAATGGGGTAAATAAGGCAATGCTCCATAAACTACCAGCGAGAAAGGCAAGAATAACCGAGGCGTAGGCAGTAAATGTATCAATTAAAAAGACTTCTTTATAGGCAAAAACCCAAGGCCCGAGCGCACCCATAAAAAAAGGCAGTAGCCCCAAATAGCCAAAGTTGGTAATCGTTTCTCGGTGAGAGTCTAGTGTATTGTTAAATGAGGGCATGTTGTAATCCGTGAGGGCTATTTTTATCAATGACTTATTATACGCGATACATGCACGTTAGGTCTTTATAGTGGCGCCAGCGGTGTTCTTGCCACTGACCAAATATGTACCTCGATGGCACCGGCCTTTTTCAGATGATAGGCGATATCATTCGCGGTTGCGCCACTTGTTACAACATCATCGATAATAGCCACTGATTTGCCCTTCAATTGGGGGTGTTTACCGTGGTGGTGATGTGGTGTTACCGCAAGGTGTTGGCGGCGGTTTTGCCATCGCTTAGTGCGTGACAGCCGCTTTTGATCTGCAGGTGCCTGTGTGTATACCAATCCACTAAAGAGCGGTCGTCCTAATGCGGCGGCAATAGGGCGTGCCAGTAATGTTGATTGATTAAAGCCTCTTATCCATTGTCTGCGCCAGTGCAAAGGTGCGGGCGCAATAATATCGGGTATCACCATGTCACAGTGGGGTTGCTGGTAATAGCGGGTGATCTTTTCAAGCAATAGCATACTGAGTAATTGCCCCGTTAATAGATGTTTATGTTGTTTGAAATGGTGAATAAGCTGGCTTAAGGGCGGTTCATAGAGAAACCCAGCCAGAGCGGCGTCAAAGGCGGGTTGTTGTCGAAGGCACTGGCCACAGGTGACAGATGAGACAGGCATTGGTAACGCACACCGGGGGCAACTCTGTGTGAGGTGAGGAAGCAGGTCATAACAATGAGTACATATCAGTGGTATTTGCTGCAGCGAGGGTTGCACGTGTAAGCCGGGTATCTCTTTATGGCAGGCCTTTTGGCACAGCAGGCACGTCTGGGGCAATAATAACGTCAGTAGGTATTTAATGATGTTCCGGCAAGGGGAGTGATGCCTACTGTGGGGGCTGCAGGGTTTTATCGTATCCATATTAGTTAACTTTTAAGTCCGTTTTAGGTTGACAGCAGGTTGCTGGCCGTTACTATTGTCACTCTAGTGTTTATGCGATGCAATGGTTTAGCGCTACCATTGGTCATATTTTCTATTTTCATGGGTGATTTATGAGTACAAGCGATTTATCTGTTGTTCGCCACAATTGGCAACGAAACCAAGTGGCGGCACTTTTCGCTCTGCCTTTTAATGATTTGCTGTTTCAGGCCCAAACACTGCATCGGCAGTTTTTTAACCCCAATCAGGTACAGGTGAGCACCTTATGCTCTATTAAAACCGGTGCCTGCCCTGAAGATTGTAAGTATTGCCCTCAAAGTGCTCGCTATGACACAGGCCTTGAGCGTGAAAAGCTAATGAAAGTAGAAAAGGTGATCGAAGAGGCGCGTGCGGCCAAAGCCAATGGCGCTACGCGCTTTTGCATGGGCGCTGCCTGGCGCTCGCCTAAGCATAAAGATATGCCGTATGTGGTTGATATGGTCAAAGGTGTAAAAGCACTGGGGCTTGAGACCTGTATGACCTTGGGCATGCTTGAACAAGATCAAGCCGATACACTTGCCGATGCAGGGCTTGACTATTACAACCACAACCTAGATACCTCACCTGAATACTATGGCGATATTATTACTACCCGCACTTATCAGGACCGTTTGAATACTTTAGGTAATGTTCGCAGTGCGGGTATGAAAGTGTGTGCCGGTGGTATTGTGGGTATGGGCGAGGGCGAGCAGGATCGAATTGGTCTGTTGATTCAGCTGGCCAATATGCCAGAGCACCCGGAATCTGTGCCGATCAATATGCTAGTGAAAGTTGAAGGTACACCGCTAGAAAACCTTGATGATTTGGACCCTTTCGATTTTATTCGCACTGTTGCGGTTGCACGTATATTAATGCCTAAGTCTCATGTACGCTTATCTGCCGGTCGTGAGTCAATGAATGAGCAAATGCAAGCGATGGCCTTTTTTGCCGGTGCCAATTCTATTTTTTATGGTGAAAAGCTGTTGACTACACCCAACCCAGAGGCCAACAAAGACATGCAGTTGTTTGCACGCTTAGGTATCGAGTCTGAACCCTATAAACCAACACCTTCATCACCGATAATCGTTGATCAGCAGCCACAAATGGCTGCCGATCAACTGTTTTATGATGCCGCGAGTTAGTGCTTAAGGGTAGTGAGACTGCGTAATGAGACTTAGCCGCGAGAGTGCGAGTGCGATGTTGTGGCCAATAATAGAGTGACCTATCCTATAATAATAGAACAATAAGCAAAAGAAGGCACTGTGACTCATGTCGTTAGATGATGAACTTAATCAAGTACTTGTGGCCCGCCGTGAGCAACAGTTGTATCGCGAGCGTTATGTGAGTGAATCAGCCACGGGGGCTGAGGTTATTATTGATGGTCGGCGTATGCTGGGTTTTTGCAGTAACGACTATCTAGGGCTTGCAAACCACCCTGAGGTGATCGAGCGTTTACACGATGCTAGCCGACACTTTGGTGTGGGCAGTGGTGCCTCTCATTTGGTGTATGGTCACAGCGAAGAGCACCACCAACTGGAATTGGAGCTAGCCGCATTGACGGGCCGTGCGCGGGCATTGTTATTTTCTACTGGATATATGGCGAACCTCGGTGTGATAACCGCGCTGCTTGGCCGGGGTGACACTGTGTTTGAAGACCGCCTTAACCACGCGTCTTTAATTGATGCGGGTGTACTCAGCCGGGCTAAGTTTAAGCGCTTTGCTCACAGTAATGTGCCTCAATTACAGCGCTCACTACAACAAGCTGGCGACGGTCGCCGGCTGGTCGTTGTTGATGGGGTTTTTAGTATGGATGGCGATCTCGCACCACTGCCTGAGTTAGCCGCGAGTTGTCAGGCCCATGGTGCTCACCTGATGATTGATGATGCCCATGGCTTTGGTATTATTGGCAAACACGGTGGTGGTTGCGCGGAGCACTTTCAATTATCAACCGAAGAGTTGCCAATTATTGTGGGTACATTGGGTAAAGCCTTTGGTACGTTTGGGGCCTTTGTAGCAGGCTCTGATGCGTTAATAGAAACTCTCATCCAATTCTCTCGTAGTTATATTTATACTACCGCATTGCCGCCATCGGTTGCCGCAGCGACACGTACCAGCTTGCAATTACTAAAAACAGAATCATGGCGCAGAGATAGGCTCGATAGCTTAATCGCGCAGTTTCGTCTTGGTGCTCGCCAACTTAAACTGCCACTAATGGATTCATTTACCCCCATTCAGCCGTTGCTATTAGGTGATGAAAAGACGGCGCTGGATGTATCGCAAGCATTGCGTGCACAAGGTATTTTAGTCGGTGCTATTCGCCCGCCCACAGTGCCTGTTGGTGCATCTCGTCTACGTATTACGCTGTGTGCAAACCATAACGCCGAGCATGTAGCTCAACTGCTTTATGCCCTTGACAGGACTGTGCCGGACGCTGTTCGTGTTGAATGATGTAATGCCCAACACTGCCTTACCCAATCAATCAACAGGTCGCGCTGACCATAAGCGGCTGCCCACACTGGTACTGTTACACGGCTGGGGTTGCGACAGCCGTATTTGGGCGCCGCTACTGCCTTATCTACGCGAATACAATGATGTGATAACACTTGATCTACCGAGTATTGATATTCCATTTGCCGGTACCCATGTGGATCTTGAGGCTTATATTGATGCGCTCTTAGCACATTTGCCTGAGCAGGGCGTTTACATAGGGTGGTCGCTCGGTGGTATGTTAGCTACCGCACTTGCTGCCCGCTACCCCTCGAAAGTGACGGGCTTAATTACCTTAGCGGCTAACCTGCAATTTGTCGCTACACCCCAGTGGCCCTGCGCATTGGCTTCGGATGTTTTTGATACATTTTATCAGTCAGTATGCCAGCATCCCCGGGCTGCATTGAAGCGCTTTTATCATTTACAGACACAAGGCGATAGTTGTGCCCGTGAGCAGTTACAGTGGCTGCGTTCACTCACGCCCACACAACCATTACTCGATCACTTAGAGTCAGGTTTGATGTTATTGCGCTCACTGGATAATCGAGAGTGCCTTGCTCGACTGACGATGCCGGGGCTGCATTTGTTTGGCGAAAAAGACACATTAGTTCCAATAGCCGCCATTGATGTTATGAGAGCACATCATCCCGCCCACCACTATCAATGTGTGAGCGATGTTGGGCATTTACTGCATTATCCACATACCGTAGTGGCGCCAATTATCAGCCGCTTTCTGGCATCAATAACCGAACAGGGCTTCACCGGATAATGGCCGTGATTGATAAACAAAAAATTGCCGCATCCTTTAGTCGTGCTGCCGAGCAATATGATAGCGTAGCCCATTTGCAACAGTCGGTAGGTAGGCAACTATTACTCTTGTTAGAGACTACGGGTATTGATACTGAGGGCTTTACCTGCATTGGTGATATAGGGTGCGGGACCGGCTATTTTACACAGTCGTTATGTGAATACGCCCCGAGTGCTCACTATTTAGGTATTGATATTGCGTTGGGCATGCTTAACTTTTCTCGTCAACACCACAACCGAGCAAACACACACTGGTTATGTGCCGATGCCGAATCGTTGCCGTTATTAAATCAGTCAGTTAACTTAATATTTTCAAGCTTGGCGTTGCAGTGGAGCAGTAATTTAACTCAGTTATTTAGCGAACTCTATCGGGTTCTAAAGCCCGGTGGCTGCTTAGCTTTTTCTACGTTGGGGCCAAAGACACTACAAGAATTACGCACAGCATGGGCTGCGGTCGATGACCTTGTACACGTGAATAGCTTTTCCCCCAAGCGTCAGTGGCAGGGTGTATTATCTCAGCAGCCTTGGCATACCCTCACTGAGTATAGTGTGTTAGAGACGTTACAGTATGATCGATTGCAGCAGCTCACTCAGGAATTAAAAACACTGGGTGCACACAATATGAATGATGGCCAGCGTTTAGGCTTAACCGGGCGCGAGCGCATTAAACAGCTGCGCCAAGGTTATGAGCAGTATCGTGAGCAAGGTAAGCTGCCGGCGAGCTATGAAGTGTATTATTGGGTTGTGCAAAAAGCAGTAGTATAGGTCGTTATTCGTTTGTGTCACTACAATCGGGAATGATGCTTTTATTGATGGGGCTGTATGCCTCAAGGTGCTGTGAATATCTCAGCACCTTGAGGGTCTTTGTATTTTTAACCGAAAGTAAATTGCGCGCCTTCGCGGACCCCAGCTGATGGCCAGCGTTGTGTAATGGTTTTTCTCCGTGTATAAAAACGAACGCCATCGGGGCCATATGCGGCTAAATCGCCGAACAAAGAGCGTTTCCAGCCACCAAAGCTGTGGCTGGCAATGGGTACAGGTAGTGGAACATTAACACCAACCATACCCACGTTAATGTTATCGGTAAAGTAACGAGCGGCTTCCCCATCACGTGTGAAAATGCACGTGCCATTGCCATAGCTATGTTCATCTATGAGTGCCATTGCTTCTGCCATTGAGTCGACACGAACAACCAGTAGCACAGGGCCAAAAATTTCATCTTGGTAACATTCCATTGTAGATGTAACGTGATCTATTAATGTTGCACCTATAAAAAAGCCATTTTCATAATCTGTAACATTAATATCTCTGCCATCGACAACAATTGTTGCGTTATGGTTTTCTGCGCTGGTGATGTAAGCCGCAACTTTTTCTTGGTGTTGCCGAGTAATCAATGGCCCAAAATCATTGATGTTATTGTCATAGCTGCCGACATTAAGGGATGAGATTTTTTCGGTAAGCTTGCTAATTAATGTATCGGCGATATTTTCACCCACAGTAACCGCGACAGATAGAGCCATACAACGTTCTCCCGATGATCCAAACGCAGCGCCCATTAATGCATTAGCGGCATTGTCTATGTCTGCATCAGGCATTAAAATTGCGTGATTTTTAGCCCCGCCTAGCGCTTGACAGCGTTTTCCATTGGCGGTTGCAGTCGTATAAATATATTCAGCGATTGGTGTTGAACCTACAAAGCTAACGGCTTCAATACGATTGTCGCGCAGTAGTGCATCAACGGCTTCTTTATCACCGTTAATCACATTCAAGACCCCTAGGGGTAGGCCTGCTTCATGAAATAGCTGAGCAATAAATAATGTTGCTGAGGGCGAACGTTCCGATGGCTTTAAGATAAAACAATTGCCACAAGCAATCGCTAGAGGATACATCCATAATGGCACCATAGCGGGGAAATTAAAGGGGGTAATGCCCGCGACTACTCCAAGAGGTTGAAATTCACTCCAAGAATCTACCGCGGGCCCCGCATTTTTACTGTGCTCGCCTTTTAGTAATTCAGGTGCATAACAGGCGAACTCTACATTCTCAATACCACGTTGTACCTCACCTAGCGCATCATGCATGATTTTACCGTGTTCTTGGCCGATTAGTACTGCAATTTTTTCTGTATTTTCCTCTAGCAGTTGTTTAAAGCGAAATAAAATCTTTGCGCGTTTTATTGCCGGTGTGTTTCTCCATGCAGGGTATGCTGCCTGACTTGAGCTAATAGCATCTTCGACGGTAGCTTTGCTTGCAAGGGCAACTTGCTTGCTAACATCACCTGTCGCGGGATTAAATATATTTTGAGTGCGCTCTGAGGCGGTGAATTCTTTGCCGTGTATTAAACTACCTATAATAGTCATTTTTTTCTCACTTATTCATTGATATGTATAATGGTTTTATCTCGATTTCTTTACTGTTGGAAGTTAAGTCAGTTCACGAATAGAATCTGCTATTGCATTAATAAGCAGGTCAACTTCGTCTTTTGTAGTGGTAAACGGAAGCCCTAATTGAATGGTGTCACCGCCATTGCGAACGTAAAACCCTTTCTTCCAGCAACTCATAGCAATTTGATAGGGGCGAAGTGTTGGCTCCCCTGGTGCCGATGCGATTGTGATTCCGCCAGCTAAGCCGTAGTTACGAATATCAGTAACATACGGTAGTCCTTTGAGTGAATGCAACGCCTTCTCAAAGATGGGTGCAAGGTTGCGTGAGCATTCTAATAAAGCATCATTCTCTAAAATATCCAATGTTGCTAAGGCTGCTGCACAGGCAACAGGGTGTCCTGAATAGGTGTAACCATGAGGCAACTCTATACGATGTTCAGGTCCTGCATTTTTCATAAAACATTGATAAATTTGTTCTTTTACAATAACGCCACCTAAAGGCTGTGTGCCATTAGTGATTTGTTTAGCGATTGTAATTATATCGGGTACTACGCCAAACTCCTCAGCGGCAAAATACGAGCCTATGCGTCCAAAAGCTGTAATAACCTCATCAAATATCAGTAGGATATTATGTTGGTCACAAATATGCTTTAAGCGTTGCAGGTAGCCTTTAGGTGGAGGGATAACTCCTGCTGATCCAGCCATAGGCTCCACTATCACAGCAGCGATGTTGGATGCATCATGCAATGCTATCATTTCTAATAAATTATCAGCTAGGTGTTTTCCGTTCTCAGGCAATCCATGAGAAAAGTTATTTTTTGGCAATAATGTATGTGGCAGATGGTCTGTGTCAATGCCATCACCAAAAAGGGCGCGGTTAGCACCTATGCCCCCTGCACTAATACCTCCATAGTTGACACCATGGTAGCCTTTGCTTCGACCAATAATTTTAGTTTTGCTACTAAGCCCTTGTTGCCGCCAATATGCTCGGGCAATCTTTATAGCCGTATCGGCAGACTCTGAGCCAGAGTTCGTAAAAAATACACGATTTAAATCATTAGGGCTTAGCTCGGTAATACGTGATGCTAATTCAATTACTTTAGGGTGAGAAAAATTGAAGCTGGGCGAGTAATCAAGTGTTCTAATTTGCTGTGAAACGGCCTCTGAAATTTCACGACGGCAGTGGCCTGCGCCACAGGTCCAAAGCCCTGAAAGGCCATCGAAGATTTTACGTCCGTCACTATCTGTGTAATATCGGCCTTGTGCCTGAGTAATAATTCGAGGTTCTTTTTTAAAGAGTCGATTACTTGTGAATGGCATCCAATAGGCATCAAGATCGACAACTTTGGTGTGGATATTCGGTATTTTTTTGCTTTTGAATGGTAGATTCATAATCGCTCTCGTCTTAATGTAGGGTTATACTACTATTTGTTATGTTCCCAGTGTGACGAGATATAGCCCCCTAATAAATTTAAATTATATTGCTTTTAGTTTACAGATTATTAACCTATTGTATGATCGTATATAGCTACGTGTTCTATGCAAAGAAATGAGGTTTGTGCCATGAAAAAAAATGTAGCGTCAATCGGTGATATAGGTGATACACGCATCCGATTGCTGCGCATATATAAAACTGTTGTCGACTGTGGTGGCTTTACTGCCGCAGAAGTTGAGCTCAATATTAGTCGGTCAGCTATCAGTATTGCTATTGCAGACCTAGAGCAGTACTTGGGCTTTAAGTTGTGCCAAAGGGGGCGAACAGGTTTTTCATTGACAAATGAAGGAGCAAGCGTTTATGACTTTGTTATACAGATGTTTGGTGCAGTTGATACATTTCGTTCTCAAATCAATAACTTACATACACAGCTTCGGGGCGAACTAAATATAGGTATTACTGATAATCTCGTTACTATTTCGGATATGCATTTAACGAATGCCTTGGCATCCCTAAAAAAACAGGAAACTGAGGTTAAGGTCAATATTCGCATGATGCCACCGAATGAAATTGAACGGCATGTACTAGAAGGGCGTTTAGATATAGGCGTAATCCCTGAGTTACGGATTATTAATGGTTTAGAGTATACAGAACTATATGATGAAGAGTCGTTACTTTATTGCAGCGTTAAGCACCCATTATTTACCAGTGATGAGCTAGATCATCACCTTATTGAACAGCAAGATGCCGTATTGCCTGCTTACGAACAGCGTCCTGACATTAAAGCACTTTATCAGGGTTTGAGAGACAGTGCCTCAGCAACAGATCGTGAAGGTATTGCCTTCTTATTATTAACAGGTCAATTTATTGGATTTTTACCGACACATTATGCTAGACAGTGGGTGGATAATAACACGTTTAAATCACTGCTTCCTGACTCTATGCGTTATGTGACTCGATATTTTGCTATTAAAAATAGAGCAGGAAAGCCCAATCTTGTACTTGATCGATACTTCTCCCTCCTAAAAGAAATTATTGCGTCTGTTGACTAATAGTGATTTTTCGTCATGCGGAATATATTCTTTATCAGTGTATAAATATCATTTAACCTTTTGTTTTTAATACTTATTATTCTTTATTTTATATAACAAAATATTTGATGCCTAAAGTATTGTTAAAGTAAAGGTAAGCTAATTTGAATGTATTTGGCGTTAAATATCATCATATAATCTATCTTGTAGCTGGAGCCTCATGCAGCTAATAAAATTACAATAATGTTTTGATAGCACTAAGAGATACTGCTCAATAAAACTATAAGTGAGAGTTGGTCCTTAAGTGAATCTATTAAGTGCTGGTATTACTCAAAGGTTAATTTCATGTCATTAGATGCTCTCGATAATTATGTTCAATTTGTTGGTGTTAAGAAAAGTTATGACCATAAAAATTTAGTGGTTAAAGATTTTAATTTGAATATTCGCAAAGGCGAATTTGTTACATTGTTGGGGCCTTCTGGCTCCGGTAAAAGTACATGCTTAATGATGTTGGCAGGGTTTGAAGATGTATCCAGTGGCGATATTTTAATTGATAATAAACCAGTTACCAATATAGCACCTTACTATCGTAATATCGGTATGGTCTTTCAACACTACGCCTTATTTCCCCATATGACTATCTTTGAAAATCTAGCCTACCCACTTAAGGTAAGAAAGATGTCAAGCGAAGGTATTAAAGAAAAAGTTAATAATACGCTTGATTTAGTAGAGTTGTCCAGTTTTGGTAGTCGTTACCCGGGTCAGCTATCCGGAGGTCAGCAGCAGCGTGTTGCCGTTGCTCGGTCACTAATATTTGAGGCCAATATCATTTTGATGGATGAGCCTTTAGGAGCGCTAGATAAAAACCTACGAGAGCAAATGCAATTAGAAATTAAACGATTGCATGAGAAAATTGGTTTTACCGCTATATATGTAACCCACGATCAAACTGAAGCGCTAACAATGTCGGATCGTATTGCTGTGTTTGATGGCGGTATAGTTCAGCAATGTGATTCTCCAGCGGTTTTATATGAGCGTCCAAGCAATCTTTTTGTCGCCAATTTTATTGGTGAAAATAATAATATTAAAGGGCATGTAGTGTCTGTTTTTAATGACGTTTCTATTGTTGAGGTTTCTAGTGGCGAGCAGGTGCAAGTGATTAATGGTGGCTGTGAAAATGCTGGTGATGCATGTGTGTTGGCAATAAGACCCGAGAATTTTTTTATTAATAACCCCAGTGATCATCGAAATAATGAGTTTTTGACTACATTTATAATGAAAGTTTATGTGGGAGATTCCATTCATTATTACTTTTCATTAGCTTGCGGTACTGAAGTTTGGGTTAAGTTGTTAAATGATCATGATGCCCCAAAAATTAAAAAAGGTGATGTGGTATCGCTTAGTTTTGCTGAGAATAGGGCTGTTGCTTTTGATGTGATTGATAAGTCTAATAATTAAAAACGGTGAATGTTATGAAAAAATTACTATTTTTGTTTTCTTTGGTTTTTTTTAGTTTGAATTCCTTTACAGAAAAAAAATTAACGATAGTTTCTTTTGGTGGTGCTTATGGAGATGCACAAAAAAAACATATGGTAGATCCATATGTAAAAAAAACTAATACACGCATTGTTTTTGAAAGCTATTCTGGTGGGATTGCAGAAATTAAAGCACAAGTTTACAGCGGTAATGTGTTATGGGATGTGGTCGATATTGAAACGGTTGATCTTGAAAGAGCGTGCTCCGAGGGATTGCTAGAAGTGTTTCCTTTCAATCAATTGCCAAATGGTGAAGATGGGGTTGCGGCAAACGATGATTTTTTCCCTGACGCGTTATCTAATGAGTGTGCAGTCGGTAATATGTATTGGACTATATTGTATGCTTATAATGAAAAGACATTAATAAATAATAGTGCTGATAAATATAAGCCGTCAACTATTGCCGATTTTTTTGACGAGAAGAAATATCCAGGTAAACGTGCTTTACGTAAACGTCCCCAAGTTAATCTTGAATGGGCTCTGTTAGCAGATGGCGTGCCTGTGGCTGATGTTTATACTGTTTTGTCAACCGATGAAGGACAGAAGCGTGCCTTTAACAAGCTCGATAGTATCAAAAATAGTTTAATTTGGTTTGATAGCTGGTCACAAGCGCCTCAGTTACTCAATGATGGTGGAGCAATTATGGTTCAGTCGGCAAACGGACGAATCTATAGTGCGATTAAAAAAGACAGTAAGCCCTTTGTTATGGTATGGGATGGTCATGTTTATGATCTTGATGGATGGGCTATTGTAAAGGGTTCTAAAAATAAAGAGAGTGCAATTGACTTTATTAATTTTTCTACTGGAACTATACCCTTAAGTGGTATGCAGGATGTCGCTTATGGGCCTACCCGGAAGTCAGCGTCATCTTATTTAAGTGATGCTGTAAAAAATCAATTACCCTCTTCACACTTGAAAGTGGGCTTGAAAGCATCCAGTGATTTTTGGTCGGATTATGGTGAGTCGCTTGGCGAAAAATTTAATGAATGGTTATTGAAATAAATCCTAACTATATCAATAATAAGAGTGTTAATTATGCCTAGCGTAATACTAA
>Ga0193963_1000007_pt1 | contig 121175 bp, 116 predicted proteins | sample FB_6_MG_FD_140359 | JGI IMG/M metagenome (GOLD analysis project Ga0193963, IMG submission 140359) | Microbial mat bacterial communities from the Broadkill River, Lewes, Delaware, United States - FB_6_MG | ecosystem: Environmental > Aquatic > Freshwater > River > Microbial mats | place: USA...
TACTAAACCAGTAATTTTATATTTATTTCCACTTGTCCAAGTAGTATCAGACTCAATATTTCCACTAACAACAACTTCAGTCTTTCCAGCTGCTAATGTAGCTATTGCTGCTTGATCGATGCTATCAATAGTTGCATGAGGACCTTTGCTTGTAGGAAAAGTATGAGTAGCATCATTTGCTAAAAATCTTGTGTAAGCAGCATCTTTACCATCACCTGTAAATGTGGCAGGGGTAGTTGTTGGAGTTGTTGTATTAGTTTCTGTCACCGTTGCTGTATTTTTATCATCACCGCCACTACTACTTCCACCACATGCTGTTAAAGATAATACAGTCGCAGCTGTTACTGCACTAAGAGCAATTTTATTTTTGATATTCATTTTTGAATTCTCCATTTTTAAATTGGGGAATTTTAAAACTATTTTATTACATTAAAATCTCACTATGGAAACATTATGGCAACAAATTGTACTTACTCTAATACTTTATAAATAGTATTTTTGATAAAATATCATCAATTTAATATAATAGATATATGGAGACTAAATGGACGCAGCCAAATATATTTGGATGAATGGTGAGTTTGTGGCATGGGATGACGCTAAGACACACGTTCTCTCACATACGCTACACTATGGAAACGGTGTTATAGAAGGAACAAAAGCATATAAAACCCAAAAAGGTTATGCTATCTTTCGTTTAACAGAACATACAAAAAGACTCAAAGAATCAGCAAAAATGACATTGATTGATATTCCTTATTCTGTAGAGGAGATGAATCAAGCACAGATTGATCTTGTAAGAAAAAATGAGTTTGAAGGAGACAATGTTTACCTTCGTCCTTTTGCTTTTTTAGGTTATGGTGTAATGGGTGTTTATCATAAAGACGCTCCAGTTGAAACGGTTATGGCTGCATGGGAATGGGGTGCTTATTTAGGTGAAGAGGGTTTACAAAAAGGTATTAAACTTAAAATAGCTTCAATGACTAGACCTGCAAACACTTCAAATATGGGCAAGGCAAAAGCAACAGCAAACTACTTAAATTCTCAAATGGCTAAGTTTGAAGCGATTGATTGTGGTTACGATGAAGCGCTACTGTTGGATGATCAAGGTTATGTCGCAGAAGCAAGTGGAGCATGTTTTTTCATGGTAAAAGATGGTGAGATTATCTCTCCTCCAAACGATAATTCTTTAGCTTCTATTACTCAAAAAACAGTGATTGAAGTAGCACAAGATATGGGTTATAAAGTAACGCGTCGTAGAATTTCTCGTGAAGAGATCTATGTAGCAGATGAAGCTTTCTTAACGGGTACAGCAGCAGAAATTACTCCTGTGGCATCGGTAGATGCAAGAGAGATAGGTTGTGGTTCTCGTGGTGAAATTACTGAAAAAATTCAAAGTACGTATTTTGATATTGTGTTTGGACGTAATAAAAAATACGAGCACTATTTAACGTATATAGATTAAACAAAATAAAATCAAGGAATTATTAAATTATGAAGGAAAATATTACAATGGCTTCAGACATGAACGATTATTTTAACAAGAAAAAATCACAAGGTGGTGGTTTTGGTGGCGGAGGTAACTCTGGTGGTGGTAATGGCGGAGGCAAAGGTCCTGAAATGCCAAAAATAGATTTAAACATGGGTGGCGGAAAAGCTGGAATTGTTTATTTTATTGTTGCTATTATTTTATTGTTAGTTTTAGCAAAACCATTTGCTATTATTGAAGAGGGTGAACGCGGTATTTTAAGTACAAACGGTAAATATTCTGACAATGCTTTACTTCCAGGTCTTCATTTTGTTATTCCAGTGATTCAAAAAGTGTACGTTGTTGACACGCGTGTACGTATCATTAACTACGCATCTCGTATTGAAGCAACGGGTGGTAACAAGGCTGGTATCAATGCTAAACCTGCTATTACAGTTCTTGATAAACGTGGTCTTCCTGTTTCTATTGAACTGACTGTTCAGTACCGTCTTAACTCACAATTCGCTGCTCAAACAATTTCTAACTGGGGCTTTAGCTGGGAAGATAAAATTATTAACCCTGTTGCTCGTGATGTGGTAAGAAATGTTGTTGGTAAATACGATGCAGAATCACTTCCACAACTACGTAACAAAATTGCAACGGAGATCGATGAAGGTATTCGTACAAATATTGAAGGTTTAAAAAACTCTCCTGCGGATCTACAGTCTATTCAATTACGTGAGATCTTACTTCCTCCAAAAGTAAAAGAGCAGATTGAGCGTGTTCAAGTTGCTAAACAAGAGGTTCAACGTGCTGAACAAGAAGTTGAACGTGCAAAACAAGACGCACTAAAACGTGCTGCTGAAGCTGAAGGTATTGCTCAGAAAAAACGTATTGAATCACAAGGTATAGCAGATGCAATCGAGATCGAAGCAAAAGCAACAGCTAATGCCAACTTAGTTATATCTAAATCTTTAACAACAAAACTTTTACAATTAGAGCAAATCAAAGTTCAAGGTAAGTTTAACGATGCACTTCAAACAAACAAAGATGCTAAAATATTCTTAACACCTGGTGGATCTACTCCAAATATCTGGGTTGATATGAAAAATAAACAACAAAGAACGACAGCTCAGTAATGGAAGAGATTATTAACAGAGTGGATTGGGAGAAGCAAGAACTTCTTCCAACTATTGTTCAAGATGCTCAGACAAATGAAGTTTTGATGATGGCATATATGGACAAAGAAGCTTTAGAACTTTCACTTAAAACTAAAAAAGCACATTATTTTTCACGTTCTAAACAACGTATTTGGATGAAAGGTGAATCGAGTAACCATACACAAGAGATAGAGTCTTTCAATATAGATTGTGATAATGACACCCTTCTTTTAAAAGTGAAGCAAAATGGTGTGGCTTGTCATACAGGTAGAAGATCATGTTTTTTCACAGAGTTAGAATCTGGAAAAGTTGAGAGTGAAGTAGAAGTAAGTTCAGAAGCCCTTTATGGTGTAATAGACACACTCTACCATACTATTCAAGAACGAAAAAATGCCGATCCATCATCTTCTTGGACAGCTAAACTACTTAGCAAAGGTGACAATACTATCCTTAAAAAAGTGGTTGAAGAAGCGGGTGAATTTTCTTTTGCCTACAAAGACAATGATGAAAAAGAAATGGTTTATGAAGCCGCAGATCTAACCTATCATATGTTAGTTGCATTAGCATCTAAAAATATTTCTCCAGATAGAATCAAACAAGAGTTGGCTCGTAGATTCGACATGAGCGGAATTACAGAGAAAAATTCAAGGAAAGATTAAAACCTAAAATGAAAGAAAAAATAAATGCACTAATAGATGGCTTGATTGTTCAAGATTACATTCTATTTGGATCGGTGTTTATTTTATTTTTATTGCTAATGGTTTTAGCAATTCTCCTAAGAGAAAAAAAAGCCCTTTCTATTTTTTTAGCAATTTTTGCTTTGGCACTTTTTTTTCTTGGACCTACACTTGGTTACACTCAGATGCACAAATTTATGTTTAAAAATAAGGTTGAACTCTTAAGTGAAAAAAAACTACGTTTTACTAAAGCAGTAGTTATCCATGCAAAGGTGACAAACCTTTCTAACAAAAATTTTTCAGCATGTAATGTTAAAGCAACAGCGTACAGAAAAACCCCAAATGAATACAAAAATTATATCTTTAGATTAAAGCCTATCAAAAAATCGTCGATTCTTACTAGTGCCATAGATAAAAATCAAACAAAAGAGATCAAAATGTTTATCGAACCTTTTAACTACACTAAAGATTACGAAATAGCCTTACAAGCGAGTTGTCGATGAGTACTTTATTTAATTATTGGCATTTTGTAGTATTAGCTATTATTCTTTTGATCTATGTTAGTGGAGTGATTGGTGCTATAAAACAACCCATTAAAAAACTCCAAAAACCAATGATTTTTTCATTAACACTTATTATGCTTTTGATCACTGCTTTTTCTATTGTGGTTGTTGACAAATACACAAAAGAGGTTAAACTTTATAAGTTTAAAAACAAACGTTTATTAAGTGTTGAAAAAATTGTTTATTCAGGGATTGTCAAAAATGAAGGTAATCATGAGATAGGCGAGGTTACTTTTGAAATAAAAATAGTAAATAAAGCGCGTTCAATTGGTCCATCTGCAAGTTTCTTTACTCCAAGTGGCTTTAAAGATTTTTTTGGCGGTGGGGCAAATATTTTGTACAAACCCCAATCTATTACCAAAGAGTTTATAGTTGCTAAGAATTTAAAACCAGGTAAGGCAAAATCTTTTAGAATATATTTTGATTATCCCCCACATTTTAGAAATGTTTCACAGTTTCCTAAGGTTTATGGACATTAATTAACAATGCCTTAACGTCACTTTTGTACAGTTAGATAAATCAATTGGAGAACGTATGAACTGGCGAACAAAAAGTGAAAACAATTTAGAAAAAATGGGTGGTTTTATTGGGAAAAATCCTAAAAAAATCCTTTTAATAATGCTGTTTTTCAGCATGGTATTAATCTCTAATCTTCCAAAAATAACCATTGATACGTCCACTGAAGGTTTCTTACATCAAGATGATCCTGCCTTGGTGAGGTATGAAGCATTTAAAGAGCAGTTTGGTCAGGATGAAAAGATCATGGTTGCCATAAAAACCAAAGATATTTTTGATACAGCGTTTTTAAAAAAATTAAGAGAGTTTCACAATGAGCTTGAAGAGAGTGTTCCTCACTTAAACGATATTACCTCTCTTTTAAATGCAAGAAACACACGTGGAGAAGGCGAAACACTAATTGTTGAAGATCTAATTAAACAAATTCCTAGATCAGATAAACAAGTTCAAATGTTAAAAACATTGGCGAACAACAATGTTTTATACAAAAACTTACTTTTAAATCCAGACAATACTTTTACAACAATTATTCTTGAACCAAACGCGTATGAAAGTAGTGATGAATTTGATGCTTTGGCTGGATTTTCACAAGAGGATTCAAACCAAGCTTTAGTATTTTTGGAAGATAAATCAAAAAGTGAAATGGTAGATGCTGTAAAAAGCTTAAAAGAAAAATACTCCAATAAAGATTTTGAGATCTATATTGCAGGTTCTTTAGCGGTTAATGATTCAACAAAGAAAAATATACAAAAAGATATGCAAAAATTTGTGAAACTTGTACTTCTTATGATGATGATTTTTTTGTTTATTGTATTTCGAAGAATCTCTGCTGTTTTTTTACCTATTTTTATTGTGGCTATCTCTTTGTTAAGTACCATAGGTTTTATGGCCTTTATGGGTACGCCTATAACAATTCCTACACAAATTCTTCCCTCTTTTTTATTGGCAGTGGGAATTGGTGCAGTTGTTCACTTACTAGCAATGTTTTATAAAGATCTTAACGAACAAGGGGATAGACTCAAAGCGATTCGTTTCTCCCTTGGACATTCTGGGCTTGCCATAATAATGACGTCACTTACAACAGCAGCAGGTTTATTGTCATTTTCAACAGCCGAGATAGCACCCATTGCAGATCTAGGCGTTTTTGCAGCCACGGGTGTTATGATTGCACTTGTAAACACCATGATTACATTACCGGCACTTTTAGCTATCTTACCACTTAAGCCTGCTAAAAATAAACAGATAGAAAAATCAAAAAAAATGGATGCCTTTTTAGATGCAATAGCAATTTTTTCATTTGCACATGCAAAAAAAATTGTAGGAGTGAGTGTTGTGATATTTGTAAGTTTTATTTATAGCGCGACAATGGTTGATTTTAAACACAACCCTCTTTCTTGGCACCCTGATAGCTCCGATGCTAAAAAAGCGACTTATATGGTAGATAAAGAGCTTCGTGGATCGGTTACACTAGAGGTAATAGTGGATACAAAAAAGCAGAACGGTCTTTACAACTCTGAATTATTAAAAAAAATAGATAAAGCCGCAAAGCAACTTCAAACAATTGAAAATGAGAAATATTTTGTAGGTAAAGCATGGAGTGTTGCTGAAGTTTTAAAAGAGATCCACCGCGCACTTCATAACAATGATTCAAAATATTATGATATTACTACTAATAATGGTTTGATTCCACAAGAGTTTTTGCTTTTTGAAAACAGTGGAAGTGATGATTTAGAAGACCTAATAGACTCTCAGTTTTCAAAAGCAAGAATTACCGTAAAGTTGCCATGGATGGAAGCGGGAGAATACACACACTTAAGTAGTGAAATATTAACAACCTTACAAACACAACTTGGTAAAGATGTTGATGTGAGTGTAACAGGAATGGTACCACTCTTTCAAAGAACACTAAACGCGGCAATGAATTCTATGGCGGTGAGTTATACCATTGCTTTTGTACTTATTGCGATTATGATGATCATACTCTTAGGCAGTGTAAAAATTGGTTTAATCTCAATGATACCAAATGTTCTACCCGTCGTTATGTCTATTGGTTTTATGAGTATGGTTTCAATGCCACTCGATCTTTTCACCATGCTTGTTGGAGCAATTGTTATAGGTTTGAGTGTTGATGACACGGTTCACTATTTTCATAACTTTGCAAAATACCATCACAGAGGTTACTCGGTAAAAGAATCGGTTGAAAAAACAATGATAGGAACAGGTCGTGCACTTGTTGCTACAACCATAGTTCTTTCACTCGGGTTTTATGTTTACATGTTTGCTTCACTAAGTAACTTAGTGAACTTTGGAATTTTAGCAGGAGGAGCGATAACCATAGCATTGTTCTCAAATGTTATTTTAGGACCTGCCTTACTAACATTAGTAAGTAAAGATGAGATCAAAACAGATTTAAAGGAAAAATAAAATGCTATTGAAAATACTACTTATAAGTGGCTTATTGCTAAGTTCTGCTTTTGCAATCAGCGGATTAGAGATTGCACAAAAAGTACATGACCGAGATGATGGTGACAATTCAACCTCAGATATGCGTATGATTTTGATCGATAAAAGTGGACAAAAAAGGGTAAGAGAACTTAAAAGATTTGCTAAAGACAAAGGGGAAGATGAACTTAAATTGATGTTTTTTCTCTCACCAGCAGATGTTGAAAATACCGCTTTTTTGACGTATGACTATGATGATTCAAACAAAGACGATGACCAGTGGTTGTATTTGCCTGAGTTAAAAAAGATAAAAAGAATTGCGTCAAGTGATAAGAGTTCATCGTTTATGGGAAGTGATTACACCTACTCAGATATGACTAAGCGTAATGTACAAGACTATAACTACAAGATTATGAAAGAAACAAAGGTGGATGGGCATAAAGTTTGGCAAATGATGGTGACTCCAAAGCAGAAAAAAACCATAGAAGAAACGGGTTATACTAAAAGTATTGTTTTTGTTAGACAGGATAATTTTATTATTGTTCAAGCTTTGCATTATGTAAAAAGTGGAAAAAAGTTAAAATATTTAAAAGTGCTTGATCTTGTAAAAATTGATGGAATATGGAGCATTGAAAAAATGCAGATGGTGACTAAAAAAGGTAGAAAAACTTTGCATAAAACACTTTTAGAATTTAAAAATATTAAATACAATCAAGATTTGAAAGAATCATTTTTTGCAACACGTACACTTAAAAAAGGTATTTAGAAAATGTACAAAAAACTGCTAAGTATATTTTTAACTCTATTGTTATCGACATCTGTAGTTTATGCAGATGAAAATGTAGATGATGATTTAGCAGGTTTTCTCACAGAGAATGAAGGTGATGATAGTTTTTCACAAGATCCACAGAATACTCCTAAGCAAATAAGAGAGAAACCAAAAAAGGTAACTTTAGGTGGGGATTTAGCTTTTAAGAGTGCATATGGTGTAAAAAAGCATATGGTTGATGGTGTACAATACGGTGGATTTAACCAAGCTCAAATTGCACTTTATCTTCAAGTGGATGCAAAAATAAATGATCGTTTCAAATTACGTGTTAGTGGTGATATGTTTTATGATGCAAACTACAAACTACATCCAAACACAGACTATAAAAATGAACTTTTAGATGCGTATGAGATGCAAATTCGTTTTGATGAAGTGTACTTTCAAGGTACCCTTAGTGATGAAGTGGATCTAAAGCTTGGAAGACAAATAGTGATATGGGGAAAAAGTGATTCTATTCGTATTACCGATGTAATAAATCCACTTGATAATCGTCAACCAGGTCTGACTGATATAGAAGACTTAAGGCTTCCAACAAGTATGTTAAAGATAGATTATTATGTGGACGAATGGGAACTCTCAGCGATGCTTATAGCAGAGAGTAGGGTAATGATAGAAGCACCTGCTAGAAGTGAGTTTTTTAATGTAGATGCCTTGGTCGCAAGTGCACCAAATCCTTTTATAGATCTAGAAGAGCCTAAGAGTTCATTAGATAATTTGCAATATGCTTTTGCCATGAACGGTGTTTTTTCAGGTTGGGATCTATCCTTTTATGGATCAAAGGTGTATGATCAAAAATGGCATTTACAAAACAATAAACGAAAAATATCAACCATTAAGATGGCTGGAAGTGCACTCAACATAGCTTATGGTTCGTGGCTTTTAAAGTCAGAACTTGCTTACTTAAAAGGGGTTCGCTACAACACAACGTTGGACCCAAAAGATCGTTTAGATCTACTGTTTGGATTTGATTATATGGGTTATTCAAACACAACTTTATCGGTAGAATTGGCAAACAGACATATTTACGATTATGAAAAACAGATGAATGCAGGAATGGATTTTTTGCAAAAAGATGAGATGCAAACAGCTTTTCGATACACAAGAAACTTTTTAAACGATACATTAGATTTCTCAGCACTTCTTAGTATGTTTGCAAACTCAGGTCAAAATGGTGGATTTGCTAGAGTATGGTTTGAATATGATCTAGTAGATGCACTAAATGCTCAATTTGGTTATGTTGAATACATAGGTGGGGACAAAGCAGTTATGGAAGTTAATAAGGACAACGATAGATTATTCGCACAAGTGAAGTACAGTTTTTAACTTATAGAAGTAAACATTTTTTTAAACTCTAAACTAAATTCACTTCCTTCATTTTCTTTGGATTCTACGGCTATTTTTATCTCCATAGCATCACAAAGTCGTTTAGCAATGTCTAAACCTATACCATGACCTGATTCATGTTCGGTGTAGTTCCTTTGAAAAACACAAGAGGGGTTTTTAATCCCTAATCCATTGTCTTTTATATAAAGTGTGTTTTCTCTCATGTAGATCTTGATCAAAGCATTTTTTGAAGAGTATTTTGAAGCATTGGACAAAAGGTTGGAAATTATTTGTCTAAAAGCATCTTCATTGATCTGTGTATAGTATTGATCCAAAGAGAGTTCAAAATTAATATCTATGTATTGCTTTTGGTAAAGTTCAACACTCTCACGAATCACATCAAATATATCAATATGTTGCATATTCAAAGTATTTTCTTTTAAAAGAATGGTAAGATTTGTATTAAGCGAATGAATATCTTTAACATTTTGAGAGATTCTTTTGAGGTATTTATTAGAAGCAAAATGGGTGTCTTTTTTGAGTAATTTCATGTTAAGTAAGATAGATGTGATGGGAGTATTTATATCGTGTATCAGATCTTTAGAAAAGGTGTCGAGTTTTATAACTGCTTCTTTCATTGGTTTGAGTGCCATTTTTGAAAGAAAGTAGCTAATAGAAGCAAAGATACTCAGTAGTAAAAGCTGAAACCAAATAATATCAAATTTTAAAGAGGAGAGTTTCTTTTTAAATTGTGTTTTTGGCTTTTTTATGTACATATATTCATTACCCCATGTATGGGGAATGTATTTGTAAAAATACTCTTTTTCACTGCTAAAATTACTCATAGAAAAATTCTTAATATCTAAGGATACAATCTCATGGCTAATATCGGTGTATTTATTAGGAATTTTCATTTTAAATATACGGGCATAGTCAATCATGGCAAAGTTGACCTGTTTTAAAAGTTCTTTTTTTTGCTCAACATAGTAAAAATGACCTGAGGTTAAAATAAGTAAAGCCACACTTCCAAAGTAGATGCTAAAAAACTTTACAAATGCTTTTTTCTCACCCCTTAACAAGTCGGTATCCTATCCCTTTGAGTGTTTGGATCTCAAGGCCTATTTTTCTTAGTTTAGAAATATACACACGTAAAGCACCTTCACTCGATTCGCCTTGAATATCAAGATTATACAAAATATTTTCTTTGTGAAGTGTGTTGTCAATATTTTGAAATAACATGGTACAGAGCTTTTTTTCTTGAGGAGTGAGTGTGATGAGTTGATCATCTTTTAGAAGTTCATTGGTGGAGATCTTGTAGCATAGGTCTTTATAAATTAGTTTGTCATGATAAGTATTGTAAACTTTTCTTAGCTGAGCTTGTAAGCGTATAAGCAGTTCATCAAAGTCAAAAGGTTTTTTTATATAATCATCCGCACCCACTTCAAAACCATAAGAAAGAGAAGAAATATCGTCCAAGGAAGTTAAAAAAATGGCAGGAGTATTATCTGCATTTTCTCGTAGCATTTTTAAAAGTTCAAAGCCACTAAAGTCAGGTAGATTAACATCAAGCAAGAAAATATCAAAACTTTTTTCATACGAGAGATCAAGTGCTTCTTGAGAAGTTGTTGCAAGAAAGACCGTGTAATCTTCACTTTCTAGTAATTCTTTGAGGGTAAGTCCAAGAATTTTATCATCTTCTAGAAGTAAGATTTTTGCCATCTTAATGCCTTGTTTTAGTATTTTAGTCCTATCATTTTTAGAGCTTTGTTAATATTTTTGACTTGGGTATTTTTATTTCTACACCACTGTGGTGCTAAGAGTGAATCATCGTCAATCCCTGCTGTGATCCTTTGAACACTAACATTAGATGGTTTCATAACCAAAGATTGAACCAATACATCAAGGTAATCTACTTCATTGATTGGGGTAAATTCTCCACGCATAAACTCATTGGCAAGGGCGGTTTTTTTAACCACATAAAGTGGGTGGTATTTAACAGAATCTATCCCCCAAGCATAAGCTTCTTTTGCAGTATCAAGCATCATTGTTTTATTTTCATCTGGAAGACCAAAAATCAAGTGACCACACACATGTAAGCCTAACTTTTTAGACTTTAAGATCCACTCTTTCACATTGGCACTGTCATGTCCACGGTTGATCTTTTTGAGTGTTTCATCATAAATCGACTGGATCCCAAACTCGATCCAGATCTCTTTGTCTTCGTTGAGTTTTGCTAAATACTCTAAGGTTTCATCGGTAATAGAATCTGAACGCGTTCCAATACTTAGACCAACAACATTCTCAAAACTCAGTGCTTTGTCATAAAGTGCTTTGAGTGTTTCAAAAGGAGCATAGGTGTTAGTAAAAGATTGAAAATAGACAAGAAATTTTACCGCTCCATATTCGTCAGCTTGACGTTTACTAATAGCGTTAAATTGAGATTCTAACTGTTGTAGTTGCTTTTGTAAATAAGGGTTCTCTAAAGAATCAAGATTTAGATGAAAGCCTTTTAACTCTTTTGTTTCATTGGTTGATGCTGAAAAAGAATCATTTTCACAAAAGGTACAGCCACCTTTAGCGACTGTTCCATCTATGTTTGGACAAGTAAATCCAGAAATATTGATACCAACTTTGTAAACTTTACAACCAAACTTATCTTTTAAGTAGTTACCATAAGTATATATTTGCTTCAATTGATTTTCTCCTTTTTCAGGATGAAAAATCCTGAAAAATTCCTCTCACAAAATAAGCCTGCGTTTTCTTTAGAAAAGCTTTGCCTAGTGGCAAGAAAAATGAAACTTTGTCTCATTCTTATACTATGTACTTTCCAGTAAAACAAGCTGTACAGTATTTGTCATCGTCTTCTTTTGCACCCACACTTCTTAAAAGTGCTGCTTCATCAATGTAAGCTAAAGAATCTGCTTGAATAAATTCACAAATAGCATCTTCGCTCATGTTTGCTGCGATAAGATTTTCTTTGTCAGGTGTATCAACTCCATAAAAACATGGATCAGTTGTTGGTGGTGAAGAAACACGCATATGTACTTCACTTGCACCTGCTTCTTTAAGCATTTTTACAATTCTAAGTGAGGTTGTCCCACGAACAATTGAATCATCAATAACAACCACTCTTTTACCTTTGATTAGATCCACCATAGGCGAGAGTTTCATTTTCACTTTTAAGTCACGCATCTCTTGTGTTGGTTCAATAAATGTACGACCAATGTAATGATTTCTCATAATACCCATCTCATAAGGGATACCACTTTCTTGAGCATAACCAATAGCAGCAGGAACACCACCATCGGGAACAGGAATTACCAAGTCTGCTTCAACAGGTTTAACTTTGGCTAACTCTTTACCCATCTCTTTTCTTGCTTTGTACACGCTTTGACCAAATACATTTGAATCAGGACGAGCAAAATACACATACTCAAAGATACAATGTTTAGGTGTTGGCTCATAGATCTTAATGCTTTTAGGTTCTTTACCTTCTGAAAACACAAGTAATTCACCCGGTTCAACATCACGAATAAATTCCGCTCCAACAAGATCAAATGCACAGGTTTCAGAAGCAACAATGTAACCACCGTTTTGTAAACGTCCAAGGCTAAGAGGACGAAAACCATGACGGTCACGCATAGCAAACATTTTTGTACGACTTAAAAATACCAGTGAAAATGCACCTTCAATTCTTTGAACCGCATCGATAATACGATCAAGTAACTTTTCTTTTTCACTTTTAGCAATTAAGTGGATAAGGTTTTCAGTATCCATGTAAGATTGAAAGATGGCACCTTTTTTAATAAGGTCATCACGTACCTCTTTGGCATTGGTTAAGTTACCATTGTGAACAATAGCCATCTCACCTAGATCATATCTTGCAAAAACGGGTTGAGCATCTAAAATAGAATCATCACCAGCCGTTGAGTAACGTGTGTGTCCAATAGCAGATGAACCGCTTAGTGTTCTTAGTTTGTCCTCATCAAAAACACGGGTTACTAAACCTCTGTTTTTAATGGTATGCAATTTTTTATCATCCGCTGAGGATATACCTGCCGCTTCTTGGCCACGATGTTGAAGTGAGTGAAGAGAGAAATAAGCTAATTTAGACGCTTCTTCGTGTCCAAAAACACCTACTACCGCACATTTTTCATTTACATTTTCAAGCAATACAAAGTCCTTGGTTTATTATTGGTGCAATTATACTAAAAAAAAATTTATTAAGGATAAAAGTTATAAATTAAGCCTTTTCTTAAAAGATGTGAATATAGGTTAAAAATTAAGTATTAATGAAGTATAATATTTATAGGTTAGTATTTAAAATAAAGGAATAGACATGAGAACATCTAGAAATATTCTATTGATGAGTTTGTTGTTGGGTACGTCACTTGTTAGTGTAGGTTGTAGCAGTGGTGGTGGAAGTAATAATGACACCAAAACACCAATAGACAATCAAGAACCCTCAACACAAAGTCAGGCAAGAGCATTTGTAAGTGGTTCAGTTGCAACTGAAAACTCAACATTTACTGCTTCTTCGTACAGAACATCATCTGCTAGTTCAGTTGATGAAGACACGGTAGCAAAACTTGTTATTGACACAAATAATAATGCAAAGTTTGGTGATGATGGGGATACGGTTTTAAGTGCAAGTGTGAGTGATAGTGGTGCATTTGATTTTGGAGCAGTTAATGTTTTAAAAGATAAACAAACAAATGCGCAAATAACGGTAAGTAAAAAAGGGTATGCCCCTTATAGAAAAGTGATCACTCTATCTAATGGACAGAGTGTGTCTATTAGTGCGGATGCTGCTTCTACACCATTGTCGGTTGAAGCTGTTAAGTTGTCTGACTTACGTGCCAGTGGAGCAATGGATTCAAGTTTCTTAAAACTAGGAACCAGACAATCAGGCACAACTGTTAGTTCGTATGCTCAGATTATGTCATTTTCACAAATGTTAGCACAAGCAGATGTACCATTAAGCGAAGATGTAAAATCAGAATCTATTATACCTCTATCAGCCATTCCAGAGGATGTAGAAGTTATCAATGCACAGATGCAAACTTTTGATCCAACTGATCCAGATGATGCGGAAAATTTCCCAGGTGAATACATCGGTGTGGGTGAGGGTGGTAGTGAAGCTGAACAACGTTTAGTGTCGGTTGGATTTGATTACATGTCTTTAACGGATCAAAATGGAAATCCAATCGAGTTGGATGCAACAGCATTGAGTAAAGCTTCAAAACTTTTACCACAAGCGGTGGATTTTACTAGTTGTTTGCGAACAAGTACACGACACTTAGGTGAGAAACAATTAGAGTTGTTTAAAAAATATGGAGACGATGACAATACAACAGATGAATTTGAAATACCCTTATGGTTTTATAATTCAGAAGCTGGAAATTGGCGTTATTTAGGTCAAGCAGAAGTATATGAAGATTCAGATGCAAAGATCAACTACAGTGTTGATTCAACGGTGACACATGCCTATGCTAAGATGTGTATAACACAGAACTGGGGTACGTCGGTTAACTTGGACTACTCTTTTGAACCTGAACAACCATCAACAGTATGTGTCCAAGCAAAAGATCAGTCTGATAATCCTATATCAAACATGAGAGTGAGTGTTAATAAAGATACAGCTTATGAAAGTCATTATCTCAACAGTGAAGGAAAAGCGGCATTTAAACTGACAGCTGGAAGTAATGTTTCAACTTATAAGTTTTCATACTCAGGGGCATTAACGGGTTGGAACAGTGTGGATGTTCAATCGGCTAATGTTGTTTCAGGCGGAGCAGAGGGTTGTGATAATACAATCAGTATTGAAGTAGTAAACCCATACAGTGCTACGCTTAAAGTAACAGCTAAAGAGATAGATGGAACAATAGCAACAAATGCTTATGTATCTGTGTATAATCAAAATTGGAACGATTATTATTACGAGAGTCAAATGAGTGATGAAAATGGGGTTGCTACGTTTAAAGTAAAACCTAATGTAACCTACGAAGCATCATTTGGCGCAGCAAAAGCAAGTGCAAACATAAATGGAACAAAAGTAGATCCTGAAAATGCAGACGACGGAAGATTTGCAACTCTAACACTACAAGAGCAAGAAGTAGCTCCTGAAGTACATACGTACATGAGAAATTCAGCGATTTCTGAAGATGCACAAAGTGTTAACTTTTCCGTGTATGCAAGGGATGCCAATGGAGATGCTATTTCTCTTAGTGCTTTAACTTTAAATGGAATAGCTTTAAGTGAGGGGAGTGATTATACACTTAATTATAATTACTCAGATAAAGGTTATGCATATTTTGGAGCGACACTGGATCTAAGTAATGCAACGCTTAGTGCAATAACACCAACTTCTTTAACAAAAGGTGACTACTCACTTCAAGCAACTTACAGTGATGGAAAAAGCAATGGAGTCGGCAGTGCGTCATTTAGTGTAAATGAAAACAGAGCGCCAAGAATCTCATCGGTTTATTTGACTGATAATGGAAGCTACAGTTATATCAATGATAAAATTGAAGCTGGAGTGTATGGTATTTATGTGTACGCATATGATCCTGATGGTGATGTTATTAGCTACACCTACACATTGGATGATAATAATCTTACATCACTAGATAGTGTAAATCTCTCAGATGGTGCACATACTTTGGTGATAAAAGCGCAAGATACAGGTGATAAGTCAAGTACAAGAGAGTTTGACTTTTTTGTAGGAAACAATGCACCTGAGATCACATCGTTTGGATCATCAACGTACTCTGTTGATAGCATAAGCAATGAAAAGTTTAGACTTTATGCTTTTGCACAAGATAAAGACAATGATGATTTAACACTTCAAGCAACCTCAAGTACGGGTGGGACTATTGCACTAACCCCTTCTTATAATGGTTCAAGGTATTTTAGAAGTGAATTAATAAATATTTCTGAAAATACAACTTTCTCTTTGGTTGCCAATGATGGGGACAAAAATTCAACGGTTAAGACTTTAGAAGTTGTTACTTATGAAGCAAACCAAAAACCTGTTTTCACTCAAGAACTCTCTTCAAATCTTGTAACACTAGGAACTCAAAAAGAGTTGACATGTAGTGCTACAGATCCAGAAGGAGATACCCTTACCTATGAATGGAGAGTAGATACAGAGGTTCAAAGTTCTACATCAACTACATTAACCTACACATTTGATACGGCAAAAGCGTACGTAATTTCTTGTAGTGCTACTGATCAAAATACAAATGAACCCGGTGTCGCTGTGTCAAATGCTACCATAACGGTTTATGACCCAAATGCGTCTGGAAATCTAGTGATTAATACCCTAGCGGGTGCGATCGTTTCCTTACATGATACAACAACATTAGCACCAACAACGAAAAAGATAGCCGATGCAACAGGAAATGCACTGTTTGCAATTTCTGGAACAGATAGAGTAACATTCTCAATTTCTGTGGGACCTGATGTAGCGATGGATGAAGCAAAGCTTTTTAAAGATGCCTTAGCGCAAACTATTTATTCCGCGTATCAAACGTGTCTACATTCTATGTCTGCACCAAGTGAGTGTACTTCAATGGATAAAGAATCACTTTTGGCTGGTTCAACAATACCAAACTGGACGATCAATATATCAAGTCCAATGGATGCGAACACAACGTTAACAGATAGCATAGATTTGGATAAATCAGGAGATATATCTCAGTCTGAATTTATTGCCCATACATTAACACAATACGATGCTAATCAAGATGGAAAAGTTTCTTATTCTGAATGGGGTATGCCAAGTTCATCAGGAACAAAAGCAATGGGTTATCCTTCAATGAATGCAATCAGAAGTGAATTTTTTGTTAATATGCCAGTGAGAACCTATAATATAGAGTTTGAGCAGTATGAAGATGGTCCTTATCATGAAGAAGGTTCTTTTGATGTGGATGTATCTTTTAGTGGTTTTAATGAGGGCTCATCGATTAATGCAGATGGAAGTGGCTATTTATGGACTTCAACAAACTCTAATGGGGAATCAAACACAAGTTTAAATGTGTACGATTCTCAAAGTGATGGCTTGTACTCATTTTTGTACTCATACAATGATAATGGGCAAAGAAAATATCTTTTTGACAAAGACAACACAAAAGCTGAGTTAACAAGTCTATCATACGCAGCTTCAGATTTTAATCTAGTGGCAGATAAAAATGTGACGCTTAATAAAGATGTCGAAAATGGATGGTTTCATTTGAATATCTACTATAATGGTCTGCATATCTCACCGTACTTTAATAGTGTTAGTATTGATAATAATCGATCAGTAAGTACTTTTTTAGAACACAGTGATTTTACTTACGCTATTGATTCGTATGGATCTTTTAGGGATGAGGTCACAGGATTCTTTTATTCTTATGATTCTTGGGGTTACTATACTACCAATACCTTAGAGAATGAATACACAATGTCGGATTATCCTAATTTAAGTGTAAGTGCTTCGGTGGATGATACTAAAACAGTGCACCTAAGTGGAAGTGATTTTGCTAAAGTGAATTTTGCAGAGTTTGAGTATGAAGGATACGACAGAAATAATTCAATAAATGTAAGTGTTTCTTTTAACTACTTAGTGGTACCAAGTTCTTTCGCAGACATTAATGTATCTGCCGTCTTACCAGAGGGTTTAAGTGCGGCTACTTTAAATGTACAAGATCTTTCTAAATGGATCTACTTAGAAGAGATTAAAGGATACAACCAAGCACAATTATTAGATTTGTTTGGAAACTATGCGGGTGAAGAACTAGGTGTTAGATACCTTGAAATTGGACTAGAAAATGGTGCTTCATCAATGTATGAATCATCGTCTAGATCCAAAGCACCATCAAAGAGAGTTCAACCTTTTAGTATAAACTACAATGTTAACAAAGCATTTGCTCGATAAGGGTTTATACATATATTTACTAAGTACTTTTTTAGTACTTAGCATGATTGGTTTTAGTGGATGCGATAGAAGTCATTCGACTAAAACTAAACTTATGGATGAAGTTGTTTACAGTTATGCTTTACTTGGACCCTTAAGTGGATCCAATGTGAAGATCTATACGGTGAACGATTCATCATATACCTTGGTTTATGAAACACAAACTAAGATCTATGATGATGAAAAAAGTGTAGTTTGGCCAGAAAATAAGATAGGTTCTTTTGAAGTTGATTCAAATGGTAGTATTACAGATGACACATTGATGTTTATTCGTATCTCTTCTGGGGTTGATGTTGATGTGAATGATGATGGAAATATCAGTGATTTAGAATTTAAGAAACTCAATGGATCCATTTGTACGTATGCTATTTACAAAGATATTTTCACACAAGGTATTAAAGTAAATGCGATCTCCACACTTGCTTCAAGAGAGATAGATCTAGGAGATTCTAAAGAATCTATTTTAGAAAAACTGACAGCCTTTTCAAAGAAAATTTTCCGATTAAGTATCAACAATGACAATGTGATTGACTACAAAGACCTTAATGCTTATATACCTAATCACACTCCAAATAAAAGCTTTGTTCATCTAAATTTGTACCAACAACTCAAAGAAAGTGGTTTTTTAAATGCACTCTTAGAGGATCAAAACTTAAGTGTATTTACAAAGATTGATCTAGATAAGGATGGACTTTCATGGCAAGAAGAAGTTTTGGCAGGTTCAAATATTTTAGAGAGTGACACTGATGCAGATGGTTTGGATGATAAAGAAGAGTTGATTTTAGGTTTAAATCCCGATAATAATGACAGTGATTATGATGGTATAGGTGATGGTGTTGAATTTTATACTTTAACTGATCCTTTAAAAAGTGACAGCGATGGAGATTATATTCCTGATGGTGTTGAGGTTTTAAGAGGGAGTGACCCACTCAACAAAGATGAAAATGCCAATGCCGTTTTAGATGGTCTTGATGGAGACCCTTTTTTTAAGTACCAATGGCATTTGAAAAGTAATGGGGATGTTGTTAATAACACAAAAGAGATTGCAACGATAGTGGGAAATGATCTTGATATTTTAAAGGTTTATCGTTACCAATTAGGACGAGGAGAAAAAACAATTATTCAAGTTGTTGATACGGGAGTAGAGCGTATTCATGAAGATTTAGAGATAGATCTAAGCCGATCATACAACAGTGTTAATGCAACAAATGACCCAAGCCCTACCAATTATGTGTCTTCTTTTGATAAACTCGATCCTTTGGTGGTTGGACATGGAACAGCAGTAGCTGGGATCATCGCTGCAAAGGCTAACAATGGGGTAGGTTTAAGAGGAATTGTCCCCAATGCAGTAATAGCGGGCAGTAATTGGTTAGAGGAGCAAAACTTACAAGATCTAGAGAGGCTATGGTACAGTGCAAAAGGAGCCAATGAGATACTTGTAAGTAACAATAGTTGGGGAAGTTATGTTTTAAAAGATAAAAGTTTTGAAGAGATAATCCAATTGGCTTCTGAGCAATTACGCGATAAAAAAGGGCGAATTTTTTGCGTTGCTGGTGGTAACAACCGAGAGATTTTTGGAAATGCAAATTTGTCTTATCTTGCTAATAATCGTTATGTTATTGCTGTGGCTTCTTTAGATTATAACAATACTTATTCAACCTATTCAAATCCAGGAAGTAATCTTTTAGTATCAGCTTATGGCGGTGAATCGTATTTTGAATCTCCCACGGTTGCTACAACACTTTTAACATCAAAGTCGTATTATGCCTCAGAGTTAAATACTAAAAAAGGAGCAATTACGTTTGATGAGGATGAACAAAGAAGTTATACCTACGCAATGAATGGTACGAGTGCTTCAACACCTATGGTATCAGGGGTAATTGCGCTTACATTAGAGTCGTGCAGTGAGTTAACTTACAGGGATGTAAAATGGCTGATCTCTTACACCTCTAAAAAGATAGACCCAACAAATGATAAGTGGGTTTTAAACAAGGCTAACAGGTGGCATAATATTAATTATGGGTTTGGCTTAATAGATGCCGATACAATGATAAAAGAGTGTCGAAGTCCTTATTATACCTTACTAACTAGGGAGATAATTCATGATGTGAAAAGTGAAAAAATGAATGTTTTAATTCCTGATACCAAAGAGATTATTACTAAAAATATGAACTTTGATCAATCAATGATTATTGAATGGTTGGAACTTACCTTTGAGAGTGATCATCCTTATGTTGGAGATCTAGAGATCAGGTTAACCTCACCATCGGGTACTCAAACACAAATAATAGCTCCAAATGATATTAAAAAAGATACCTACAAAGATGGATTTCGATTTTCTTCAGCTGCTTTTATGGGGGAAGATTCTTTTGGGATATGGAAAATTGATGTAGTTGATCAATTAGAAAGTGATTCGGGTTATATAAATTCGATGGGTTTAAAAATATATGGTCATAGGAAATAATAGATGAAAATAATATGGGTATTATTGATATTTTTTTATGCAGAGGCAAGTGATTACACAAAATTAGAATCATTAAAAAAAGCGTATCAATCAAACAAATCTATCCAAAGAGAAAAAACCAATAAGGTGCAGATCTGGTTTGATGATCTAAACAGGGTTGATTTTTCAGCTTTTGAAGAACACTACACAGTCAAATTTTTATTTTGTTTGGGAAGTAATATGTGTATCTTTCAAAACAATTCACACATAAGTACGCAAAAATTACTTGAAAATTTGAAAAAAAACAAAGAAATTAGAAGCTTACAATTGTACAAAAATTATAAAATGCAACCATTTTAAGTACAGATGGAATTATTTTTGCTTAGTATTGCAAAATAATCTGTTAAAGGTAGGAATATGGACATAGTATTACGTAATAACCTTATCCTTATTAGAACAGGATTTGACACATTAAACACCCAATGGATGCGTGGTTTTTTAAACCATCACTCACGAGGAATGCTATTTTTGCCAAAGGCAGTTTTGGTTTTTAGAAATGAAACATTAAAAGAGATAAGAGAAGAGTTTATTCGTGAACTTTCACGCTATCATGCAAAAGTTCATGATTATGAGCATGAGTTTTTTTTACGATCATTACTAAAGTACGGAACGCAACCTATTAAGATTGAACTTGATAAATTGGAAGAACCAGAAATAGTCAAAGTCAATCTTTATGCGTATGATAAAAACACGGTTTTAATATCTTTGGATTATCCAAATTCGTGGGTACTAAGTTACATGCGATCTCAACTTGAAGTGTATGTTGAACGTGGGACGGATCTATCATTGGTGATAGATGTGGGAGATTTTAAGGCAAAAGACAGACTAGAACGTGCCTTAAACAAGCGACATATTTTGCATTATCAAGTACAATATATTTACGACAATAAGTTTATGAGTAAACTCTACAGTGATTTTGCTAACTTTAGTTTTGGAGATCTGTGTAGAGAACAAGATAATGAAGAGAACAAAAAGTTTTATACCGTACTTGAGTGTCCTATTGGTGCAAGTCAAGATGCTTTAAAGAAAAGTTATAAAAAATTGGCTAAAGTATATCATCCTGATAAAATCATACATGAATCACCTCATATGTTAAACCATTATACGCAAAAATTTCAGTTACTTCAAGAGGCTTATGAAGCACTCAAAATAGTTTCTTAACTATTTATTTTTGAGCAGTGCTTTAAAGTCTTTTGCTTTGTAAAGGGCTATCTCTTTAGATGCCATTGATTCAAGTTCTTTTGAAAAACCGCGCTTAGAAAAGAAAATGATCTGAGAGGGTGCAATGCCGAGTTTTTCACATTTATCTTCAAGTTTATTTAACTCTTTTTTATTTATTTTGTGGTTTGTCCATTTGCACTCTGCAACGTAGATACTTCCATCATCGGTAAGTGTTAATATATCTATCTCTAAATTCATATCCCAGTAACTGCCACTGCTGAGAATCTGAGCATCACGCAGATTATAGTTTAACAGTAGTTCTGAAAGTTCTTCAAAAATCAAAGAGGTGTATTGATTTTGCTTTTCAATAAAATTTTCAAAAAAGTGTGTGTATTGTGCATTAAGTATCTCTTTTTTATGAGGTACAATAAAATAAAACCAAAAGCGTAAAAATGGTTCGGTAAACAAGACTTTATCTGAAATTCTATGACGGGCTAATTCACGTTTTAGTTTTGTTCCTTGTAACTCTTTAGGATGGGTTTCTCTTGAATACTCTACTTCTACAACACCGCGTTCTTGAAGAAATTTTAGTGCGGCACCACCATTTCCATTGTTAAGACCTGCTCGTTTAAAAGCAGAAAAAATACGTCTATCTCCAACAGCCAATGCGTTTAAGAGCCTTGTGTTGATTGGATCTGAGTGTGTGAGTCGTTCAACTTTCTTTGAGATCTGCTCAAAGTTTGCAAAAATATGTAAGCGAATTAACTCTGTAATATTCATAGATGGATCAAGTTCTATATCAAGTCCACCAAACACAGCAAAGTATTCGATAAGTTGTTCCATATCATCGGGATAATTTTTAAAATAAAATGAACGAAATTGGTCTAATAGCATTCTGATATTTCTCCATAATTACACATGACTCTGTTTTAAGCTCCTGTAAACATTTAATACGCTTAAGTCATGGGCACATTTCACTGCCCCATTTTAACATATCAAGACCATATTTTTCTCTTAGTTTTTGATTTTGTTTTGTAAGAATTTCCATTTTTTCTTCATCGGCAAAGTTTAACAGTGAGAGTTCTTTTTTAGAGTGATGGGTAAAACTAGAACAGTTTATACTGAGTCGAATAACACAAAGACGTTTATGGGTATCGGCTTCATTAAAAAGGGAGATACAAAGAGAATCAAATTTTTTTTCTGTAAATCGTTCGCATAAAGAGATGTTTTTATGCGAGCTTTGATTCATCTCATACCCTATACTAAGATGGTACACCGTTGGAATAACATTTAGCTTTTGAATAGCAAAATTAAGGTGACGAGCAAGAACATGAATACGGCGTCTTAGCTCGACTCTATCGAAAATGGGTTCTATGGTCCGAGAAATTCCTATGCTTTTTCGTTCTTGTTTAGTTTGAATGGGCGCATCGGATTCACCATTTACCCGTTTGTACAACTCTTTTGCATAAGGTCCCCATGACTCGAGTGTTCCCCGCCTTAAACGCAGTTCTCCAAGTGTAAATATTTGGGCACTGTGAAGACGTTTTTTCATGCTTTTACCAATTCCTGCAAAGTCTTCAACTTTAATGGGGTTTATAAAATCATTAAAGTTATGCAAATCTATTAACCTAGATCCAAAAGGTTTTGCATAGGTGGTAGCCATTTTAGCAATATGTCGTGTAGAAGCAGCTCCTATGGATACGGGGAGTTTTACTTCTTTTTTGATTTCATGGCGTAAGTTATCAATAAAAGAAGGGACATCTTCATCTGCAATCCATCCTTTTAGATCACCATAAAATTCATCAATGGAAGCTTGTTCTATAAGGGGTATTCTTTTTTGTAAAAACTCATGAAGTTGATGTGAAAGTTTTTGGTACAAAGACATATTGGGTGCTTTTATAATAAGTTGAGGACAAAGTGTCAGGGCATCTTCTATTCGCATAGCAGTTTTAACACCAAAAGAACGCGCTTCATAGCTAGAGGTGGTTAATATACCTTTTATTTTTCCATCAGGATCTTTAAAGGCATCTAAATCATCATCTTTTTCTTCATACGCTTTATAAAAGGTTGGAACAAAACTTCCAGAGTTTGTAAAGTTAAGAGTTTGATTTTTTGCATCTGAATTAAAAATTTTGGTATCACTACGACCACCAATAGCAACTGCTTTGTTTTGAAGTGTTGGATCTAAGATGCGGATAGCACTTACAAAAAAACAATCTATATCTATATGGATTTTCAATATTAACACCTAACTTTTTTTATTTATATTATACTTTGCAAGAACAATTAAAAGCAAAAATATGACAATTTGACATATTTTATGTATGGATAAATTTAAAAATAATTATTTTTCACTATAACGAAGATCACACAATAACTTTATATTTATGTAAAGTTCAGAAATAGACTGCTATGATTCTTTATAGTAAGTGTGTAAAATAACTTTTTTAAAAAAGGAGATACTGTGAAAAATGTATCTATAAAAATACAAATAGTAGGGTTAGTATTCATCGCCTTAGCTGTTTTGTCTATTATTCTTACAATGACATCTGTTTCTAGTAGTAAAGAAGCATTGATTCAAAAAAGTTATGATGGCTTAACATCTGCAAGAGATTCTAAAGCAGAACAAGTTCATAACTTCTTTGCCGAAAGAATAGGGGATATTAATGTTATGGCTTCAAGTGATAATGTTAAATCCTTAGTAAATGATTTAATGTATGCTTATGACAAATTACAAGTGAAAGAGAATGAACTATTTCCAACAGAGGACCCACTTGTAAAAGAAAAAACAGCTAAACATGAAACATTCTTTAAAAAGTATGTTGATGAATACGGTTATTACGATGTGTTTATTTTATGCGCTGATCATGGGCATATAATGTACACACAGGCTAAAGAATCTGATTATGGTGAAAACTTAAGTTATGGTAGCTTAAAATCAAGTGGATTAGCAGAAGCATGGAAAAAAGCAAAAGAGCTAAAAAGAGCTGTATTTGTTGATATGAAACCTTACGCTCCATCAGCAGGTGCACCAGCAATGTTTTTAGCTGCACCTGTTTATCATGGTGATGAGATGAAGTCTATTGTAGTTTTTCAAGTTTCAGACGCATCGGTTAATAAAATTATGCAATTTAGAAAAGGGTATGGCAAATCTCAAGAAGATTATTTAGTTGGTCAAGATAAACTTATGAGAAGTGATAGTTTTTTAGATCCACAGGGACATAGCCTAAAAGCTTCTTTTGCAAACAATGTGGGTGTTAATACAAAAGCAACTAAAGAAGCATTAAACGGTAAAACAAATACTGAAATTATTACAGATTATAACGGTAATTCTGTGCTTTCCTCATTTGCACCAATAAAAATTGGTCAAGATATACAATGGGCTATAATTTCTGAGATTGATGAATCAGAAGTGTTAGAAGTACCAACTTATATACGAAACAGTTTAGCTATTGAAGCGATAGTAATTTTACTTGTTGTTATAGCGATTGCTTTTGCCATTATTTCATTGAGTGTGATTAAACCAATTGAAGCGTTTAAAGCAAAAATTCTTCAAATAGCTACAAACCATGACCTATCTCAAAGAGTTGATACAAATGCCCCAACAGAGATTAGTGACATGAGTGTGAGTTTTAATAAACTTCTTGATTCACTTCAAGAGTTGATCTCAACATCTAAAACGTCTTCTACTGAAAACGCATCAATATCTCATGAGTTATCTGCAACAGCGAACAGTGTAGGAATTAATGTTGAAAATTCAGTATCTATTGTAACGAGTGCAACGTCAAAAGCACAAGAAGTTCAAAGCGAAATCGAAACTTCAGTACAAGATGCAAAAGAGTCTAAAGGCGACATTATAAAAGCCAATGACAACTTAGGAACAGCAAGGGATGAGATCATCTCATTAACGTCTAAAGTTCAAGAATCAGCTGAATCAGAAGCTGAATTGGCAAACAGTATGGAATCTTTAGCAAGAGATGCAAATGAAGTTAAAAGTGTTTTAGTTGTGATTAGCGACATTGCTGATCAAACAAATCTTTTAGCATTAAATGCAGCTATTGAAGCAGCCCGTGCAGGTGAACATGGACGTGGATTTGCTGTTGTTGCTGATGAAGTAAGAAAGCTGGCTGAGAGAACACAAAAAACACTATCAGAGATAAATGCAACCATCAGTGTTGTTGTTCAATCTATTGGAGATGCTTCAACGCAAATGAATGATAACTCTGAAGATATCCAAAAACTAGCTGATCTAGCACAAGGTGTTGAAGATAAAATTAATTCAACCGTTACAATTGTTAATGAGGCCGTTAATGCAAGTGACAAAACTGTACTTGACTTTGAAAAAACGGGTGACAATATTATGTCAATCGTTAACAGTGTAGAAGAGATTAACGAAATCTCTTCTACAAATGCAAGAAGTGTTGAAGAGATAGCAGCTGCAGCTGAACATCTTAACAAATTAACCAATGAGTTAAACTCAAAACTTGAAACATTCAATACCTAAAAAAATTGTCCTAATTGGAGCCTCAACAGGAGGCCCTGGACAAATTCAAAAAATCATAGATGCTCTTCCAAAACTACAAAACACATCCATCGTTATTGCTCAACACATGATAGCAAGCTTTCTCAAAAGTTTTGCAAATAATCTATCTATTAATAACAATGTTGTAATAGCAGACGGTGAAGAAGAATTTTTAAATGCCACAATTTATATTTGTAATGGCAATATAGATCTTGTCCTTTACAATGATAAAATCTGCTTTAGATCCAATAAGGCGGTTAACTCATACAATCCAAACATAAATATGGTATTTAATTCATTTGTTCCTTTATCTCAAAGCAGTAAAATCTTATGCGCTATTCTCACGGGTATAGGAGATGATGGTGTAGAAGCATGTAAAAATTTGTCTGAGCACAATGTAGAGTGTTTAACAGAGAGTGAACAAAGTGCCATAGTTGATGGTATGCCAAACAGGGTACGAGAACTTGTTCCAAATGTACAAGTAATGGACATTCAAGAGATAGTTACAAAGATAAAAGAGTTTTGTGAATAATGTTTAGTTTATTTAAAAAGAAAAAAAAGTCCCTAAAAAAGCAAAATAGGCCGATTATTAAAAATGATTATTCTAACGCTGAAATAATTTCTGAGTATTTTCATAAAGAAACGGGTATTACTTTTGAGAAGCAAATGAGTGTTTTACAAAACAAATTAAGTTCTTTTTGTAAAATTCGGGAGATACATTCTTTTAATACGCTGTTGCAAAAAATTAAAGTAGATGAAGTTCTAAAACAAGAACTGGTTGATTACTTAACTATAAATGAAACGTTCTTTTACCGAGAGTTTAAGCAGATTGAAAAATTACTCAGTATGGTTAAAGAACACGATAAACCTGTAAAAATATTATGCGCACCATCGGCAACAGGGGAAGAACCTTACTCAATTGCTATTGCATTGTTACAATCAGGGGTACAAGAAAGTGCATTTAAGATTGTGGGAATTGATATTAATTCACAAGCCATACAAACAGCTAAAGAGGCGGTGTATTCTAAAGGAAACGTGAGGAATCTTAGCTCGGAGATACTTGTTAAATATTTTAATGTCAGCCAAGAAGAATATCAGCTCAGAGAAAAAATAAAAGCCTTAGTGACCTTTAAAGTACACAATATTTTTGATGAATCTTTTAGTGAAATTGGAAAATTTGATTTCATTTTTTCAAGAAATATGCTTATTTATTTTGATAAAAAAACAAAATTAAAAGCAAAAGAGATTTTAGAAAGTTTGAGAAAAGACAAGTCTGTGGACGTGTTTTTTGGACATGCGGATCTATTTTAACAGATGAAATACGTACTTTTAATTTATCTATTTATTCTAAGCGGATGTAGTATTAAAGAGTATCAACACACCCAAAGTAAAATAATAATTATTAAATCTCCAAAACTAAAATTTGCTGATGTGGGGTACCTTAGAAATTCTCATAAAGCGATTGAATTGGAATTATTTATGGCGGGTAAAAGCATTAAAAAAATTGCTATAAACCATTTGATCTGTGTGGATGAAGGTTGTATGAGTAAAGGTAGTTTCAATGAACAATATTTGGTTGAGTCTTATCCAAATGACCTTATGCAAAATTTACTGTTAGCAAAACCAATATATAATGCCAAAAATTTAACATACACAGAAACAGGATTTATTCAAAAGATTGTTACTAAAGATGTTGCAATAAGTTACCGAGTTGATCAAAAAAGTATTTTTTTTAAAGATGCAAAAAATAAAATAATATTTAAATTTAAAGATATAAAATAGAAGGAAAATAATGTCAAATAAATTTGTAGGAGCACATACAAGTGCCAGTGGTGGAGTACAAAATGCAGTTGCAAATGCTGTGGATATTGGGGCACGTGCATTTGCTCTTTTTACTAAAAATCAAAAACGATGGGACGCAAAACCTTTTGATGCAAAAACATTGGATTTATGGTTCAAAGCACTAGAAGATTCAAAAATTCAACCCAAACATATTTTACCACATGACAGTTACCTTATAAACTTAGGACACCCCGAAGAGGAAAAGCTACAAAAAAGTAGAACAGCTTTTATTGATGAACTAGAACGTTGTGAGATCTTAGGACTTGATAGATTAAACTTTCATCCAGGAAGTCATTTAGTAAAACTAACGGCCAAAGAAAAACGTGATGAAGCATTTTTAAAAGATACAGAACAAAGATGTTTAGATGTTATAGCAGAGTCTATAAATATAGCATTGGATCGTACGAACAACGTAAAAGCAGTTATTGAAAACACAGCAGGGCAAGGAACCAATCTTGGATACACTTTTGAGCACTTAGGTTACATTATAGATAAGGTTGAAGACAAAAGTCGTGTTGGTGTTTGTATAGATACGTGTCATATGTTTGTGGCAGGTTATGACATAAGAACTCGTGAAGCATACGATAAAACATGGGGTGATTTTGACTCTATTGTAGGACGTGATAAACTAATGGGAATGCACATAAACGACTCAAAGCCACCCCTTGGATCTAAAAAAGACAGACACCATTCATTAGGTGAGGGTGAAATTGGTTTAGATGCGTTTAGATTTATAATGAACGATGAAAGAATGGATGATATTCCATTGGTTTTAGAAACCATAGATAGTGAAATATGGAAACAAGAGATAGAGATGCTTTATTCTTTTGTTGAAAATTAAGGTAACACAACTGTAACTTTGATAAACTGATCCTAATTTAATTTTTAGGAGAGGGTATGTTTACATACAAAAAGATAGGTATTTTAAGTATATCGTTGTTAGCACTAATGGGTTTTTTAGGTTGCAATGATATAGATAATACTGGGGAAAATACTGTAAATGCAAACAGTGGATTTGTGAGTGCCGAGATAATAGATGAAATTAACGCATCGACGATGCTAGCAATAATTAAAGCTAATACAGATTTAAATACAACAAATCCTTTTGGTTTTGAAAGTGCATTTGGTTACAAAGCCGTAAAAATTGTTTATAAAACTTCTGATATAGAAGGAAATATAATAGATGCTTCTGGTTTATTAGTGATTCCAACGGTCATGGATTCTTATGAAACGGCTTTAAATTCTTTAGGAAAATCATTTAGTGTCTCGATGATCTGTGATAATCATGGAACAATTTTTACGAATACGGAAGCACCAAGTAATGTTGAAGCTAAAACAACAGGACCTGATTATACTTTAGCTATTTCAATGACTGGATATGCTGGATTTGCAGGAATTTTTCCTGATTATGTTGGTTACGGGTCTTCAAACGCATCGGCTCATCCTTATTTACTAAAAGATTTATCCGCTCAAAATTCACTTGATATGATAAAAGCTTCTATGAAATACATGCAAAAAGAGAGTGTAATACTTAATCACCAACTGTATGTGTCAGGATATTCTCAAGGGGGTCATTTAGCGATGGCTTTGGCTGAGAAAATAGAAAAAAATGGGTTTGACAGTGTTGTTTTAAAGGGTGTCGCTTCTATGGCAGGGCCTCATAATGTAGAGGCGTTAGCTAATATTGAAGTCAATGCAAGTCACATTATGAAATACCCAGCATTTTTAGGCTTTTTAGCTGATTCTTATGCTTTTAAATATGATGATTTAGAATTAACTAATATGGTTGTAGAAACAAATACAACTAAATATCATAATTTATTTAATGGATCAAATAATAATGTAGCTATTCATACAGGCTTAGGATTGGTAGAAGATGCAAGGGGTGGATTTAATCATCAAACAGCAAATAAATTATTTAAAGAAAGTTTTATTAATGATTACCAAAATAATGATAATAGTACATCAAGAAAAAGATTTATAGAAAACAAGTCTTATAATAATTGGAATCCAAAAACAAAAATAAAATTGGTACATTGTTTGGAAGATGAAATAATTCCATTTTCAATGTCACAAAACGCATTTAATGAACTAAATGCAACGGGAGGCGATGTTACTTTAACACCTCTTCCAACAAATTTACTAGGTCAACAAGTAGATACTGCTAATCCATTTATTCATGGGAATTGCGGTGTAGAATCTTATGGTATTGCCGTTAAATGGTTCGCAGATATTAGATCAGGAGTAATTCAATGAAAAAGCAATTATTAAAAATCACGACTCTCTCTTTGTTAGCTACATCGTTGTTGTATGGTGATGGGTACAGGATTCCTGAAACTTCGGCTTATGGTGTGGCATTGTCTGCTGCTAATGTGGCAAACTCTAAAGGTGCCGATGCCTCATACTATAATCCTGCCAATATGGCTTTTATGAGTGATAAACAAGCACTTGATATAAACTTAATGTATGTTGGTCTTGATGCAACAACCTTTAAAGGTTCAATGAGTGCGACAGATAACACCGCTGTTGATATTAAAGCTAAAAGTGAATCTTTTGCAATCCCTTCAATTCATTATGTATCGCCTAAGTATGGAAACTTTAGATACGGATTTTCTTTTGTGGTACCTGGGGGACTTACAAAAAGATGGACAGACTCTCCAGCTGTTGATAAAGCTGAAGAATTTTCTTTAACCGTGATTGAATTAAACCCTACAATCTCTTATAAAATCAATAATCAATTAGCCATAGCATACGGTTTTCGTATATTGCATTCAGAGGGAATTGTAAAAAGTACTTCAAGTGCTTCACGTGATCTGGAGGGAAATAGTTGGGATTTTGGATGTAACTTAGCACTTTCTTATAAGCCCACAAGTAATCTGGACCTTGCAATAACTTATCGTTCAAATGTAGATCTAACAGAAGAGGGCAATGCCAAGCTTCACATAGGAAGTGCAAAAGTATACGATGGTGGGGCATCGGTTGAAGTACCTATCCCTGCAGTAATAGATCTAGCAATGGCTTATACCTTTAGTACCCAAACAACGGTGGAGTTTGTTTATGAAAGAGCACTTTGGTCATCGTATGAAGATTTAGATTTTGATTACAAAAGTGAAATTCCTAGTATTTTAAAAAAACCTATGGATGATCCAATTGCTAAAGACTGGGAAGATATAAATATCTATCGTTTAGGAATTACGCAAAAAATGCAAGACTATACCTTAATGGCAGGTGCTGTGTACTCACAAACACCTGTTAGTGAACAAAGAGTATCGTATGAATTACCCGATTCAGACAGTTTGTCCGTTTCAATGGGTGGACGCTATGAGATAGACAAATCTTTGGATATTGGTATCTCTATGTTATACTCTATTCGTGATGAAAGAACAGTAAAAAATGACGAGATTGATGGAACTTTTTCAAACTCTAATATTTTACTGGTATCATTCGGTGCAGGATATAAATTTTAAGGATTTTTTTGAATACATTAGTCGATTTTTTAAATGAAAAAAATGTAGCAAAGTCGCAAGTATATACACAGTTAAAGTGTAATGAAAATGAAGCTAAAATACTCCAATATTTAGCTTCAAAATATGTTCAAGGAAACGATGATATATTGGTTCTTGATGTTTTGCAAGAACTCTTTGGTGCTCAGGATTATAAATACCTTGCACATCTAAGTGAGATAAAAAATCTTTTAGAACTTGGTTGGTTGAATCAGCAAAGTTTCACCCCTATGAAAATTGCAGAAGTTACCCCACTTGAACTGCTTAACACGGCGGTGGGATTGGCAGCATCTTTTTTAAAGTTAATGCAAGATGTGACAGCAGAGATGGATCTACCTGAGGCAAAAGCCTACATTGATCATTTAGAATACCTCCAAGACCAATTTTTTAGAATAGAGTTGTACCAAAAAATAAGTTCAATTCGTCAAAACGTACATGAACATTCTTTAGGCATACAACGCATTCAAAATAAATTAAAACTTTTAGAAGCAAGAATTGAACAAAGGGTGGAACAAACCGAAGAGAAACTTGTCTTAGATAAATTCTTTAAACAAAAGAAGATGCAAGGCTTAGAACAAGTTATATTTATAGCGCTTTTACGTGAAGAATACAGTGCTACGGATGCCTCTTTAAGAGAGATGAATACCCTGATAGACCTGATCTCAATTGATGAGTATGACAGGATTAAAAATCGTTCACTTTTAGAAGAGGGTTCTCACCTTTTAAGTGAGGGAATTATTGACTATGAAGAGATGCTAAATCCTTTTGGAGGTATTAGTCGTGCTTTTTACATCGCAGATGATGTACTTCAAAGTATTATTCACCCTAACAAAAGTAAAAAAGTAACCCGTTTAAAATTAAATGCACTGATTGAAGAACAAGATATTTTTGAATTGGTTGAACCTACAACTACACTTGAAGATGTTGTACTAAGCGATGACACTAGATCCACACTTGACAACCTAATGCGTCAAGTTGATAAAGAGGTGGTATCTCGCTTAGTTGAATGGGGTATAAAAGATAAAAAACGTGGTATAGATGCAAGGATTATCTTTTATGGCGGGGCTGGAACTGGTAAAACGATGACAGCTTATTCATTAGCGAAGTCATTAAAAAGACAAGTATTGGCATTTGATTGTTCTAAGATCCTTTCTATGTATGTGGGTGAGAGTGAAAAAAATGTACGTAAAATCTTTGATACTTTTTATGAGCTGAGTGAAAAAACAAAAACAGAACCAATCCTTTTACTTAATGAAGCGGATCAGTTTTTAGGTTCACGCTCAAGCGGTAATATTACAGGTTCAGATCAGATGCACAATCAGATGCAAAATATCTTTTTAGAACAGATTGAAAACTTTCGTGGAATGCTTATAGCTACTACAAACTTACTTGAAAATATAGATAAGGCATTCTCAAGAAGATTTAACTACAAGATAGAATTTAAAAAACCAAATGAAGCTCAAAGGGAAAAACTCTGGGAGTTAATGCTACCAACTAAGGCACCTTTTGAAAAAGAATTTTCTATTAAAAAACTTGCACATTTCCCACTTTCAGGTGGTCAAATAAATTTAATCATAAAAAATACAGCGTATAAAGTAGCGGTAAAAGAAGAACCTCTCTTTTGTATGAAAGATTTTATAGATGAGATTCAAAAAGAAAAAGCAGGAAATTTCGATTCAGAAAAAGTGATGGGATTTTTAGAATAATTTCTAAAATCTAATCATTTTACAAGATTAATTAGACAAACTATTACTTTTCTACACATACACTAAGATAATGATTTTTTTAGTGTTGCAAATAGTGACATCACAACACACTTATATATTTTCATAACTTCATTTAATACTCTTTTTGCTATAGTGCAAGTAACTGTTTTTTCTATCATAATGCTTTATAAAAATTAAGAGCAAAAAATAGAAAATCATAAGACAAATATAAGGATAGCTTAGATGGAGCATATTACTACTGCAAATCCGTATTTTGGTGTATTTGTACTATTTGTAATCACATTTGGTGCATTTATAGGGACTACGATTATTGCAAGGCTAGCATCGCGTGCTTTAGCAGCAAAAGATAGTGAGAAGATCAAACTCTCAGTTTATGAGTGTGGGCCAGAAGTTACAAAACAACCAAACAGAGTTTCACCTCAGTTTTACCTTTTTGCATTACTGTTTTTACTTTTTGATGTGGAGATTATCTTCATGTTTCCGTGGGCAGTGGATTACAAAGCGTTAGGTTGGTTTGGTTTAGCTGAGATGCTAATGTTTATTGGATTATTAGCAATCGGTTTTGTTTACGCATGGAAAAAAGGAGCGCTTGAATGGCACAACATAAAATAAATTATACACAAGATGGTGGTTTACCAGTAGCACTTACAAGTATTGATAAGATTGTTAACTGGGGACGTTCAAACTCACTATGGGCATTAACTTATGGTCTTGCTTGTTGTGGTATTGAGATGATGGCTTCGGGTGCATCAAGATACGATTTTGACCGTTTTGGTACAATCTTTAGAGCATCTCCTCGTCAAGCAGATGTTATGATTGTTGCGGGTACTTTAACAAAGAAGCACGCAGAGTTTATTAAAAGACTTTATGATCAAATGACTGAACCAAGATGGGTTATCTCTATGGGTTCATGTGCTAATACAGGTGGTATGTTCAACACTTATGCTACGGTTCAAGGTGCGGATAGAATTATTCCTGTGGATCTATACTTACCTGGCTGTGCACCAAGACCTGAAACACTTCAATACGGTGTTATGTTACTTCAAAAGAAGATTCGTGCAAACAAAGCTGGTAATGCACAAAAAGCTAAAAGGTTAATGTAATGAGAGCCTATAAACCAAAGGGAAATGTACAAGCTAAACCATACTACACAGATAGATATTGGCAAGCTCCACAAGTAGCAAAATATGATGTAGAGAGTGACGAAGTATTTTCAGCAGATCTAGAAGCAATCAAAGCTAAGTTTGAAGTAACAGAAGCTTTTATTCAAGTTGAACAGATGACTGTATGGATTAATCCTTCAGATATTTATGGTGTTTTAGAGCTTATGAGAGATGAGTTAGAATATACACAACTTTCAGAGATGAGTGCTATTGACTTTTTAGAACAACGTGATGAATTTGAAATCTTCTATCAAATGTTAAGCATGAACAAACGTAAACGTATTCGTGTAAAAATGTCTATTAAAAATGGTCAAGCGGTTGATTCTGTTTCAAACCTTTTTCGCTCAGCAGATTGGTCAGAACGTGAAATGTTTGACATGTTTGGTATAGAAGCAAATAATCATCCATTTATGAAGCGTATTTTAATGCCTTACGACTGGCAAGGTTATCCACTGCTTAAAACATATCCGTTAGAGGGTGATGAGTTTGCTGCGTGGTACGAAGTAGATAAGATCTACGGTAAAGAAGCACGCGATATTATTGGACCTGAAATTCGTGATACAGCCAGAATTGATAGATACGATTCAGAACGTTTTGCACGTTTAGGTCATGAAGTACCAAAAGGTATGGATCCAGATAAAGAAGAAAACAAAGACAAAACACAATCTTACCAAGAAGATGGTGGTGTGTTCTTAGTTAAAAAATTAGATAAAGATTCATCAGTTGTTATTGATGATCCTCAAAGATAGGTGGTAAAATATGGCACAAGTAAAAAATAGATTAACGCCGTTTTTTGAAAATATTACTTTTGATAGAGAAGACAATGAACTTATATTAAACTTTGGTCCTCAGCATCCATCTGCTCACGGACAATTACGTTTAATGCTTCACCTTCAACAAGAGCAAATTGTAAAAGCGCATCCAGATGTTGGATACCTTCACCGTGGTATGGAGAAGATGGCTGAAAACATGATTTATAATGAATTCATGCCAACAACAGACCGTATGGATTATATTGCTTCATCTTCAAACAATTATGGTTTCGCACTAGCTGTTGAAAAGCTAGTAGGTCTTGAAGTTCCTCGTCGTGCAAAAGTTATCCGTATGATGATTTTAGAGATTAACCGTCTTATGAGTCACCTTTTCTGGTTAGCAACAACGGCACTTGATATTGGTGCAATGACCGTTTTCTTATTTGCATTCCGTGAGAGAGAATACCTTATGGATATTATGGAAGGTTACTGTGGTGCACGTTTAACCCACGCTGCAATCCGTATTGGTGGTGTACCTTTAGATATTCAAGATTCTTTTATTGCTCAGTTAAAGACATTCTTAGACAAATTACCTCAAAACATTAAAGATTATGAAGATCTATTAGATGAAAACCGTATTTGGTTAATGAGAATGGAAGAAGTTGGTGAGATCCCAACTGATATGGCATTGTCATGGGGTTGTACAGGTCCAATGTTAAGAGCTTCTGGAGTTGCATGGGATATTCGTAAAGAAGAGCCGTATGAGTTATACGATGAAGTAGAATTTAACGTACCATATTCTGACAAGGGTGATAACTTCGCACGTTACCGTGTATATATGGAAGAGATGAGAGAAACTGCAAAGATTCTTTATCAAACAATCGATATGTACGATGAATGTGTTAAAAATAATCAAACAGAACTTATGGCACATGCTCCTCAGTATGTATCTGCTCCAAAGTTAGACATAATGACGCAGAACTACTCGCTAATGCAACACTTTGTATTGGTTACTCAAGGTATGCGTCCACCAGTAGGTGAAGTGTATGTAGCTACTGAATCACCAAAAGGTGAATTAGGTTTCTTTATTAATTCTCAAGGTGGAGCTTATCCATACAGACTTAAATTACGTGCTCCATCTTTCTGGCATACAGGAATTTTAACCGATCTATTACCGGGTCACTATATTCCGGATGTTGTTTCAATTATTGGTACGACTAATATTGTATTTGGTGAGGTTGACAGATGATTAGCTTAACAAAAGCAAATAACTTTGCTTTTTTAAGCAAAGTTAATACTGATTTACAAGTTGGACTGCAAAGCCAAGTTGATAGTAAGGATGTAAATTAATGAAAAGATATGATTTAAGACATTTAAAAGACAATTATGAACCTCGTATGAAAGAAATTTTAGACGAACATAAAGAGGGTGAAGTTGCTATCTTCTTATTTGAAATTGGTGATTTTTCACCTGTTCAAAATTCAGCAGATTTAGTAAAAGAGTGTGGATACGAACTACTAAATTCACTTAAATTCAACGAAGTCGATTGGACTATCGTTGCTAAAAAAGGTTAAGGGTTAAGTTTTGAGTAAAGTATATTTCTCAACGTGGCGCGAAGAGCAAATCAATAATGTTGGTAAAGATGAAGCAGATTGGCAAGAATCAGCTTATAATTTACCAGCTCAATATGATGAGCATTCTTCTTCTAAAGCGTTCATAGGTTGGGATGGCGTAGCTCTATTTGATAAAGATGTAGATGTTGTAAAACTTGCAACTGAATATGCTCACCAGTACCAAGAGTACTCTGAAGCGTGTGGAAGATGTGCACCTGGACGTTGGGGTGGACGTATTTTATACGATCTATTGGACAAAATTGCTCGTGGTGAGGGTAGTATGGAAGATATGGACCATTTAAAAGAGGTTTGTAGATCTATGCAGCTTACATCTAAATGTGAAATTGGTAAAACAGTACCAAATCCATTAATGGATCTAATGACACAATTTGAAGAAACTTTCAACGAGTGCATTAATGAGCAAAAGCCATCGAAACATTATAACGAAGACGTGGATTACATAGCTAAGATCACCGCACCTTGTATGGATGCGTGTCCAGCACATGTAGATATACCTGCATATATTGAGGGTGTAAGAGATCTAAAACTGGATGATTCTTTACGTGCAACAAGACAAACTATGCCTTTAGCACATACTTGTGGACGTGTTTGTCCACATCCATGTGAAGATGAATGTAGAAGAACAAATCTGGATTCGCCTATTTCTATTATGGAATTAAAACGTCTTGGAGCTGATTTTGAAACGGATCATAACCAAGGTTTTTTCCATCCTCGAAAGGGTAAGAAAAAAGCTCCAACGGGTAAAAAAATAGCAATTATTGGAGCAGGTCCTGCGGGTCTTACTGCTGCGTATTATTTAGCACTTGATGGTATTGAAGTTGATTGTTATGAAGCGTTACCTGTTCTTGGTGGAGAAGTTACTGTTGGTGTACCTGAATATCGTATGCCATGGGGTAAATACCAACAAGATATTGAAGCAGTTAGAGATCTGGGTGTTAACTTTATAATAAATCATAAAGTTACAGCCGATGAGATGCGTCAGTTTGAAAAAGATTACGATGCAACGATGATAGCTTCAGGTACAAGACTTTCTAAAAAAGTTCGTTGTGATAATGAACGTCCAGAAGTTCAAGGATATTGGGGTGCTATTGACTTTTTAGATTGGATTAACCTTTACGAAAAGTTTGATATTACAACACCTGAAGATGTTCAAAAACAACAGATGCTTCCTGGTGATCATGTTGATTTAACTGGTAAAACAGTTGCTTGTGTTGGTGGTGGTTTTACTTCAATGGATGTTGTACGCTGTTCAATTCGTGCGGGTGCTAAACGTGTAATTATGATTTATCGTCGTGATGAAAAAACAATTATTCGCAACACTACTTATGAAGAGTATCATGAAGCGGTTGAAGAGGGTGTTGAATTTATCTTTCACTCAGCGGTTAACACAATGAATGATGAAGATGATGTATTAAAATCTCTTTTAGTTGATAAATTTGAACTTGTTCCAGATCCAGATGGTGGACGTGCGCAACTTGTAAAAATTGAGGGTGCATCTGAACTTATCGATGTTGATTATCTTATTCCAGCAGTTTCTCAAAGTGCAGAATTTTCTCACTTGCCAGAAGAATGGGAACTTGATATGACATCATGGGCGACACTTAAAACAAATGGTAAAGACTATATGACATCACGTGAGGGTATTTTTACCGCAGGTGATTGTGAATACGGTCCTATGACAATTGTAAATGCAGTTGGTCAGGCTAAACGTGCAGCATCTGTTATGAGTAGATATGTTCAAAATGGTGGAAAAATCACTTTAAGTGATGATGAGATTATGGAAGACCATTTAAGAAAAATGAAGGTTTATGACAAAAAAGAGAAAATTACTGGTTGGTTAGCTGGTGTCCCTCGTCAAAAATCGGAAGTTTTAGATGTAGATATTCGTAAATATAACAACGACGAAGTAAACTTTGGTTTTACACAAGAACAAGCAATAAGTGAATCTGAACGTTGTATGCGTTGTTACTACATCGCTATGGTAGCTAGGTAAGGAGGCGTTATGGTAAATTTTAAAATAAATGGACAAGAGTTTAACGCCAACAAAGGCGAAACCATTCTTGATGTAGCAAGACGTGAAAATATCTATATCCCTACAATGTGTTACTTACCAAAGACAACTGCTAATGCGTCGTGTCGTATGTGTTGTGTTGAAGTTGAAGGTCAAGAGGGATTTGTTTTATCTTGTAATACTCCTCCTGTTGAGGGGATAGAAGTTAAAACGGATTCTGAGTCACTTTACAAAGAACGCCAAAACATTATGAAAATGTACAATGTAAATCATCCTTTACAATGTGGTGTGTGTGATAAGTCTGGTGAATGTGATTTACAAAATAAAACACTTGACTTTGGTGTAGCTGAACAAACATTTGCGGTACGTGATCAGGCTCGTAAAAAGAAAAAGTGGGGTGTTCATACTTATGATCCATCACTGTGTATTCTTTGTGAAAAATGTACAGCGGTATGTAATGAAGTAGTAGGTAGTGAAGCTTTATATGTTAAGCCTGGTGGGTATAAATCTCAAATAGAGATTCACCGAGCAAATTGTATAGAATGTGGAGAGTGTATCTCTGTATGTCCTGTTGGTGCTATGGCTTCAACAGACTTTAAATACAGTTCAAATGCTTGGGAATTAACTCAAGTTCCATCTGCATGTTCTCACTGTTCAAGTGCCTGTTCACTTACATACGAAGTAAAAGAAGGAAATATTCTTAGAGTAACGAATGAATCTGATTTTACTTCACTGTGTGGAGCTGGAAGATTTGGTTATGATTATGATAATAAAGTACTTAACAAAGATGAAGATGCTTTCAAAGAAGCGGTACAAAACTTTAAAAATGCTAAAAATGTAATTTTCACTTCTTCTATTACAAATGAAGAAGCGTATATTTTAAATGCTTTAAAGAAAAAAATTGGATTTAATCTTGTTAATGATGAAGCTAAGAAGTTTCAAGAATTTATGGAAAGTTATTCTTTATCGGCTAACAGCTCACTTTACAGTGCGAATTTAGAAACAATTAAAAAAAGTGATTATGTAGTATCTGTGGGGTGCTCAATCTCATCAGATAACCCAATGGTTAGATTTGCTATTGCTCAGGCAGTAAATCATAATAAAGCGTATGTGTCATCGGTGCATCCAATTGAAGAAAAGGGTATTGAAAACTTAATATCTCAATTTATTAAAAATGAAGTTGGAAGTGAAGAAGCTGCATTGGCGATGATTGCTGAAATATTTGTTGAAGACAAATCGAACCAAGAAGCATTTTTTGACTCATTGGATCTAGGTTACTTATGTGGTGAGAGTAATATTTCTGAAGAGGAATTAGAAACTTTAAAACGTGGTTATTTTAGAAAAAATAATCCTGTTTTAATTATTGGTGAAGATGTTTTAAGCCATCCTCGTGCAAATAATATAGCTCTAATTGCAGGCTATATTGAAGCAAATACACCGTTTAAAGTTTTGATTACGCCACCTTCAACGAATACTTTGGGTGTGAGTTTAATCTGTGATTTGGATGCTCAAGAAGATGGTTTAAGTGTAGGGTACAATGTAGATGCTGAATATACTTTAAGTGCAAAAGGCAATGGAGATCTAGACATGCCAGCACTTAACCAGCAAGAGGGAACTTTTGTAAATATTGATAAAAGAGTGGTTCCTTTAAATGCAGCAGCGTCTTACAATGGTTATGTTCTCAATGATATTGCTTGTGCTTTAGGTGTTAGTTCAAAAAATACAATTGATTATACTTCTAAATTAGGCTTGCAAAATATTGACTTTGATGATTTAGATAACTACATAGACAATGCGGGTCAGTCGTATATCGGCTATGAGATCAAAGCACTAACAAATACGAAAAGTGTTAAGTTAGATGAAGTGGAAGACTTAAGCGAATTTAACGGAAGCGTTGTTTACAACGCAAATCCGTTGGATCAGTTTTCAGTTTTTACAAACAAATGTAAGCAGATTGAAGAAAAATTAGAAATAATAGGTTCTGAACAGTTTGCATTGGCGGCTAAAATAAAATCAGGTGATAATGTAAAGTTTAATATTGATGGTCAAGAGTTTATAAGACATTTCCATGTTGATAGACATTTAAAAGGTACGATTGCTTATAATCCCACTTTTGATTTAGACTCAAAACCATCAAATTATAGATACAATCAAGTTAAGTTAGAGGTTATAAATGGATAGCAATATTACAATTACAATAGATAACCAAGAGATACAAACTACAGAGGGTGAATTTATATTAAATGCAGCGCGCGCAAATGATATATTTATACCTGCTATTTGTTATTTAACAAGATGTAGTCCAACTCTTGCATGTAGAATATGTTTAGTAGAAGCTGATGGTAAACAAGTATATGCTTGTAACGCTAAAAGTAAAGAGGGTATGAATATTACCACATCTACTGAAAATATTGAAAAAGAACGTCGTGCTATCATGGAAGTATATGACGTAAATCATCCTCTTCAATGTGGTGTGTGTGATCAAAGTGGAGAGTGTGAGCTTCAAAACTATACACTTGAACTTGGTGTTGATTCACAAAGCTATGCAGTTAAAGATGTCAGCCGTGAAGCAAAAGACTGGGGACATTTACATTATGATCCAGCACTTTGTATTGTTTGTGAGAGATGTTCAACTGCTTGTAAAGACATGATTGGTGATAATTCTTTAAAAACAGTTCCTCGTGGAGCGGATGCACTTGATGCTGAGTATAAAGAAAATATGCCAAAAGATGCGTATGCAATGTGGAACAAGCTCAACAAATCTGTTATTGGTTTAACCAGTGGCGGAGATATGTTGGATTGTACTTCGTGTGGAGAGTGTGCAGCTGTTTGTCCAGTTGGAGCACTTGTAGATACACAGTTTATGTATAAAACAAATGCTTGGGAATTAGAACAAATTCCTGCTACTTGTGGTCATTGTTCAGCGGGTTGTCAGATCACGTACGATGTTAAACACACAAGTTTATCTGATGATACTAAAAAGATCTATCGCGTTATGAACGAATGGAACTATGTTTCATTATGTGGTGCGGGTAGATATGGTTATGACTACGAAAACAAAGTTCAAGCCAAAGATGAACAATCGTTCATTTCTGCTATTGAAGCATTTAAGAAGGCTGAATCTATTGAATTTACATCAACGATTACAAATGAAGAAGCATTAATCTTACAAAAGATTAAGGAAAAAACGGGAGCTAAACTTGTTAACAAAGAAGCGAAGTCTTTCCAAACTTTCTTAAGTAATTACAGTCAAATCAGTGGAACAAAACTTTATGGAAATGATCTAAAAGCTACCCATGAATCTAACTTTGTTGTATCAGTTGGAACCGCTTTAAAAACAGATAATCCAAATGCTAGATACGCACTAAACAACTCTATGACAGTTAACAAAGGTGCTGGACTTTACTTTCATCCTTTAAAAGATCCTATTATTGAAGGTCTTGGAAAAAGTATTATGAGTCTTACACATGCTCCTTTACAAGAAGAAGCAGCTCTTTATTTAATACTGGATCTATTTGGAGATAAAGAGAAACTTCCTAGTGATGTTAAAGATTACTTGGCTTCATTTCACTCTGAAAAAACAATTACTGTTACTGAAACTATTAAAGAAAAAGTGATAGAAATTGTAAAAGAGATGAAAGTAAATGAAGAAACGGGCGAAGAGGAAGAGGTTGAAGTAGAAAAATCTAAAATGGTTCCTAAAAAGGTTCAAAAGGAAGTTGTTGTAGATGATAACCGTCTTTTAGAAATATTAGGTGCTGATGATAAATTTATGGAAGCTTTAGAAAAGAATCTAAAGAAAAAAGACACTTTTGCATTGATTGCTGGTCCAGATCTATACAACCATCCTAATGCTAAAAACTGTGCTCGTTTATTAGGTCTTATAGAAAAATATTCTAGTTTTGAAATTACAATGATTCCAACGCTTACGAATACTTTAGGTGTTAGTTTAATTTGTGATCTTGATGATGAAGCAACGGGTTACACAGTTGGTTATAACACAAAAGGTGATTTCACTTTATCGGCTTTAGGTGATGGTGACTTAGATATGCCAGCTATGAATCAACAAGAGGGAACATTAACATCTATCAATAAAAGAGTTAATCCTACAAATGCAGCATTACCATACAAGGGTTATGAACTAAATGATATAGCAAATGCCTTAGGTTTAAACGCTGAGTTAACAGTTGATTATACAGTCGAGCTACCAGTAAAAGCTGGATTCAAAACAGTGAACTTTGATGAATTAGACAACCATTATGACAATGATGGTACAGAACATCGTGGATATTTACTAGAAAATGTAGCACAAACTACTCAGAACAATGAAGACGTTGAACAAATAAAAGAAGACAAACTAGAGGGAACTTTAGTTTACTTGGCAAACCCAGTAAGACAATTTAGTGACTTTACAAACAAAGCGACAAATGTTGATGAGCTAAGCGGTGTTTATATGAGTGCAGATTACTTAAGTGCAAGTGATTTCAATGAAGGTGAAAGTGTTAAGGTTAAAACAGACAATGGCGAGCTAATAGCTAACATTGTGAGTGATAACAAGATTAGTGGTGATATTGTTGTATTGCCAACTTTTGATTCAAATCTAAATTCAGAGGCTTTATTTAGCGGTTACCGCTTTAATGTAGCTTCAATAGAAAAGGTGTAATATATGGAAACAGCATATTTAATTGAAACTATTGTTAAAATAGTTGTAATTTTACTTGTATTTTCTGCTTTAGCAGGTTTAGGTACATATTTTGAAAGAAAGATTTTAGCATTTATGCAACGCCGTCTTGGTCCAATGTATGTTGGTCCTTACGGCTTGTTACAAGTGGCAGCTGATGGTGTAAAATTATTTACTAAAGAAGATATTGTTCCAACAAATGTTGTAGGTCGTATTTTTAAAATAGCACCGGTTATTACCGCAGCAACAGCTTTTATGGCTGCTGCAGCTATTCCATTTTTACCATCTTTTGAGTTATTTGGATACAAGGTTAATCCAATTGTATCAGATATTAATATTGGTATTCTTTACATCTTAGGTATTATGGGAATCGGTTTATACGGTCCATTGCTTGGTGGTATGGCATCTGCGAATAAGTTTTCACTTATCTCAGCAGCACGTTCGGCAGCTGTATTTATCTCTTATGAAGTTGTAACGGGTCTTTCTATATTGGCTCCAATTATGATGGTTGGTTCATTATCTTTAATTGACTTTAATAATTACCAAGCTGAAAATGGCTGGATAGTGTTCTCACAACCAGTTGCATTTATTCTTTTTTGGATCGCAGCATTTGCAGAAACAGGTCGTACACCTTTTCACTTAGTAGCAAATGATCATGAAATTATTGATGGTTTTGGTACAGAGTATTCAGGTATGAGATGGGGACTTTTCTTCATTGGTGAGTATGCAAATATGTTCTTTATCTCTTTCGTTATTCCACTTCTATTTTTAGGTGGATTTGGTGATGGAAGTTTAATGGGTGCGTTGGCTTTACTTGCTAAGATGTCATTCTTTTTCTTCTTTTTCTTATGGACAAGAGCGGCTTGGCCAGATGTTAGACCAGACCAACTAATGTGGTTATGTTGGAAAGTTTTAATGCCAATAGCAGTGATAAACATAGTTATCACTGGTTTAGTAATGATGTAAGGGGTGATTGATGAAAATTGAAGAACAATTTAACGATAGAAATGTAAGTGATAACGGCTATTATATGGTTGATATCGCTGATTATCCTACTACACCATGGGGTAAATTCAAGCGTGTTATTAGTAGAACCTTTAAAGGTGAACTATTTGTTGGTTTATGGGTCGTACTTCGTGAAATGATTAAATTTGATATTCACACGGTTCAATACCCAGAAGAGAAGATGCCTATTGGTCCTAGATACCGTGCTGTTCACGAGATGAAAAGATTATGGGAATCAGATGCTGAGAGATGTATTGGTTGTGGGCTTTGTGAAAAGATCTGTATTTCTAATTGTATTAGAATGGAAACTAAAATAGATGAAAATTCACGTAAAGAGGTTTCAGAATATACCATTAATCTTGGTCGTTGTATCTTTTGTGGATACTGTGCTGAAGTTTGTCCAGAACTTGCAATTACTCATGGTGGTGAGTATGAAAACGCATCTGAACAGAGAGAACACTTCATAATGTATGAAGATATGTTAACTCCACTTGACAAGATGAAGGCTGGTGCTCAACAAGAGTTTGATGGTTTTGGTGCAATTACACCACATGAAGATGAGCGTGTTAAGAAAACACCTCTAGCATATTAAGGAGTTTGGGTATGTTTGAAGCGATTGCTTTTTATCTGTTTGCTTTTTTAACAATTGCGATGTTTTACATCACTGTAACAACATCACAAGCGTTATACGCTTTAACAGCGTTAGCAGCAGGGATGATTTTTATTTCGGCGTTTTTCTTTATTTTAGGTGCTGACTTTTTAGGTGCAGTTCAGATAGTTGTTTACTCTGGTGCTGTTATGGCTTTATATGCTTTTGGAATGATGTTTTTTGATACGACTAGAGAACTTCAAGAGAAAAAAGGTAATGAATACCTTGTTGTAGGACTGGCAACTATTAGTGCAGTTTTAGTAGTACTGATCTTCTCAGCTCCAATTCTTGGTGATAATATCACGGCACTTTATCCAATTGGAAACGAAGGTAATACACAAGAGGTTGGTATGGTTTTATTTACTAAATACTTAGTGCCTTTTGAAGTTGCAGCAGTGATGCTTTTAGTAGCAATGATTGCAGGTATTGTTTTAGCGGGTAAAAAAATGGATGAATCTTTAACTCTTATGACAGAAGAAGAGATCAAAGATATGCGTGCAGAAAAAATGAGACCAAAGGAAATTAAATGATTGAAATTGGATTAAATCACTATCTTGTTTTATCAACAATTCTTTTTACTATAGGATTAGTTGGGGTAATGAGAAGAAAAAATCTTTTAATGTTATTTTTTGCAACTGAGATTTTATTAAACTCTGTAAATATTGCTTTTGCAGCAATATCACATTATTATGGTGACCTAACGGGTCAAATGTTTGCATTTTTTGTAATCGCAATTGCAGCGAGTGAAGTTGCAGTAGGGCTGGGTCTATTAATTGTATGGCATAAACGTTATAACAATATAGATCTTGACTATATGACAAGAATGAAAGGATAGGCTAATGGAATTATTTTTATACACAGCTTTATTTTCACCACTCGTTGGTTCAATGTTTGCAGCACTTTTTGGGGCAAAACCTAAAACGTTAATTGCAGGTATTTTTCCAAGTGTAATGTTAGGTGTATCTTTATTAAGTTCAACAATCTTACTTATATTGGTAATGACAACAGGTCATACAATCCATGTAGAAATGATGACTTGGATGGCAACAGGAGATCTATATATTCCTTTTGGATTTGTTGTTGATCAAGTGTCTGTTACAATGATGATGGTTGTTACATTAGTATCAACAGTTGTACACGTTTATGCTATTGGCTATATGTCACACGATAAAGGTTTTAACCGTTTCTTTGCTTGGTTATCCGCTTTCGTTTTCTCAATGTTAATTCTTGTAATGAGTGATAACTTTGCTGGTCTATTTATAGGTTGGGAAGGTGTTGGTCTTTGTTCTTGGGGTCTTATTGGTTTTTGGTATAAAAAAGAGAGTGCTACTTGGGCTGCAAATGAAGCGTTTATTATGAACCGTATTGCAGATCTTGGTATGTTAATTGGTATTTTCTTAATTTACTGGAACACTGGAAGTCTTCAGTATGATATTGCATTTCCTGCAATGGCAACATTAGACACAGCAACATTAACTTGGATTGGTATTTTCTTATTTGTAGGAGCTATGGGTAAATCAGCACAGTTTCCTTTACATACATGGCTTGCAGATGCAATGGAAGGTCCTACTCCTGTATCGGCACTTATTCATGCCGCGACAATGGTAACAGCGGGTGTTTATTTAGTAGTACGTTCAAACGAACTTTTTGACTTGATTCCACATGTTGGATTATTTATCGCTTCTCTTGGTGCCTTTGTTGCAATTTTTGCAGCGACTATGGCACTTGTTAACCGTGATATTAAGCGTGTAATTGCATATTCAACATTATCACAACTAGGTTATATGTTTGCAGCTGCTGGTCTTGGGGCTTACTGGGTAGCATTGTTTCACTTAATGGCTCACGCATTCTTCAAAGCACTACTTTTCTTAGGTGCTGGTAATGTTATGCACGCTATGGATGATGAGTTAGATCCATTTAAAATGGGTGGACTTGGTAAGAGCATGAAAGCTACTATGATTATGATGACAGTTGCTTCGGTTGCACTTGCTGGTATTTTCCCATTAGCTGGTTTCTTCTCTAAAGATCTAATCTTAGAAGTGGCATTTATTGACCATCACTTTATCATCTATTCGGTGTTATTATTAACAGCAGGTTTAACGGCATTTTATTCATTTAGAATTATTGCACTTATTTTCCATGGTGAAGATAGACATACTGCTTTAGGTTTTCATCCTCATGAGGCATACAAGTTTATGTTATGGGCAATGGCTCCACTTTTAGTGTTAGCTATTATTGGTGGTTTTGCTTTAAAGGGAAGTTACTATGAAATGGTAACTATGTTATTGCCTGCTACTGAATACCATGTTCATTCAGCTGCTGTTTATTGGACAATGACAATTGGTACACAGCTATTTGTTATTTTAGCAATTGCTTTTGCCTATAAAAAATATATGTCAAAAGACATTAAAGTACCTGATGGTACAAGTGAGATGGAAGGTAGATTTTGTTACAAACTACTGAAAAATCAGTACTATATTCCTCATTTTTATGAAGAGTATTTAGTTAAACCATATAGAGAATTGTCAACTATTTTCTGGGAAAAAATTGATATGAAAGTAGTAGATGCGACGGTTGATGGTGTAGCTAAAATTATATACGCAACTGGAGAAAATACTAGAGGAATGCAAAGTGGAAATCTATCTACTATGCTTAAATGGATGGTAGCGGGTCTTATTGGTTTACTGTCATTAGCTGTTATGTTTGGATTAGCAGCAAGATATTCTGGTGAGATTAATTCAATCTTATCAGGTTTAGGAGTTTAATAGATGTTAGATCATATCTTATCGATTTTAATTTTCTTTCCAGCCGTAGCGGCTATTTTTGGATTTGCTATCCAAAAAGATAGTGTTCGTGCTTATGGTGTAGCCGTAGCTGCAATAGAATTTGCACTTTCATTAATCTTATGGTATTCATTTGATTCAGGCGTATCTGGTATGCAGTTTATGGAACAAATTGCATTGATTCCAGCATTTGGTATTAACTATACTTTAGGTATTGATGGTATCTCTTTATTTATTATTATCTTAGCTTCATTTTTTACAATGATTGGTATTGCCTCTTTAACGGATACTAAAAACGTTAAAAACATGATCATTACATTGTTATTTTTACAAATGACAATGGTTGGTGTTTTTGCTGCTTTAGATGCTATTGTATTTTACGTTTTCTGGGAACTATCACTTGTACCAATGTTATATATCATTGGTGCATGGGGTGGTCCTTTACGTATTTACGCATCTGTTAAGTTCTTCTTATATACATTCGCAGGTTCATTGGTTATGCTTGTTGGTATTTTATTTATGGCTTACTTTTACTATCAAGCAACAGGTACGTGGAGTTTTGCAATACTAGATTGGTACAGACTTATATTGCCTGAAACATTTCAGCTTTGGTTATTTGCAGCCTTTTTTATTGGTTTTGCTATCAAGGTTCCAATGTTTCCTTTTCATACTTGGTTACCATATGCTCACGGTCAAGCACCAACCATTGGTTCGGTTATATTAGCGGCTATTTTATTAAAAATGGGTACGTATGCGTTTATCCGTTTTTCTTTGCCTTTGTTCCCAGACGCATCGGTATTTTTCATGTTCCCAATTGCTATTATTGCAATTATCATGATTATCTATACAGCGATGGTTGCTTATGCTCAAAAAGATGTTAAACAAGTTGTTGCGTATTCATCTATTTCACACATGGGTGTTATTATTATAGGTACGTTTGCATTAAATGTTGAGGGTATTACAGGTTCAATCTTTTTAATGATTGCTCACGGTGTTGTATCGGGTGCACTGTTCTTGCTTGTTGGTGTTATCTATGACAGACGTCATACTAAGATGATGAGTGAGTTTGGTGGTCTTGCATCTGTTATGCCTAGATACGCTACTATCTTTGGAATTATGTTAATGGCTTCAGTTGGTATGCCTTTAACCATCAATTTTGTTGGTGAATTTTTAAGTTTATTAGGGTTCTATCAACAATCTCATATCTTAACTTTACTAGCTGGAACGGCTATTATTGTGGGTGCTATCTACATGTTAGCAGCATACAAAAAAATGTTCTTTGGTGAAGTGACTAAAGAAGAAAATAGAAATCTTCCAGATGTAAACAAACGTGAATTAGTTGCTTTGGTTCCATTAACAATTATTACAATTTGGTTAGGTATCTATCCAAAACCAATTTTAGAACCAATCAACAACTCTGTTGAGTCTGTTGTTCAACTTATGCACGATAAAGCGATTACACAAGAAGCTAAATCTCGTATCCCTAACTTAGTTAAGGGAGTTGAGATTACTCAAACTTCTGCACAGGAGGTACACTAATGTCACCAGTAAACGTATCAATGGAGTCATTAAACTTAGTTACACTAGCACCAATGTTGACTCCAATCATCGGTGCTCTACTTATTTTAGTTGTGGATCTATTCAAAGGTGGATTAGATAAGAGTTTATACGTTATGTTGAGCTTCTTATTTTTAATCATAGATTTTGGATTATTACTCGATAGCGCGTCTGTATTTTCTCAGGCTGGAACACTTATGGGTGTTTTTGATGTTATGTTGATTGATGGTTTAGCTATCATCTCACAATTTATTATTGTTGGTGCTTCATTGCTCTTTATTGCTTTGGCATTGACACCAAAACGTTTCCATGAGTTTAGTTACCCTGAGTTTTTTGCTCTGTTTTTATTTATGATTGGTGGATTCCAATTTATGGTAGCAACGGACAACCTAATCTTAGTGTTTGTAGGACTTGAAACGGCATCACTTGCACTCTATACACTGATTGCTATGCACAACCGTGACAAAAGTTTTGAAGCGGCAGTGAAGTATTTTACTATGGGTGCATTAGCAGCAGGTTTTTACTCTTTTGGTGCAATGGTTTTTTACGCACTCACAGGTAGTGTAGAGATCAACCAAATTGCAGCGGTATTAAATGCAAATAATTATGCAGATATTGGTTTTGTCCTTGTAGGTGTAGTATTTATGTTAGCTTCTTTTGGTTTCAAGCTTTCTATTGTTCCATTTCATACATGGACGCCAGATGTGTACGAAGGTTCTTCAGCAGCATTAGCAGGGTACATGTCAATTGTTCCAAAAATTGCTGCATTTGTTGTAGCTATGCGCCTGTTTGAGTTTTTGATTCACAGTGGTATAGTATGGTTAGAAGTTGTACTTTATATTATTGTTGTTATTACTATGACGGCTGCAAATATTTGGGCATTGGTTCAAACAGATGTTAAACGTATGCTTGCGTACTCTTCAATTTCACATGCTGGTTTTGTAATGGCTGCTATTTTAATTGGAACAACACAAGCAAATTCGGCTTTATTTTTGTATTGGATTTTATTTAGTTTTACTAATCTTGGATCATTCTCTATGCTTTGGATCTCACGTCAGAAAAATTTACCTTCATACCAAAGTTCGGATCACTCTTTTGAGAAGTTCTCTGGAATGATCAAAACATCACCAGTATCAGCATCGATTATGGCACTGTTTATGTTAAGTTTAGCGGGTCTTCCACCTTTTGCACTTTTTTGGGGAAAAATGTATATGATCTCTTCAGCTGTAACAGGTGGGTACACAGTTTTAGCATTAATTATGGCATTAAACTCTGCAATAGCAGGTTACTACTATCTAAAACTAATTGTTTATATGTTTATGAAAGAGCCATCTGAGCAAAGTATCAGTACAAGTGGTAGCGTTTATGTGTCAAATGCGTCAACATCACTAAAAACTATCATTGGTTTTGCAGCGGTAGGAACTATATTTGCTTTCTTAGCTGTAAACCCTATATTAGAATTCGTTACAACTTTTGTATATAATAGCGGGTATTAATATCTTATAAAAGGAGTATCGTTGTTAAAAGTATCGCTTTTACTCCTTTTACTACACTTCTCAAACGCTTTAGCACTGGAAATATCACTTCACAGTGCTAAAGAAAAACACCAAAAATATTCAACCTTACATCTAAAGGACAATGAAAATTTTTTATGTCAAAAAGAGTTAGACGACTTTGAGGTAACCACTAAAATAGTGTGTGCATTTTCTAAAAAACCTAGCCAAGATATAAATATTATTCAAAACGATTTTTTCCTTATTGACACGCAGATTAAAAACAAAACATTCTTTTTAATTATCAAACCTTTTAAAAAGATGAAATTGGTTCCAGTTGTATTTGATCTATCTAAAGATACTAATACCTATTCTTCAAACATAAAACTCTCAAAACATTGGATGGTTGTAGGGTACAATGAAAAAATCCCTTTTATTAAAGAAAATACTTACACACAAGAGGCGATTAATTTTCCTTTTTTAATGGATAAAAATATGTTGCCTTATGTTGGTGGTTTAGATGTACAAGGTCGCCCAGTTAAGGTAAAACAAGTGCAAGATATTAAAGAGTTTTTAGAAATTAAAAACTTATTTGCTAAAAAAGATTATGAACGTGCACTTAATAAGATTGAAGATATATTATTAGAATACCCAAATACCTTGTTTAAGCCAGAATTACTTTTTTATGAGATAAAAGTTTTTGACAAGATGTCTAGGCATGAAGAGATTGTTGAATTATCTAAGATATTTTTGCGTGAATACTCTGCAAACGACAACATAGCTGAAGTGTTATCTTTAACGGCTAAATCGTATTACAAGCTTGGTCAAAGCACTAACGCAGATTATTTCTTTGACAGATTATTTGATGAACATGCAGAAAGTGAATATGCAAAATGGGGATTGGTTTACAAGGGTGAAATGCTTGAAGAAAGCGGAGCATCGTCTAAGGCTATACCTTTTTATGCTAAGGCACTCAATGAAACAAATGATCTTGAAATTGCAGCTACCGCAGCTTTTAATCTTGCAAAGTTTAACTTAAATCAGTTGCAAAAAGATAAAGCAAGCCAATACATAGCCAAGATAGTAAAAGCAAAACCTTCTTACTTTAAAGAACATTATGATGAATCAAAAGATTTGATGGACCAGTTTGCCTCAGAAGGTGAGTTTAAAAGTGCAGCAGACATAGCCGAAGCACTCTTAGATGGTAAAGACAAAGATGACGATGATGCAGAATGGTTGTTAATGAATCAAGGTATTTGGTTAAGTAAAAGTGAACATAAAGTACAAGCACTGGATCCATTAAAAAAATACCTAAATCTGTATGAATATGGAAAATACAACAATGATATTATTGTTGCAAAAGATGGGTTGTTTTTTGATGAAAATTTAGAAGATACAAATTTAACACATAAAATTGCCAAATACGATGAGCTTATAGAGGTTTATAATGGTGATAGTATAGCCAATAAGGCGATCTATGAAAAAGCGAAACTTCTTAATAAAAACGAACATTATAGAGATGTTTTAGATTTTGAAGATGAGATTTTAAAACTTGATACGACGAAATTCAATGACACCAATGAGATAATTTACGATGCAGCTGTTGGATTTATGCAACAATCTTTGCAAAAAAGAAAATGTAATGAAGTTTTAGTTACATCAAATGAATACAATATCACTTTATCTGATAAATGGGATGATGGAATATATGAATGTGCTATGCAAGGGGCTGACTATGTTTTGGCAAGAAAAACTTCAACAAAGAACTTGCGTTCAGACAATATAGATCATAGAAAAAAATGGCTATACCGACATATCAAATTAGATTTTACCACAGGAAATTACAGTGACGTTCTTGAGGCATCAAATGATCTGATTGCCTTGGTTGGAAAAAATAAAGAGTCTAAATATTTGGATGTTTATAGATACATTTTTGATACTTATCAAAGGTTAGAACAAAGTGACAACATGCTAAAAGCAGTTGTGGATCTGCAAAAAGTTTATGGGATTAACCACAAAGATATAGAGCGATACGTTGCGACTATGGGAATAGGTATTAATAAAAAGGATACCAATATTGTGATCAAATATGCAAGCGATGTGATTGACTTACAAAATAGATCACAATCGTATTCTCAATCGCCTTATGTTGAATTTAGTATTTATGAAGCGTATATTTCCATAGAAAATTACTCTAAAGCTTTAAAAATTATCAAATCTTTAGACAAGGTAGATCTAAAGAAAAAAGACAAAATACGTCAACAATATTTACTTGGAAGTGTTTATTCGAAATTATGGCGTGATGAAGAGGCCATTAAAGCGTATGATGAAGTGATCAAGCTTGATCCTAACTCTGCATGGGCAGAGCTTGCAAAAAGCGCTAAAGGGATTGTAAAGTAGTGTTTAGAACTTAGAGTTCTAAACAATCACTTATAGAGTATAAGCCTACTTCTTTATCTACTAACCATGAAGCTGCACGGATAGCCCCTTTTGAGAATGTGTTTCTTGAAGTTGCAGTATGATTTAATTCAATAAATTCACCATCATTGTAAAAACCAACCGTATGACGACCAACAATGTCACCACCGCGAAGTGCCATTACACCAATCTCATCTTGTGTTCTCTCGCCAATATCACCATCGCGTCCACTTACACGAACCTTGTCTAGATCTAGGTTACGTCCAGCTGCTGCTGATTGACTGAGTGTAAGTGCTGTTCCACTAGGAGAGTCTTTTTTGTGCTTGTGGTGCATCTCAACAATCTCTATATCAAATCCCTCTAGTGCAGCCGAAGCTTGATAGACAAGTTTGTTAAGTAAAGCTACTCCTAAAGACATGTTTGTTGCATAAAGAACAGGCATCTTTTCACTGGCTTGTTTAAGTAAGTTTGCTTGATGATCATTTAAGCCAGTTGTTCCAATAACCAATGGTTTTGGATGTCTTAGCGCACCCTCTAAAAGTATTTCACACGCATCAGGTAATGAAAAGTCAATAACTATATCACACCCATTTAAAAACGAGTCAATATCAGCAGATACTAAAACAGATGGGTCGACATTAAAATCAAGATTGTTTCTAACAAATACACTGCTTAAAGAGATATTTTTTGTATCTTTTAAATCCTCAAGTATCAATTTACCAACGCGACCATTCGCGCCAAATACACCAACTTTAGTCATTTTATTGCCTTTAAAAATTATTTTTACAATAATAACAAATGTTTAATTAATTTAACCTCGTTCCCATGCTGTGCATGGGAATGCATATAAATATGTCAAAATGCAATAAAATAATAAATCCATAACACTATCCTTCACTGGATACCTATCTTTACTCGTACTGACTCAACAGATATAATTTATGAGAGTTTAAAACTACTTCAAAAAGAGAATGTAAAAACAATTTTAGAGCAGTTGGCATTTTATAAAAAAGCTCATAAGAAAAACACTACATATCAGTTATGGCAAGAGGGGATACAGCCTAAGTTGATTCAAGATGATAAAACAATGATACAAAAGATAGAGTATATTCACAATAACCCTGTCAAACGAGGGTATGTTGATGATGGTGTTCATTGGCGGTATAGTAGTGCTCGGGATTATTTTGGTGGTGTTGGGTTGATTGATATTGAAAAGTTTTTTTAGTAATTTTATGTATACATTCCCAACTAAAAGTTGGGAACGAGGGTGGGAACAAAGATGGAGATTAGTTTAGTTTTTCATCTACGTATGAGATAGCTTGAAGTGCTGCAACTGCACCATCACCAGCAGCAGATACTACTTGTTTTGGAGCGGCTATACGCATGTCACCTGTTGCCCATAAACCTTCACATGAGGTTGCCATACTTATATCAACAATCACTTCACCACTTTTGTTGAGTTCACATAGGGGTGAGCCATCTTCTTGCATTAATGTTTGGTTATTAACATCGTTTCCAACAAAGGTAAATACACCAGGAACTTCAATATCACGGATCTCTCCATCATTATTTTTAACTTTAAGTCCTGTTACACCCATAGCATCGCCATAAACTTCATCAGGTACAGAGTTTAGAACAAGTTCAATATTTTCAGTGTTTTTTAAACGCTCAACAGTATTTGGAGCTGAACGAAATGTATCACGACGGTGAATAAGGTAAACTTTATTACATATTTTTGCTAAGTAAAGTGCTTCTTCTAAAGCAGTGTCACCACCACCTATTACAACAACATCTTTGCCTTTGTAAAAGAAACCATCACACGTTGCACACGTACTAACACCTTTTCCAAAAAATTCATCTTCACCTTTAAAGCCAGCGCGACGAGGACGACTACCTGTTCCAATGATCACAGAATGCGCTTCATCAACTTGAGCATCACCACGGTGAATTTTAAAAATATCTCCCTCTTTAGTTACACGAGTGACTTCAACCATTTCATGTTTTAAACCAAATCTTTGACACTGTTCAGGCCATGGTTGCATAAGATCCATACCTGTAATCTCACCTGTGACTCCAGGGTAATTTTCTATCTCTGAAGAGTTAGTAATTTGACCACCTGGCATACCTTTTTCATACATGGTTACATTTTCAAGTCCACCACGAGTTGTATAAAGTCCTGCAGTTAGTCCTGCTGGACCACCACCAATAATTGCACAGTCTAAAATAGCCATTAATATTCCTTAATTTTATAGTTGTTTTACTTCTGTTGCCAATTCATCTAAATTGTCAAGTTTTCGTATCATACTATCTTGTTTATAAAGAGTATCTTTGTTTTTTTTTATAAAAAAAATAGATGGGGATTCATATATATTAAATCGTTGAATAAAGTTGAGGGAGTTCTTTGTCCCACATCGTAAAAAGGTAGTGTTGTCTGAATTTTTTCTAACCGTGTTGTAGTAGTCAATGGCTAATATGGGGACATTTAGTTGAACTTTGGCAAGTTTATCTTGTGTGTCTGCATGTTTAGAAGAGTAAAAAACAACAATGTATTTGTCATGTATAGGGGTGAAAATGTCACTTTTTTCATAAAAAGTCCACTGTTTAAAATCAATAAATTTGTATTCTGAAAATTTGTAGTTAAAGTAAGCAAAAGCTCCAGCAATAAGTGCGGAACCAAAAAAAGAAGCAAGAAGAGTGGAGAGGGAAAAGAGGCTTTTGCCTCCTTTTCTTTTAGCCACGATGCTTCTTTAAAAACTACGCTAAGTGAGCGTCGATTTTTTCTGCAAGAGCTTGTTTAGACTGAGCTCCAACAACTTGGTCTACCATCTCACCATCTTTAAAAAACATGATAGTAGGGATAGAACGGATTCCAAATTTTACAGCAATATCTTGCTCTTCGTCTGTGTTTACTTTACAGATTTTTGCTTTACCTTCGTACTCTTCAGCTAATTCTTCGATAACTGGAGCGATCATACGACAAGGACCACACCATGGAGCCCAAAAGTCTACTAAAGATACACCCTCTGAAAGAGTTGCTTCAAAATCTGAACCTGTTAATTCTAAATATTTTCCCATTACAATTTCCTTTTATTTATAAATATGTTAAGGGTATTATACAATCCCAACATTAAATCAGACTTTGACTTTTTAGTTGTAAAAGTTTATTAATGATCAGCAACAGTATCAATGAAGAGAGGCTAAAAATGACCAAAGAACCATAAAACAGCTGTTCATTGCCTAAGAATAAAGCAGTACTTGAAAAGATTACACCAAGGGTATTTAAAAACCATTGAAGATTTGCTAATGAATTGGGTGTTAAATCTTGTAACATAGGAACACTCTGGGTTTCAATGAGTGGTGAATAAATATGAAACCAAACTAAAAAAGGGATTATTTTATAGAGGTTACCAATTATAATAGAACTAAAAAATCCAACAATTAAGATCCACATACCCAGTTTAAGTATGTGTTCGTTTTCATTAAACAGATAGCTTAGTAAAAGTGTAAAAGCAATACTAAAAGAGGCAAAAGCAAGGTACATGTATCTAGCCCAAATATCATGTTCTATAATTCTTCGACTTTTTGTCATGAAAAAGAGTTGGTAAAAATATAAGAGAATAGACCCAATCGTTAAAATATATGAGAGATACTCTAAAAGGCTAGATCCAAAGACAGCAGACAACAACATCGCACTCACCCCTAAAGCCAAGGTATAAAAACTTTTTGAAAATTCGTTATCGCTGATCCGTTTTGAAGATCCAAACATAGGGATCAAAATAATAGAAATACCCATAATCAAGAGTAAAACAAAACCCACGACAAGACCAAAAGTATGAGCTTTTAGTAGTGAATGTGGATTAAGATCCAAACATCCATTGTATGCACAAGACATTATTAGACCTGTTATAATTCCTAAAAGTAAAAAAATATTGCTCATCCACATCGCTTTAGTGATACTTGTTTTTCGTCGAGCACTTTTAAGTGTTAGGAGCAGTTCTATCGCATAAATAGACATTGCAAGTAAGACCAAAACACCGCCAAAAGGCAAGAACCGTATATCAAGATAAAAACCGCTCAGAAGTAAAACTAAACCTAAAACTAGAAGTTTGTACAAATGTTTAAATATTTGTACATTGTAATGTTTGGTTTCGACCACAATAGGAGCGAGTTGCGCCATGGCAGAAAATATAGCTAACATAATAAACCCCAGCATATACAGATGAACCCAACCAATAAGTTTAAAATCATCTAGTTGCACATCAAATGGAATAAAAAATAAAACTAGAAAACTTGTAAAATAAAAAAATGCACTTAAAACAAAGTAAGGTTTCATCTGTTTTATTGATGGTGAGAAGTCTGGATTTACATTCATATTTTCCCTTAAAGTATTAATTTGTATAATTCTAGCAAATTATGACAAGGTTACGTATGAAATTAACAATAACAGAAGGTGAGTTTGGTGTAAGACCACCTGTCACAAAACCCCATACCGGTTTTTTACATGAGGTTGGAGAACAAAGATTTAAAACGTTGGTGTATGCACACTATGAAGCCATAGAAAAGAGTGATATTGCATTTTTATTTCCCGTATTTGATGAAGATGATTTCGCAGAAGCAAAACAACATGCTTTTGATTTTTTGATTCAGATCTGTGGAGGACCAAACTATTTTGAGCAAAACAGAGGTGAACCTAGAATGGTTGGTCGCCATGCACCGTTTCGAATTGATGAAAAGGGTAGGGTGTCATGGTTAGCCTTATATATACCGCTTTTAGAAGCTTTAGTAGATGAAGGTATTAGCGAAGAATATATCCAGTCTTTTTGGGACTATTTAGATATATTTTCTATGTGGTTGGTTAATACAAAAGCTTAAATCTTGTATCTTTTAGAAAGGGAGGTACTCTTTTTCTCTTTTTCTAAATACCACACACTCTTTGTACCCCACTTTTCTTGCTAGATCTATAAGCTTTTGGCTGTTTAGTCCAACTTGTTCGGGTGCATGAGCATCTGATCCAAAGGTGATGGGGATACGAAGTTCATACATATAATTTAAAATTTCTTCACAAGGGTAGGCCTCGGCTATGGGCTTTCTGTATCCTGCTGCGTTGAGTTCTATTACCATATCCGCTTCTTTAATAGCAAGCAGTGCTTTTTTAGCAAAAGATAAAACGGGTTTGTTGGGTAAGAACTTAAATACTTTGATCAGATCCAGATGTCCCACAATATCAAAAAGTTTAGATTGGGCCATCTCTTCAACCGTATCGAAATATTTTTGCCAGATCTCATCTATATCTTTTTCTTCATATTTACCAATAAATTCGGGATTGTCAAATCCCCACTTATCAATAAAGTGAACCGATCCAATAAGGTAATCTACTTTAGCGTCTAGTACTCTTTGATCAACATGCCCTTTAAGATAATCAACCTCATATCCTAAAAGAATTTCTATTTTATCTTTGTATTTTTCTTTGGCATCTAAGATCAAATTTTCATAGATTCGCATCTGATCAAAACCAATTCTATATTTTTCATCAAAGTTCATTGGAGCGTGTTCAGAAAAACCATAAATACGTGTTTTGTTCTTTATAGCTTTTAAAATATACGCATCAATCGTACCCTCAGCGTGGTTACATAAAGTTGTATGGTTGTGTAGATCTACTATCATATCTTTTACTCTTATTTATTTTATTTATGTTATTATAGTGCTAATTAAATTAATCTAGGGAATGTTTTATGACTCAGGAAGAATTAGATGCGTTAATGGGCGGAGATGTGGACCTTAATGCTTTAGATGATATTGCAGAAGAAGAATCTAGCGAAGAACCAGCTGAGGATACACCAGAACAAAGCGAATCAGCCGCAGAAGATGAAAATATTCCTGAAGGGTACAGTGAAGGAACATCACATCAATGGCCACTCCCTGCGACGGATGAAAACAAAATGGTTCATCAACTTGATGATGTAACCAAAGAGAGTGAAGAAAAAGCGAGTGAGATCTTTGATATTATAGAAAATATCTCAAACGAGCTGATGGAAAAAGAGGACAATATTAATAACACCGTTGAGGTGCTAAATTCTAATATTGAACTTTTTAAAAATTTAAGTGAAAAGTTCCCTGAAGTTGAAGCGTTTAAAACACAGCTTGGTAAAAATGAAGCTGCCATTGAAGATGCCAACATAGCATTGGAAATGTTACAAAACAGTGGTGATGAGATCATGAATGTTATGGACATTATGCAGTATCAAGATATTCATCGTCAAAAAATTGAACGTGTTATTAACGTAATGCGTGCCTTATCAAAATACATGAATACCTTATTTGAGAGTAAAGTTGAAGATGACAAACGTGTATCATCGGCTCAACATATTGCTGGTGATACTCATAATGACGTGGCTTCAACCGATGATATTGAAGCACTATTAGAAAAATTTGGAAGTTAATATAATATATGAGTAAAGTAGAATTACTGTCCCCCGCAGGGACATTAGAAAAGTTAAAAATAGCATTTGATTTCGGTGCAGATGCTGTTTATGGTGGGGTAAGCCATTTTTCACTTCGTATAAGAAGTGGAAAAGAATTTAGTATGGAAGATTTTGCCGAAGGTATTAAATACGCGCACGAACGTGGTAAAAAAGTCTATGCCACAATCAATGGATTTCCTTTTAATTCCCAATTAAAACTTCTTAAAAAGCATATCTTAGCCATGGCAGAGCTAAAGCCCGATGCTTTTATTGTAGCAACTCCAGGTGTATTAAAACTGTGTCACGACCTTGTTCCTGAGATGCCATTGCACCTATCTACGCAAGCCAATGTTATGAATGTACTTGATGCGCAGGTTTATTACGACATGGGTGCTACAAGAATTATAACCGCACGTGAGATCTCCCTTAAAGATCTAAAAGAGATCAAAAAAGAACTTCCAGAACTTGAGCTTGAAGTATTTGTTCACGGATCCATGTGTTTTGCTTACAGTGGAAGATGTTTGATCTCTACCTTACAAAGCGGGCGTGTACCAAACCGTGGTTCATGTGCAAATGATTGTCGTTTTCCTTATGAAATGTACGCAGCAAACCCTGAAACAGGGACACTCTTTAAACTTGAAGAAGATGAGGGTGTGGGAACCTATATAATGAACTCAAAAGATCTTAACCTTGCTTCTCATATGCAAGAGATCTTGGATTCTGGTGTGGTTGATTCTGTGAAAATTGAAGGTCGTACAAAAACAGCATATTATGCAGCAACAACTGCTAAAGCTTACCGTATGGCTATTGATGATTATTATGCAGATAAATTGGATGATACAAAGTACCAATATGAACTTCAATCACTTCAAAATCGTGGTTATACCGATGCGTATTTAGTATCGCGTCCATTTGAAAAACACGACACTCAAAGTTTAGACTTTACCATGCAACTTGGAACCCATCAAGTAAGTGGACAGGTAAATGAAGAGGGGACACACTTTTTATGTAAATACAAAACACTACCAGGGGATGAACTTGAAGTTCATATGCCAATTGGAAGTGAAATCGAACTTATTGATAATGAAATAGGTACAACTTATGAGAAAGATTCAAGGGTGTATTTAAAGTTAAAACAACTAAAAGCTCAAAGTGGAAAAATTTGGGAAGAAGTTCACAGTGGAAATGTAAACCCCATACAACTTCCTACAAAAATGCCCGCTTTCACCTTTTTAAGAATGCCCGCTCATCCAGATATGGGGACATACCCTAAAAACTAATAGCTAAGTGCTTTTAGTTGGGTACTTTGCCCTTCTTGCACACTTTTATGCACATTAAGCAGAGGTTTTATATGGGCATCTCTTCCATAAATATAACTTTGCTCTTTGACAATCACAAAATAGGCTTTGTTTAACTCAAGTGCTCGTTTGGCTGAGGGGATGATAAGATGCGATATATCATTATGAAGCAGATCCAGTTGCTCCTCTTTTAAGACCTTATTGTCAAAAAACTTGCTTAATACCTCTTCATTTGAACGAAATTCATCGCCTGCCTTGTTTTGTTGAAGATAAAAAGAATACTCGTATTTTCCCTCTTTTGTTTTTGGTTCTTTTATATTTTTAAAGCCTTTTGGGTCTTGTGTCCAGTGGTACCATCCTTGTAGCGTAGCGTTGTAGTCAAATTTTCTTTGAAAAACAAAGGTACTATCGGCAATTGCTCCAATCCCACTGTGACAACCAATACAATAAAGTGTTTCTTCATAGTTTTGTGGACGAAGTTCACCTTGAGCATCTTCTATAAAACCTTGGTACGTCCAGCCTAAACCTGTTTGTAAACCCTCTTCTGAATTACCTGCAATACTTCTAAGCCTATCGGGAAAAAGATCTTTTTCCACAATCTCAGACATACTGGCATTGCTAATTTGCGGATAGCTGTTCCATGAATTTTTTTTCGCATAACGCAGTTCTTTCATTCGTGGTGCCATTTTTACCTTGCCCGTTTTTTGCTCAAGATCGATATACCTTACACTGTGTAAAAACTCGGTATCTTTAGGGTAAAGACCAGGGGCTAGGAGTTGTTCATTACTTAATAACAAATCTTTAGCATGACCAACATAACTCATTGAGAAATTATGAAGTTTTTTTGTTCTTGAATCATAAGTGGGTTTTTTCCAAAAAAAGGTGATTTCTTGCGCTAGATCTAGGTGCCCGTTTTGGTTGAGATCCACCCCATAAAGTGTTTCATCCGTTGGGTCTATTTGAATATTTTTTTGTTTTATTAGCGCTTCAACAATGGCAAGATTAATTTTGTAAACCTCAAGATTAAAATTTTTTTGCTCATCAAGGGCAAAGACGTTAGCCAAGCGGATCAACACATCATCTGTACTGCCATTAGTTGGCCAAAATGTTCCTAAAAACGGATAATAAGCAAAAGCTCTCCAAAGGGTATAGTTACCTTGTGGATCTAGATCAAAACCTTCATTGTCAAAGTTAAAGTAACAATCTGGAATATACCCATCCCAGATCCCATTGTTGTTAATATCCCATGCTTTAGGGATATTTGTCAATTTTGTTTTAAGTTTAAGTGTGTTTTGGTCTTTGTAATTATCTTCTTTTACATAATTTAAAATTGATTGATCATCTATTTTTGATACCAAGCTACTACGGTCTAAAAAAAGATTACTAAAACGGTTTTTTTTCGTATAGGTACTCATGGCATAACTCTCTTGAAGATCGCCATCATTAATGTAGTTAGGCTCTATGGAATCAATATGGCAACTAAAACACGGGTTTGAGAGATTGCCTTGTGGATCTTGGGTTTTTGTGTAGCATTGACTTGTGACATAAGCAGCAGAATTGTTTTTAGCAATGCTGGATTTAAAGTCTATATCGATGGGCATAACATTACTTAAAAGATTTGAACTTTTTGTATCTTGACATTTAGAACATGCAAACATACCAATAGTTACGAATACTAAAATAAGAGTTTTCCCCACTAAGGGGAAAAAATTAGAATTATTTAACTTCATAAATAACCGTTGAACCACTGATCTCATACGATACTAAAAGAAGGTCTTTTGCATTAGGAGATTTTGATGCAGGTATAAACTTCATTCCCTCAGGAGAGATGTCATTGTCGGTATGTGTTGCAATGTAGTCCACAAATTCTGGAGATGATGGGTTGCTAACATCGTAAATAACAATCGCACTTTGACGCTCAAGACCTACAAAAGCATAAACTTTTGAATTGCTTAGTTGACCAACTGCAATAGACTCAGGTTCTGAACCTTTATTACCACTTCGACCATCTATTTCAGCATCGTCTTGGTTAAATAGGTTTGGCTCATATTTTGCCACCAATTTAGAAATAGCATCACCACTGTCCCATACTAAGTCGCCATTGGTATCCCAAATAGAAAAACTTCTAGCACCAAAAGTATAAAGTTGTGTTGATGTTGAGATGTCTGTCATCACTTTTAGATCGTTTTCTTTGGCATAGGCATCGGAGATAGAAGCATCAAGTGTTAATTTAGATATTTTTTTCTCATCCGCAAATACATCATCCTCATTAGAATCTAAATATTCTCTACCATCACCTTCATTGGCTGTGAAAAGATAATCTGTTCCTGCTATGTTTTGAGATACGATTGTATCGGGTTGATACATCGCTTTTAGTCCAGGATAGTTTTTAAGAAGGATTTTTCCCTCTTCTTCAATATCTATTTTGTTTTCACTTGAATAATCTTTTACACCTAATGATTTAACCCCATCAACACTTGGCGTTGCTGTTGAAATATCAATGGTGGCAATAGCATTGTTTTCTTGTAGTGTTACATACGCTTTGTTTCCTACAATAGCAATATATTCAGGTTCCATATCGAGTGAAGTTGCGTTTGAAGGTGTCCCACCTTTACGAACAACGGTACCATCGTTTGCATTGTTAAGATCCCCATCAACAAATCCAACTTCATTGTATGCACCAGTAGCTACGGTGATAATACCAACCGTACCTGCAACATCTACATAGGTACCACTGCTTGCATCTGGTTCCCCTTCGTTTGCTACGATAATTTTAGAACCGTCCTCATTAAAGGTAACCATATCTGGTAAATAACCCACTATCACTTCTTTGTCAAAAGTACCATCGGTATTAAAAATCACAACCTTACCCTTAGTGGTAGTTTTGTTAGCAGATCCAACCGCTAGGGCTACTTTGTTTGATTTTGTATCAACACTTTGAATACTCGCACCATAAGTTGATAGATCTATGGAAGATAATTTTACAGGGGCATTTACAATACTTAGATCGAGTATATCTAAGGTATTATCCGCACCATTTGTAATAAATACTTTGTTAGAGGCGCTGTCAAATGCAGAGATTTCACTTGCACCTGATTTGTTTGTATTAAATGAACCCACTTTTGTTAAGGCGGTGTTTGAAGCATTTAAACCTTTGACACTCATTACACCCACAAAAGATTCTTTTTCATTATTTGAAGCACCTTCAACATCTTCCATTGGATGTTGTGTTACGGCTGTCATGTATGAAAAACCATTAATGTTTTTGTACCAAAATGGTGATGTAGTTTCAGCATCAAGTGGTGTGGTTAATGTTCTTGTCATTTTCCCGTTGTTAAGATCATACGCCCAAACCATGTTGTTAAGGTGGCTAGATGTGTCTTCACCAATAAAGAGTAAGTCGCTCCCATCAAGATAAGTTAAATTATCAGGATTAGAGATCCCATTAACCGAGCAGGTATTTCCTTCATAAGGGTGACCTTGTGGGTATGTAATTGGCTCACCTGTTAAGATGGCATACATGTTGTTTACAACATAAGCACTTTGTATATCATCACCTGCCATATCTATTTGAGTGTTTGAAGCCACATCTAAAGCGTACACCGCACCACATGGATTATAGGGAATTTTAATGTCATTATGACCACCTAGATCGTATTTGGTATTTTCACTCCCTTTTTTCATGTTGTCTTCCATACCATAAGCAATGGCACTCATAGCTACAAACAACTTGCCATGTTCTGCTGAGAAAGTGATTCCCTCTTCTTTTCTAAATTCAGTTGTTGCACCTTTAAGTGCTGCGTATCGTCTTGTTTCTAAGTATGCCGCAGCTGTTTCTTTGCCTGTTTTAACTTTTAGACACTCTTGATACGCTGAGGTATTTACCGAAGTAAATCCGCTTGGACAGGTGTTGTCTTCATTGGTTTGAGCCACATCAAAAATATCACTGAATTTTGGAGCATCATTTGTGTTGACATTGCCATCTGGATCTAAAATAGCTTTGATACTTGCATCATCAGAATCTGCAAGTTTGATCCAACTAAGATCAGCACTTGCACCATTTGAAGCATCTTTTTGGATCCATTTAGCAGCGTAGAGTGTACCTGAACTTAGATCTTGCGCTTCATCAGCGACAAACATAAAGAGTCCCACATTGGTACCATCATCACTCATATAAACTGTTTTTTTATCAGGCATAACGTAAGATAGTTCATGTGACATACGACCCATTGCATAATGTTTTGTATAAACAGCTAAACCATTTGTATCTATCTTGATCTCAGGTGTCCATCCATAGTAATACGGACTCGCTTTTGAAATGTCATTGTCCCAGTATTTTGCCAACTCATCATAATACTTGTTACCTGTTAGCCCTGTTGTAGAGTTGGCATCATTTTCTACACTTCTTGCATTGGGTTCATACTCTTCTGATCCTAAGTGTGATTCCCAAGGTGTTTTTTGTCCTGCGCAGTGTACGTAACCACCAAAGCCAGCTTTTTGAGAGATGAACTCTAAAGAGTTTTCTTTGACTGTAAGTGTACCGCTTGAAGGATTTTGTTCAAGTTCAGCTTTATAGATTGCACCAATTTGACATTCAAATTGAGAAACCATGTAAAGTTTGTTGTTTTTTTGTAAGATTGATGTGTAGTCAAGTCCTGAACCAACACCCGAATTTGTACCATTACAAATATAAGGTGAACCATCGGAAAAACTAATAGCATTGTCTTGATAATCTTTTAAAAGTCCAAAAGTTTCACTGTTATTTAATGAACCTGTGGCTAAAAGTTTTGTAAAGTTGACAGATTTTAAATCATCTTTGGTTGAAACCAAAGAGGAGGTATGAATGGTTTTTTGAGCATCACCCGTTGGTACTGCAATATGCTCAAACTCAACTTTAGAAGCCACTGCGTTGTTCTCATAACGGTTGTATGAAACAGATGTTATACCATCTTTTCCATCTGTCCCTTTTATACCTGCTTCACCATTTGTACCATTTTTACCATCACTACTATTACAGCCTGTTATGCTTGTCATTAAAACAGCACTTGCAACCAAGCTAATCCACTTATTCATTGTTTTTCCTTGTATTAATTTAACGAATTGGAAGATTAGGTCACAATGATTACCTAGATGTTACAAATTAAAAACAATTTGAGAACAAATGGAAACATTCTCTAAAGGAAAAAAAGGTTCAGAATAAATTGATATAATATGGATATTAGATTATATCAAGGATTTTTTATGTCAAAATTTCGTTTAGTTACCAGAAGTGATATGGATGGATTAGTGTGTGCGGTTATTTTAAAACAATTAAATATGATTGATGAGATTAAATTTGTACACCCTAAAGATATGCAAGATGGTACAATTGAGATCACTGAAAACGATATTATTACCAACTTACCTTATGTCGCTCATGCACATTTAGTGTTTGATCACCATGAGAGTGAAAGTGTACGTAATGAAAAAGCTCATAACCATATTATTATCCCAGATGCACCTTCTGCGGCTCGTGTTGTGTATGATTATTATGTAAAAGACAATGATTTATCAATGATACGTGAAGATATGATGGTAGCGGTTGATAAAGCCGATGCTGCTCAGTTTTCAAAAGAAGACATCCTAGATCCACAAGGTTGGGATCTACTTTCATTTTTAATGGATTCACGTACGGGTCTAGGAAGATTTAGAGAATTTAAAGTATCAAATTACCAACTTATGATGGACCTTATAGATTATTGTCATGATCATGGTATTGAAGATATTATGCAATTACCAGACGTTAAAGAAAGAGTAGATCTGTTTAATAGATACGCGGATGACTTTAAAGAGCAGTTAAAGCGTTGTTCAACGGTGCATAACAACTTAGTTGTGTTGGATCTAAGAAATGAAGAGATTATTTATCCGGGTAACCGTTTTATGATCTATGCTTTATTCCCTCAAACAAATATTTCTATTCACGTTATTATGGGATTTAAAAACCAAAACACTGTTTTTGCTACGGGTAAATCTATTTTAGATAGAAGTTCAAAAACAAATGTAGGTGAATTAATGTTGGCTAATGGTGGTGGTGGACATTCTGCTGCTGGAACATGTCAAATAGATAACGATAAAGCTGAAGAGATCTTAAAAGAGTTGATTAGTAAAATAAATACTGATGGTTAATGTGTAAATTTATAATTTTGAAGAAGTTTTGTTTTCTTAGAAAATAATTCTTCTAAAGAATTATAATAAATGAGTTTTTTTTACTTAAAGTTTATTTGGATATAATTCCAAAATTTTTTTATCAAGGGTATTAATATGAAATTTGTTTCAATTGTAATGGGTTCTAAAAGTGATTATGAAGTAATGAAGTCGTGTTCAGACACATTAGAGGCTTTTGGTGTTAGTTATGAGATGATTATCTCTTCTGCTCACCGTTCACCAGAGAGAACTGCTCAGTACATTAAAGAAGCTGAAGCTAAAGGTGCTCAATGTTTTATTGCTGCTGCGGGTATGGCTGCACACTTAGCGGGTGTTTTATCTTCTAAAACAGTAAAACCAATTATTGGTGTTCCAATGAGCGCATCTGCTTTAAGTGGTATAGATGCTTTACTTTCAACGGTTCAAATGCCAGCTGGAATGCCAGTTGCTACAGTAGCAATAGGAAAAGCAGGCGCAATCAACTCAGCTTTTTTAGCAATGCAAATGTTAGCATTGGATAATGAAGAATTAGCAGTGAAACTACAAGAAGATAGAATCGCAAAAGCTAAAAAAGTAGAAACAGATTCTATGGAGATTGAAACAATCATAGAAGCGTAAGCAAATTATAAAAAAATACATAAATTTTAGTATTTATGCAAAGGGATAATTGATGAAGTGGATGAGCGATACCGAATATATGGAGCTGACAGGCTTAGAGATGGAAGCGATCGATGATTTATGTGATCGTGGAAAACTAAGTGTAAAAGTGGAAGATGGCGTGCGTTATATCGATCCATCAAAAGGTGCTCAAGAGGTTGTTGTCCCTGCCAAGCTTGAAGAACTTTCCCTTCGTAACACTCAAGAGATGACGGTTCAACCTGAATTTGTTGAAAAAACAATAGGTACTATTATAAATCTTCATGAAAAAGTGTTGGATTCTAAGGATGAAACACTTCAAGCCATCAGAGCTGAAAATGAATTTTTAAGAGAAGCACTTGCATCTTTGCAAGAGCTTTACGATGAAGACAGAAAAACTATCCACACTTTGCAAGAACAACTTAAACTCTCACAAGAAGAAGTTGAATTTATGCGTCGTAAATACAAACTAATGTGGAACAAAGCTATTGATGAACACACCGCATAAGTCTTAGTGTAGTTTATGAATATATCTTTAGAATGTGTTGGTTGCATAATCAACCAAAGCAATAAAGTAGCCAAGGCAATTGGTGCGGATCAAGAACTTTCACATCGTTTAATTTCAAGCGTTGAAAAAATGAGTACTTCATTTTCATTTTCTGATACACCTCCAGAAATAGCATCGTATGTGTATGAGAAAATGGCAGAAATAGCTAACAAACATGACTTGTACGATGAAGTAAAAGAACAATCAACACAAAAAGCATTAAGTTTTGTCCCTTTACTTAAAGGTAAACTTGAAAAGAGTGATCAAAAACTACTAACAGCTACAAAAATAGCAGTGGCAGGAAATGTGATAGATCTAGCAGCAGAGGTAGAGTTTGATCTAGCCCAAGAGTTAGACAAGATCTTTGATACCGACTTTGCACACAATGACTTTGAGCATTTTAAGAAAAAACTCTCTGAATCGAAAAAAGTGGTTATTTTAGGGGACAATGTTGGTGAGCATGTATTTGACTATATGTTTATACAGACTTTGCAAGAACTTTACCCAAACACACATTTTACCTACATGGTAAGGGGCAATCCTATTATTAATGATGTGACGCTAAAAGAAGCAAAAGAACTTGGGTTTGATCGTTTATGCGACTTGGTAGATTCAGGTGTAAACACACCTGGATTTGCTTATCAAAGAGCAAGTAAAGAGGCTCAAGTTTTGTTTGACAATGCTGATTTAATTATCTCTAAAGGGATGGGAAATTATGAGTGTATGAGTCCGACACATAAAAAGGGTGTTTGTTTTTTACTTAAAGTGAAATGCTCAGTTGTCGCGACTTCACTTTCTAAAGAGATAGGTGACATTGTTTGTAAGATGGTATAGATCTAGTGTGTATGTGTCGTTGTTCTTAAGGATTTTCTTTTAAGATAGAGTGCATTTAAACTTTTCTTATCTATTCTTGGAGTGCGTCTTAAACTTCTTGATTGACTTTGTATCAGGTTTTGTTTTTGATATTTTTCTCCTGATGCCTTTAAGTGTATATCTTCAATAACAGCATATTCATAGTTTTTTGTTTGAGCGTTGTATTTTAAGATCTCACCATTTTCATCTTCTATCCAATTAAGATGGTGGTTTCCCTTGCTTCTTGCTTGAAACTCTTCGCCATTGGCTTGTGTAAAAATTCTTTTTGCATTGTAAGCAGGTGCACTAAAAAGATTGCCAAATATAAATAAGAGTAAAAGTAAAATTTTCATTTTTAGTCCTTGTTAAGATCGAGTGTCATGGTTGTTCCAGGGGCACTAATATTGCTGATACCAGCATTGGAAAAATTGTTGATATGCCCATCGTAGAAAAGATTTTTTGCGTGTCCATCCCCTCCGCTATCAATGTTGTTAAACGATGCTTCAATAAGGTCAAGTCCTTTGTTATAGTTGTTGATGTTGACTTCATTTGCGGTAATTTTAGCTTGGGTTAGTTGAGTATTGTTGACATGCCAGATAGCAACGCCACCTTTAAATGTTCCATCCAACATAAAAAATCCACGATCGTAGCCCGAATTATCTCTGTTTTCTAAAAGGTAATACTCATCGTTGTTGATAGGTATTTTCAAACTGTTATAACTGTTTAGACTGGTAGCATTGAGTGTCACTTCAGATGTTGTTGCAAGATCAGGGGTGATCCAACCAGTTTGAAGCTTACTCCATGCACTCATGTGAACAGGTGTATCGCCAGGGAATTCATGTATATTTTTTTGGGTCCATGTTCCAGCACCCATTAGTCCAAAATACCCAACTCCCCCTGAACTTGGGTTCTTAGTATTGTACAGATCGGGTAAATTAAAAGCAGAATGCCCAAGTTCGTGAGCAATAATTCCTATGGTTGCATCATGTGGTCGGGCTTTATCATGTTTTTCTCCAAATAGGGCAAAGTTTCCTTCATTTTCACAACCCATAATACTTACCCCATCAAGAGTGGGTGTATAAGAAGGGCCTAAACAACTTTGATGAGCCCAAATACCTTGGTTGACGTGATTACCTTCATAAGCATCCTCATAACCTGCAATAATATAAGTAATTAAGAGTTCATTTGGGGTGATGTGTCCATTATTGTCTGTGTCATAAATATCAAAAGATATTTTTTCATCAAGTGATTCAAGTGCCATTTTTAGATCTGGGTGCACCATGGTGTTAAAACTTGGACTGTCTATATCTGTATTTGGATGATTTTTATTGAGTTTTACCCAAGCAACCCCATGACATTCAGTTGCTTGAGTAAAGGCAAACTGTGAATGACTGATCTCATTATAATAGTGGTTAAGTTGATGTTCAGAGTTACCAAATATTTTAGAGTTCCATGTGGAGATGGATGAATCAATTTGTATGTTATTGTAACTTAGTAAAACAACCAACATTGGACGTTTTTTAGGGTGTGAAGTATTTATAATTTGTGTGTTGCATTCATTTTGCGAAGAGTTTGTTACTTGTTGAACCACCACTTGATCTTCATCATCGTCAAAAGGTGAACATCCAACTAGAAATAAAGTCAAAAAAGAGATAAATAGTATATTTTTAATCATAGATTATTATACACTAATAAAATAAATTAGATTCTTGCAAAATAGTATTAAAATAGCAAGTTTATATATCTTCATTTATCCAATTTATTGGAGTATTAAATATTTATGTTCATTACTATTTTGAAGTGAGTACATGCTATTGGTCACTTTTTTGTAAAGTTGCGCAAGTGATATATTTGAATGTTGTACATGGTATAAAACAGTGTAAAAACTTATTTTATTGGATAAAAATTCATCTTTATGCATTTTAAAGACTATAGATTTGTAAAACTCAACTATTTGTTTTTTATCAGAAGTATGAATTATAACGCCTATGCTTCCACCATGTAATCTTGCAACAACAAAATCAGGACTTGATTCTTCTTTTATAAGTTCTGCAAACTTTTTTATAACTTTATCTGCACCAAAAAGACCATAGAGCTGATTGAGTCGTTCAAGTTTGTCTATCTTAAAAAGGATAAACCAAAACTTGGTGTCATTTTTTAAGTTTTTCATTATTAATGTGTCAAAATAAAGTGAATTATTGAGTTTAGTTAAGGGATCTGTAATAGTGAAATTGGCAAGTTTAAATTGTTTATCTTTAATTTCATCTACATAAGAAACTATTTTTAGATGTGTTTCTATACGGATTCTTAATTCAATAGGGTTAAATGGTTTAAATATATAGTCTATTCCACCAACTTTAAAAGCACGAGTTATATATTCTATATTTGTTTGGGCTGTTAAAAATATGACGGGTATATCTTTAGTGTTTTCATTCTTTTTTAAATCTTCACAAACTTCAAAACCGTTTTTTTGAGGCATGTCTATATCAAGTAAAATAAGATTAATATCATTATGTTCTACATTATTTATAACATTGAGTGGTTTAGTAGTGTAGTACACTTTATAACCTTCTCTTTGTAAGAGCACAGACGCAATTTTTATATTTATAATTTCGTCATCAACAATTAAAATATTAAGATCAGAATTATTTTTCATAAGTGACATTTTATATAAAAGAATATTAATCAACACTTTATGTTCTGATTTCTCATTAAATTCAACCAATTGTCTAGGCAACTTTAAATTGTTAATATGGATAAGCTCTTTATAAAGGTATAATTAGGCAATTAAAAAATACGGAAATACCAATGCAACAAAACGAACACCTAGAACTAGGTAAAATAAACACGCTTATACTTGACAGACTAACCACTCCTGGTGCTTATATGATGGCAGAAGACGAAAACGATGTCTTACTCCCAGGACAGTACTTAACTCCCGACATGAAAGAGGGAGATCTACTAGAGGTTTTTGTTTATACAGACAGTGAGGACAGACTTGTCTCAACCACGCTAACCCCTAAAGCAAAACTTGATGAATTTGGTTTCTTTGAAGTAGTGGATGTCGCAAAATTTGGAGCTTTTGTAGATTGGGGATTACCTAAAGATTTACTTGTACCAAATAAACTGCAAAAAACACCTTTTAAAATAGGCGACAAACGCTTCTTAAAAGTGGTTTACGATGAACGCACGCACCGATTAGTTGGAAGTGAAAAAACACAAGACTTTTTTACTCAAAAGCCTAAAGGTTTAAAACCACACCAAGAGGTCAATATTATTATTATTTCACAAACACCACTTGGTTTTAAATGTATAGTTGAAGATAAGTATGAAGGCTTGATCTATAAAAATGAAGTATTTGAAAAAGTAGAGATAGGTGAGGTACGAAAGGCTTTTATTAAAACCTTAAGAAAAGATGGTAACTTAGACATCGCTTTACAGCCGGCTGGATCTAAAAAGAAAGGCTCCGATGCGCAAAAAGTTTTAGATCTTTTAAAACAAAACGGTGGTATTATGCCGTACAATTATAAAAGTGATGCCGACTTGATTGTAGAAGTTTTTTCACTAAGTAAAAAAGCTTTTAAACGTACTTTAACAAAGTTACAAGAGGATAATTTGATAGAAGTAAAAGACACAGGTATTTATATAAAAGGGTAAGAGATGACATTTAACCAATTAAAAATGGCAGTATATGCAACGTATTTGACAAATATTTTTGGTTTTAAGCTTAAAAAAGTAAGCCAAGCAAAAGAGAAAAAAGCTTTAAGAACGGAGTACTCTCAAACATTACTTGAGAAACTGAACATAGAAATAAAAGTGATTAATGAAGATAAAATTCCCACAGAAGGACAATATCTTGTACTATCGAACCACCGTACGATTATTGATCCAAGTATTATTGAGATAGCTACAAAAAATAGAGATATATTTGGGCACTGGGTTGCTAAAAAAGAGTTGTACAATTCGTTCTTTTTTGGAGTATTTGTAAGAAATGCGGGAACCATTTTACTCGATAGAGAATCTTCGCAAATGAGTGGATTTTTTAAAGATATTCGTAAAGTGATTAAGTCAGGTGCAAGTGTCTATATATTTCCTGAGGGTACGCGTAATCAAACTGAGGATGCTTTGAGCGAATTTAAAGGTGGTGCTGAGAAAATTGCTAAAATGAACAAGGTCGATATGTTACCTATTCACATAAAAGGGCGTCCAGATCTGGTGTTATCCCAAGCAATAAAAGATTCAAGTATTCATCGCGTTATTGAGGTTGAAATTGGTGATTTGATTGATTACAAAGATCAAAGTATCTCCTGTGAAGATTCTTATAAACAAAGGTTTAATATCTAAGGGGAGAAAAGTATGATTCTTAGCATTTTGGATAAAATAGGTGCAAAAACCATATCGATGTTTTCCTCTTTTAATGAGGCGATTGTATTTACCACTATTTGTTTGATCCACATGCTTAATCCAAAAAGTTATAATCCTGCAATGCGTGTGGTTTTAACAAAACAGATCTATTTTACTTCTGTTGGAATTTTACCTATCTTTATTTTTATGGCAATCTTTTTTGGTACCATATTTATTGGAGCGATGGTTTATGTTGCTACAAGTTATGGACTTGAAGAAAATATAGGATCAATCCTTGTAACCTTTGCGCTCAAAGAATTTGCCCCATTTTTTACAACCTTGCTTATCTCTTTACGATCCTCAACGGCTATAAACACTGAAATAGCGGTTATGAACGTTAACAAAGAGTTGGACACTTTGCGATCATTTAAGATAGACCTTATTGATTATCTTTTTCTTCCACGAATTATTAGCGGGGTGGTAAGCGTGACCGCTCTTTCAACACTGTTTGCCATTATTATGCTTTTTGGAGGTTATCTTTTTACTCTTTTTTACATGAATATGGATTTTCATACTTACAAGTATATTTTGATCAGTGCCATAGGTTTTGAAGATATAGCGGTATTAATTTTAAAAGCGATGGCTTTTGGTTTTGTTATTATGCTTATTCCAATTTACAGTGGGTTAAAAACTGAAAAAAGTTATACAGGGATCCCTATATCTGTTTTAAATGGAATGATGAAACTTTTTATAGCCATCTTTTTTGTGGAGGTAGTATCATTAGTCATTCAATCGATATAAAATTCTTTTTAACTTATCAAGAGATCCATAACTACATAAAAAAACTTGATGATGTTGTACAAGTAAGTAAGGATCTACCTTTAATCTCAAACTTAAGCATGGCAGAAAATATTTCTATTATAAAAGAGATAAAACATTTTATGAATGTGGATGAAGCTCAGTTGTTATCTTTGGAGTATTTAAAAGTACTTTCTTATGAAGATCTAGCGCAAAAGCGTTTAAATGAGTGTAGCAAACTGGAGATTTTTTATGTACAGTTTATGCGAGCTTTAATGAGCGATGAGCGTTGTATTGTGATCTGTATGCCTTATAGAATGTTGCAGGTGACTCAAAGAATGGAAGAAATTATAAATAATTTGTTAAAATACAAGGGTGAAAAAAAGATTATTATTTTAGATTTTATTTCACACAAAGAACGCTATGAGGAGAGTCTTTGCAATATAGTAAAATAAGAATAATTGTTGGTTTTTTTGTTTTAGTGATTTTTGCGGTGATCGCTTCTTTTTTATATGTGGTTTTAGAAGAAAAAGGGACTTTTGAAAAACGTCATTCTTATCATTTTAATACCGCTTCAGCTGAATCGTTTCATGTGGGGATGCCTTTAAAATTTTCAGGTTTTAACGTGGGTGTGATAGATCTAATGAAATTGCGTCCAGATGGAAGTGTTAGAATGGAGTTTTCTGTACCCAACGAAAATGAAAAATGGATCACAAAAGATTCTGTTTTAATGATCAAAAAACCTTTAATTGGTTCTGCTCATATTGAACTTTATTCTGCTTTTGGAAATGAACCGCTAAAGTACGGCGGGGAACTTCTTTTATTAATGAGTGATGATATTAACGACATGATTGATAAACTTCATCCTTTGGTTGAAAGGGTTGTTAGTATTGTCACTAACCTCGATAAAATTACGAAAAATTTATCTAAAGATGACTCAGATCTAAACGCTATATTTAGCAATGCTAAAAACTTTACGCAAAAACTCTCCGATGATGATTCTGTTTTAACCACCTTAACGGGTTCGAAAAAATCGACGCAAGATTTTAAAAACAGTTTAAAAAGTTTGGCAAAGATGATGCAAAATATTCAACAAATAAGTGCTAACCTTAATGAAGATATAGTTTTACCTGCTTCTTCATCTATCCAAGAGCTGGAATTGATTTTAAAAGATGTAAATCAAAAACTAAAAGAGTTAGACAACACCGTAAAGGCAGTTGGTGGATACGATGAGGATCTATCAGAGATCAAAATACAGCTTAATTCAGGCTTGCAAAAATCCAATGAGATAATGGATAAAGTCGATGCTATTTTAAGCAGTGAAAAAAATGAAGAGGTAAAACTTCCATGATTAAATATCTCCTAATTGGTTGTGTTGTTTTGTTGAGTGGCTGTTCTTTTTCATCTCCTCCAAATGAATGGAAATACAAATCTGCGAGTGCTTTTGAATCGTACAAAAAGAATTTTTTATCGTTAAAACAAAGTGCTGCTAAAAATGATCTATCGCGGGCAATATCGCATGCTAAACAAAGTGCTGACTTGAAACATCTTTCAAGAGTTTATCTGGCTAAGTGTGCTTTGAATTTTTCTGTGGGCATTGAGAATGGGTGTAAAGAATATATACAGGTGCAACCTTTAGTAGAAGGTGAAGGTTTAAAAAGTTATTACTCATTGATAAGCAATTCTTTAAAGCCAAGCGATATAAAAAACTTGCCAAAGACCTACCAAGATTTTGCGAGGGCTTATTTGGACAAAGACCTAGATCTAGCACGCCGATCAATTTTTAAAATGGATACTCTAACTTCAAAGCTTATTGCTTGTAAATTGATAGAAAATGTTTTGGATGAGAATGATATACAAAAACTTTTAAAAGAGGTGTCATTTTATGGGTTTAAACGCAGTGCTATTTATTGGCTTGAAGTTTTAAGGGAAAAAACAAACGAGCGTCTTAAAAAAAGTCAGATTGAGAAAAAAATTAATATTTTAAAGTCTTAAGTTTTAGGAGAGTATAGTCTTTAGAGTCAGGCAAAGACTATACATGGAGAATCGATATAAAAATTATATAGAAAAATTGTTACAGTAATGTTAACAAATTTTTATCTATTTTTAGTTAATATTGCTTTAAATAAAGGATATGTTTATGAAAGAGTGCAACACACTAGAAGAAGTTAGAGTACAAATAGATAAGATTGATGATGAATTGGTTGAATTGATTGCTAAAAGAAATGCTTATATCCATCAAGCTGCAACGTTTAAGAACTCTATTGAAGAAGTAAAAGCAGATGAAAGAGTTGATTTTATTAAGCAAAAAGTTCGTTCAAAAGCTATTGAACTAGACATTTCACCAAATATGATCAGTGAACTTTTTACTAAAATGATAGATGAGATGGTTGAATCAGAAATAGCTCAATTTCGTGACACAACAAATTTTTAAAGTTTGATATGAAGAAACTGTTATTTATATTTTTAGCTTTTGTTAACATTTATGCGTCTGAAGCGTTTATAAAACCAAGTACACTTAAAGATTCTTTGGACAACAAAGACCTTGTGGTGGTGGATGTGAGTGAGAGTTATAAAAAAAGTCACATTATTGGTGCGGTGAGTTTAAATGTGAGAACATTGCTTCAAGAAGCACCTAGCACTACCTTAGCATCTAAAGAAGAGCTTGAGGATATTTTTCGTTCATTAGGAATTAGTACTGGATCTAAAGTGGTTATTTATGGACGCAATACGCAAAAAGATATTAAAAATTCTGCTTTTTTAGCGTTTGTTTTGATCGCTCATGGATTTGAAAATGTGAGTATTCTTGATGGTGGTTACATGGGATGGGTTTTTGATTATGACTGGTTTACCACGCGTGAGGAGATTGAACCTCAAGAGGGAGATCTAAAACTCATAGATACCAATACTTCGATCAATTTACACGATCTACATAAGAATGGATCTATACTTGTTGATACACGAGATCCACAAGCTTATTATGGGATTGAAAAAAATTCAGATGATCGTACTATTGGGCATATTCCAAAAGCAAAAAATTCATATTTTGCTTATAAGTTTTTAAAAGACAAAACACTTCGAAGTTTAGAAGATTTGGAAAAAATCTATGCGGATGGTTTAAAGCTTAAGAAAAAAGATGAAATTATTGTGTATGGAAACAATTGTTTTGATGCTTCGGTGGAGTGGTATATTATTTATCACAAATTAGGGTATAAAAATGCAAAACTTTATTACAATGGATTTAGCGAATATATAGACTCTAAAGAAGAAACAGAGCGTTTTAAGTGGGAATAGGATAAAATCCAAAAAATATTTATATGAGAGAAAAACGATGATAACTTTTAGTGAGATGCTTTTAAAACTTCAAGAATTTTGGATGAAACAAGGCTGTAATATTGTTCAGCCATACGATATTCCAGCAGGTGCAGGTACTTTTCATCCTGCTACTTTTTTACGCTCACTAGACTCAACTCCATGGGCGACTGCATACGTAGCACCATCTCGTCGTCCAACCGATGGACGTTATGGTGAGAACCCAAACAGACTGGGTAGTTATTATCAGTTTCAAGCACTTATTAAACCTAGTCCAGACAATATTCAAGAACTTTACTTAAAATCTTTAGAATACCTAGGGCTTGATGTATCTAAGCATGACATTCGTTTTGTGGAAGATAACTGGGAATCTCCAACACTTGGTGCATGGGGTCTTGGTTGGGAAGTTTGGTTAAACGGTATGGAAGTAACGCAGTTTACTTACTTTCAACAAGTTGGTGGGGTAGAGTGTAATCCTGTTGCGGTTGAGATAACCTACGGTACGGAGCGTTTGGCGATGTATCTTCAAAATGTTGACAATGTTTTTGATATTGTTTGGAATGAAAACGAACATGGCAAAACTTTATATAAAGATGTACATAAAGAGAGTGAAGTACAATTTTCTAAGTACAATTTTGGAGTAGCGGACACCGACATGCTTTTTGCTGAATTTAACGCAAAAAGTGAAGAGTGTTTACGTACACTTGAAGCGGGACTTCCTCTTCCTGCATACGATCTATGTATGATAGCGTCTAACACATTTAATGTACTTGATGCAAGAAAAGCGATTTCTCAAACAGAACGTCAGAACTACATCTTAAAAATTCGTGAACTTTCACGTGGTTGTGCGGAGTTATATAAGGCTCAAGAAGCTCAAAGACTAGAAAGAGTTAAAGGTTAATTAGCAAAAAAATTATTTTATAGATAATATTATATAATATTTTAGAATATTATTATATAATACATATTAACATCATGTAGGAGATGATTAATATGGAAGATATGATTTATTCTTTAGGTTTGATATATTATAAATATGATAAAAAAACAAAAACATTATTCTATGATGCTAATCATTCTGCTAAAACTATAGAATCGGAATTGTTTAAAATAACTTACCATCTTTGCAAAAAAGATGTTGATTTCAAAGTTTTAAAAGATAAATCAATACGCTTTGGTTTTAGCAAATTACCTTTAAAAGAAAAAATAAAAACCTACATAAAAGATTTTAAACATAAAAAAATCTAAGTGTTCTACCACTTTCTAGCCAGTTTACTAAACCATCTTTAATAATTTTAACATTTGTAAAATCCATTTTCTTAAGTAACCGCTGGCAAACTCTTCGGGTTCACGTACATCAAGGAGTAAAATACTTAAGTCTTCAAGGTCGATCTCATGGGGTTGACCTTATTCCACTAATGTACCTGATATAAGAAAAGCAATTTCTTAAATAGAACGTCAGAACTACATCTTAAAAATTCGTGAACTTTCACGTGGTTGTACGGAATTATATAAGGTTAAAGAAAATACTATTTTAACAAGTAGAAAATTATAAATATTTCTATAACTGCAATACTTTTCCAAAAAATAATGGGAGAACGTACATAAATAGGTGCACGTTCTTTTCTTAAAAAAGTTGGATTTGGATGACTTAAGTCATGTACAAACTCTGACACTTCACTGTATCTATTATTCGCTTCAACACTTAACGCTTTTTTTAGAGTTTCATCTATCCATGAAGGTATATTGTATTCATCTGTATTAAGAGAGTCATACTTTAGTTTTTTTTGATCAGATTTGGTACTACATTTAATCACATTTGTTCCATAAGGCAATTTAGCAGAGAGCATTTGATATACAATTACAGCTAGAGAATAGATGTCTGATTGGTGGGTACCTGAATTACCCACATAATACTCAGGTGCAGTGTATTGAGCTGTCCCTTGTATATGAAACTGTTCTATATAGGTGTCTATCTCTTCAATACCTTTTACTTTAGCAGAACCAAAGTCAATTATTTTTATCACTTCATTTTTGTCTATTAAAATATTTTGAGGGCGTAGATCTTGGTGTATCATTTCTTGACGGTAAAAAGCTTGTAAAGCCTTTGCAATTTGTTCAGCTATGTTTCTGATTTTATTTAGGCTTGGATTTGGATTGTCGATCATCCATTGGTGAAGTGTTTCACCCTCAATAAATTCTGTAACAGTGTATAAATAATTACTTTTTCGTTTGGCATCAAATGTTTTTACAACATGCTTATTGTTGATCCTTTTTCCAATCCATTCTTCAAGTAAAAAACTTTCTAAATAAGCTTCATCATTTTGTAATTCAGTAGAAGGAATTTTCACGACAACTTTTGTTTGACTTGTTTGATCGACTGCTAGATAAACATGACTTCTAGGGCTAGAACTAAGCTTTGTAAGAATATTATAGCCATCAAAAATTTTTCCTTCTTCAAGAATAGGAGGGATCGGTCTTTGATTAAGCTGTTTGTGTATCTCTTTAAGATCTTTATTTGGAAGTTTGTCTATTTTTACAAGTTGAACGGTGAGATTGTCATCACTACCATTATCGTAAGCTTTTTCTATAATAATTTTTGCAACAGTATCAAGGTCATTTTCGTAACGTTTAATACTCTGATCTATAAATTTTTGGTCTATAAACTCATACACGCCATCAGTAGCAAATATAAAAATATCATTTTCTTCTACATTTATAGAGGAATAGTCAATATTTAGGTTAGAATCTATTCCAAGTGCTCGACTAAGGTAGCTTTTTTCACTTGAGACAGACACTCTATGGTCTTGCGTTAATTGCTCAAATTTTCCATCTCTTAGTTTATAGATTCTAACATCACCTATGTGAAAAATATGTGCACTCGTTGATTTAATAACCATCCCACTAAAGGTACATACATAACCTTTATCTTTATCTAAATGGTAATGGTTTTTTCTATTTTGCGAATATATCCATGAGTTTATGGAATTAATAACAGTAGATGCTGATTTTTTTACAGACCAAGATTCTGGAGTTGCATAGTAGTCTTGTAAAAAACTTACAACAGAGAGTTTACTGGCTTCTTGACTTACTTTACTGCTACTTATGCCATCTGCAATAGCTATGGCTACACCTTTAGTGGTGAGGGTATGTCCATTTGGTATACAAAGATCATGGAAATCTTGGTTTATTTCTTTTCTGCCTTTGTTGGAGTATTGACCAACTAAAACTACAAGTTTATTCTCCATCTTTGAAAGCTACGTAGTTACCAAGATTTATAAGGTAAAAATTTACCATTCATTGTGATTTTCACTCTATCTCCTGCGGGATTTTCTTCTTTGTCTATATCCATAGAAAAATCTATTGCACTCATAATCCCATCACCGAAGTTTTCACCAATTATCTCTTTAATTGTTTCTCCATATACCCCAACGATTTCATATAATCTATAAACGAGTGGATCTTGAGGTATGCCAAAATCCCATGTTTTATTTGGAAATTCTTGTAAAGCTATTGAAACCATTTTATTTAGTTCTAATACCTCACATAGTTTATCAGCATTTTCTTTTTTTAGACTATTCATCCCTAGACAAGCCGAAGTTAAAAATACGTTTGATAATGATACTTTTTGTGCTATATCTTCCCAACTAAAACCTAAACTTTTCTTTGCTAGTATGATCTCTTCTGTCATTTCAATTTTTGTCATTTTGAATTTTCCTTTTAGTGTTAATAATATGGTTAAAATATCCTATTGATAGTTCAATCATAGTATTGAAGTATTAGGGTCATACAGACCCTTTATACCTTATTATAAGTTTCGTTTTTTACCTGTTTTAACATGTGTATAGTAGATCATTAGACCAACAAAGAAAAGACCACCGACTAAGTTGCCAAGAGCAACAGGAAGTTCATTCCATAAAAGATAATCAGCAATAGTAAACTCACCACCCATAATTAATGAGAATGGGAAAAGGAACATATTTACAATTGAGTGCTCAAAGCCCATAAAGAAGAACAGCATAACTGGCATCCACATTGCTAGCCATTTACCACTAACAGAAGTAGAAATCATTGCTCCAACAACACCCATTGAAACCATCCAGTTACAAAGCATACCACGAATAAATACTGTAATCCAACCATCCGTACCATGTGCTGCATAACCAAGTGTTCTAGCCTCACCTATACCTGCTACTTTAGCGGCAATAGCACCACCGTCCGTATTAAATCCCATTGTAAAGACATATGCCATCATTACAGCTACTGTAAATGCACCCGCGAAGTTACCTAAGGCAACGAGTCCCCAGTTTCTAAATATCTGCGACCATGTAACACCCGGTCTTTTGTCTATCCATGCTAATGGAACCAAAGTAAAAACACCTGTTAATAGATCAAATTTCATAAAATAAAGCATGATAAATCCAACAGGGAAAAGTACAGCTCCAAGTAATGGTGATCCTGTTTTCATTGCAACTGTAATTGCAAAAACTGCAGCAAGTGCTAAAATAGCTCCTGCCATGTAAGCTCTAATAAGAGTATCCTTTGTTGACATGTAAACTTTTTGTTCACCCGCATCAACCATTTTTGTAGCAAACTCAGATGGTTCTATATATGACATTTTGTCTCCTTATTTATTTATATTATATATTAAATGAATCAAATATTAATCAATTTATTGATTAATATTTAATCATCATCTTTAGCAAATTTTTCGTATAAAAAACTTAATATTGCTTCACGACATCTTATGTACTCTGGATCACTTTGTAGTTCAACCCTATTTCTTGGACGTGGAATATTTACCTCTAAAATCTCTCCAATAGTTGCTTTTGGGCCGTTTGTCATCATGATAACTCGATCACTTAATAGAACGGCCTCATCCACATCATGTGTAATGATAATGACCGTATTTTGAACATTGTTTTGTATTCGCATTAAATGCTCTTGTAAATTTGCTCGAGTTAAAGAATCAAGCGCTCCAAATGGTTCATCCATGAGTAAAACTTTTGGTTTAATAGATAGTGCCCTTGCAATGCCAACACGTTGTTTCATTCCACCGCTGATCTCATCAGGCAACTTGTCTTTGGCATGTTCTAGGTTTACCATTTCAATAAATTTATTTACTCTTAATTTTAATTCATTAGAATCTAATTCTGGCATAACTTTTTTTACTGCCATCTCAATATTTTTATAAACACTTAACCATGGTAATAAAGAGTGATTTTGAAAAACAACTGCACGTTCAGGACCTGGTCCTAGTACATGTTTATTTTCTAATAATATATCGCCCTCAGTTTGTGCATCAAGACCAGAAATCATATTTAATAAGGTACTTTTACCACAACCACTATGACCAATAATAGAGATAATCTCATTTTTCTTTATTTCTAAATTTACATCTGTTACAGCTATATAATCGTCCTTTGCAGGAATTGGAAATCTTTTTTCTATGTTTTTTAGACTTAAAAATTTGTTATTCATTACGCTCTACCTTTTTTTGTATAATCAAAGAAGTCTGCTAATTTACCCATCATTAAATCAAGTAAATATCCTATTAGCCCAACTATAATAATTCCGATAATAATATTATGATAATTAAGATTGTTATATTCATCCCAAATCCAAAAACCAATACCAATTCCACCTGTTAACATCTCCGCAGCAACAATAACTAACCATGCAATACCTAGAGATAAACGCATACCAGTAAATATAAATGGAACAGCTACTGGTAAAATAATTTTAGTAACCTTTTGCATAGGTGAAAAGCACAATACTTTTGCCACATTCATGTAATCTTTATTTACACTTTTTACACCGAGGGCTGTATTGATAATAATAGGCCATATTGATGTAATAAAGATAGTAGAAATTGCCGTCATATTTATATCTTGAAAGATAAATAAAAGCAGTGGTAACCAAGCAAGTGGTGAAACCGGTTTAAATATCTGTATAAATGGATCAAATGCATATTGCGCATTTTTACTCATTCCTATAAATAGTCCTAATGGAACACCAACTATAATGGCTATGATAAATCCTGCAAATACTCTTTTAAGAGATTCAATTATTTGCCAAAATAGTCCTTTATCATCTTGATTTTCTATATAAAATGGATCAGTTAATACACCTACCATTTCATCTCCTTCACTATTCACTCCACCAAATGCTGAAATATAAGTGTCACTAGGAGTAGGGAAGTCCTCAATATTATTTGCTATTGCTGACCATACTTGAATAACAAATATTAAGACCATCATGGGAAGTAATATTTGTTTTATTTTTTCTTGATTCATTTTTTTCCTTTATGATTTAAACTCATTAGGCAACTATAAGAATAGTCGCCTATCAACCTAAATATAGGTTACTTCGTCACATATTTCGGATCAGCACATCCAGCTGGACCATAAGGACATACATAATCTGGTTGTTCAGTTGTGATACTCCATTTATTGGCTTTTAAAAGTTCTTCTTTTGAAACTTTTGACTCATCAATTCCTGTTGAGAAAATATAATCAACTGCCTTGTTTGGGTCATAAACTTTTCCATCCATAAACATGTTATATTTATCAATACCATCTTTTTTCCAAGGACTTGGAGGAAGGCTGTATCCAACTTCTTTTGCTACTTGAGCAAATAGATCTGGTCTATATACAGACTCAATAAGTTTTTTCATATCTACTGCTTTGTCAATTTGTCCCCATCTATACATTTGTGTTACAAACCACATACCGTGAGAATAGTAAGGATAAGCTGCATAATAGTTAGCAAAAACATTAAACATAGGGTTTGCTTCAGAATTTTGACCTTTTAAGTATTGAAATGTTCCGGTCATAGATTTTTCAAGAACTTTAACTGGTGCCTTTACATAGTTTGGTTTTGAAAGAATTTTTGCCGCTTCTTTACGGTTTTCCCATGAAGTATCTAACCACATTTGCGCTTCCAAAATTGCTTTCATAACAGCTTTTGTAGTCTCTGGATTTTTCTTGATAAAGTCTGCTCTAGTTTGAAGAACTTTCTCAGGATTGTTGTTCCAAATATCATAGTTTGTTACAAGCGTTGAACCTTTTTTCTTTAAAACAATTCTTTCATTCCAAGGTTCACCAACACAATAACCTTCAATATTCCCAGCAATTAAGTTGGATGGCATAGTTGGTGGTGGAAATGGCTTAATAGTTGTGTCACGGTCTGGTACTATGCCTGAACTAGCCATCCAATATCTTAATTCGTAGTTATGTGTTGAAACTGGATGAACCATACCAAACGATAATGGTTGATATTTTGTACCCTCATTTTTATGCTTTGCATCTATGTATTTTTTTAGTGCATCAGATGTTAATGGACGAGTTGTTTTATTCATCCCGTACTCTTCCATTTTTTTAATAATTTTATTACCAAATGTAATACCATTACCATTAAAGTCTAAAGATAATACAGCTTGAAGATTTGCGTTTCCGTTTATCCCAAGAGTAGCTGCAATAGGCATACCTGCAAGGGCATGTGAAAAATCATATTCTCCAGAGATAACTTTTTGTTGTATCCCTGGCCAACCTCCACCTTCTTTGATAACATGCACATCTAAACCGTATTTATCAAAAAAACCTTTTTCCTCAGCAATAACAATTGGGGCACAATCGGTTAGTGCAATAAAACCTATTGTTAGTTTTTTCTTTTCAATTTCAGCCAACAAGGAGGTGGCAACTAATGATAAACCTAAACCTATACTTACTATTTTTTTTAGCATCTTTTATCCTTAAATTTACATTACTAAAATGTTTGATTAGAAATTGTACTTTATATAAAATATTAAATAATCATTTAAGTGATTAAAATTTATACAATTATTTCTTAATATTACATAAGAAGAGATGTAGAATATGTGAAAAATTTAATACATGGATAATAGATATGATTCGATCGGTTTGTGGGTATTGTGGTGTTGGTTGTGGTCTTGAATATGAGGAAAATGCTTTAGTGGGAAATTTGACTTATCCTACAAATGAAGGGAGCGTATGCTCTAAAGGTGTATCAGAACTAATAAGTATAGATACACCAACAAGATTACTACGACCACATATAAGAAAAAGTATTGATGAAAAATTTTCAGTGACTTCATGGAATGAAAGCATACAAACTATTGTACACACAATAGCTAAGACAAAAAAAGAAAAAATAGGTTTTTATCTTTCTGGACAATTGTTAAATGAAGATTATTATATTGCTAATAAGTTAGCGAAAGGTTTTATTGGTACATCCAATGTGGATACAAACTCAAGAGTTTGTATGTCGAGTTCAGTAGTGGCACAAAAAAAATCATTTGGGGCTGATTTTGTACCTTTGAGAATGGATGATATACATAGCGCAAATTTATTGATTTTAGCAGGGGCTAACACAGCAGAAGCACATGTTGTATTTCATAATAAAATAAAAAAAGCTAAAAAAAATGGTTTAAAGGTTGTTGTTATAGACCCAAGGTTTACGGAAACAGCAAGAATTGCAGACCTATACCTTCCTATTAAAGCAGGCAGTGATATAGATTTTTTTAACTTAGTATCTAAAAAGATGATAGATGAAAAAAGTTACGATCATGAATTTGTATCTAAGCATGTCAACGGCTTTGAATTATTGAAAAATAAATTTAAAAGAGCACCTGTTACAAAAATGTTAAAAAGAACAGGTTTAAGTAAAGAACAATTTGAAGAATTTTGGCAACTATATAAAAATAGTGAAAATATTATAACGGCATGGACGATGGGTTTAAATCAGTCAGTTCAAGGTGTGGATAAAAATTTATCTTTAATTAATACACATTTACTCAGTGGAAAGATCTTTAAAAAAGGTAATGGTCCTTTTAGTCTTACAGGGCAACCAAACGCTATGGGTGGACGAGAAGTTGGAGGTTTAGCTACTATGTTAGCTGTTCATTTAGGATTTGATAAAGAGTCTGTCAAAAAAGTTTCTAAGTTTTGGCAGACTAATAATACAGCAGATAAAGTAGGGTTAAGTGCTACTGAAATGTTAGATGCGGATCTAGATATTTTAATAATATGTCATACAGATCCTATTTATCATCTTCCAAATAGACATAAAACACAAGAACGTATAAAAAAGATTCCATTAGTTGTTGAAATAAATGCCTATGAAAACTCTGAAACATCAAAGTTCGCACATATTAGACTTCCCGCAACTCCTTGGGGTGAAAAAGAGGGTACTCAAACTAATCTTGATAGAACTATAGCTAAACAAAAGAAACTCTCTCGACATTCCATAGATGCTAAAGCAGATTGGGAAATATTTCAACTTATCGCTCAAGGTCTTGGGTTTAAAAAGAATTTTAATTTTAATAATCCAAAAGAGATATTTAAAGAATATCAAAAGATGACTAAATTAAATGGTTATATGGATATTCACAAAGCAGATTATGATCAGCTTGGAATAAAACCATTTGTGTGGGGTGAAGATATTAAAGGCTTTTTGAGCGATGATAAAAAAGCAAAACTTCATTTTGTAGAAAATAAACTCTTAAGTGAAAAAACAAATTTAGAGTATCCATTTATTCTATTGACAGGTCGTACACGTGATCAATGGCACAGCGGTACTAAAACAAATCTTCCAAAAACTTTACTTAAGTACAAAGCACTCGAATTTGTAGAAATAAACATTATGGATGCCAAAAAGTTGAATGTTGAAAATGGAGATAGTGTTGAAATTAGATCAAGAAGAGGCAAACTAATTACTCAAGTTATTGTTACTGAGAATATTAAGCAAAAAAATATTTTTATACCTATTAGTAATAGAAATATTAATTATTTGACAAATGATCTATGTGATCGAGAATCGTTACAACCAGACTACAACCACAGTGCTGTAAAAATAATAAGGATAAGTGATGAAAAAAAATCGTAGTGATCTGCTTAGCTTAAATAAAATATTAGGAAAAAAATAATGAACAAATTACAAGAAGCGTTTAACTTAAGAAATAAAAAATTAAACAAAATTGAAAAGATTAAGGTGTTAAAAACACCAATGAGTGTTTATAATAGATTGGATGAAATCTGTTCTTTAGGGGAAGAAGCATTGGCAGATGAAGACGCGAGTTATTTTTTAAAATGTTTTGGTCTTTTTCTTAAAAAAGATGGAAGATTTATGCTTCGTGTTCGTATTCCTGCTGGACAGTTAAGTTCTGAACAAGCTAAAAAAATTGGGGAAGTTTCAATTAAATATGGTAAAGACTATATTGATATAACAACACGTCAACAAATTGAATTGAGGTACTTAAAACTTCAAGATTTAGGAAGTATTTTAAGAGAGTTAGATGCCGTTGGGATTTCAACTTTTCAAACGGGAGTTGATAATTTTAGAAATATAGTCACAAGTTCTTTTGATGGATTAGGAGATAAAAATATTATAGAATGTAAATCAATTGTAAAAGAACTGCAAGCTTTATTTTTTAAAAAAGAGGATTGGATTGGTACTTTACCAAGAAAATTTAATACAGCAATACTTGGTTCAAATGTAAATGATTGTAATATTTATGGTCATGACTGTTGTTTTATTGTAGCTTCAAAAAATGACACGATAGGTTTTAACTTATATCTTGGTGGTAAAGTTGGTGTACAAGCTAAAGATAGTGGCTTGTTTTTGAAACGAGAAGATCTCTTAATAACATTTAAAGCTATTATTGAACTATTTAAAAAATATGGGTTTCGCGATAATAGAAACAAAAATAGATTACATTTTTTACTAGAAGCTGTTGGTATGGAAGAATTTGTACAAGCAATTAAAGAACAAACAGGTATTTCGTATGAAAACAGTGGAGAAATTTTAGCAACCAATGAATACTTACTTAATGAGGGCGGAATTTTTAAACTAGATCATAAAATGAGTGCATATCATCTTAGTATTGCAAGTGGTGTGTTTAAAGGAAGTGATTTAGTAAAAATAGCAGGTCTATCAAGTGAAATTAAAAGTTCTATTCGTTTATCTGTTGAACAAAGTTTATACTTGATTTCTCAAAATACTAACAAAGATAAGATCTTAAATTCAGAGGTTTACAGGTCTTATAGCCTTTACCAAAATTTATATTTTAACCATCAAATTGCGTGTGCAGGAACAGCTACTTGTACGTTTGGAGTAATACCAAATAAACCTGATGCTATAGAAATGGCAAATTACTTAGCAAAAGAGGTCCCTATAAAAGATGCTAAAGTAAGAATGTATTGGTCCGCTTGTGTAAAAGGTTGTGGTATTCACGCAATAGCAGATATTGGATTTGAAGGTTGTAAAGCAAAGGATAACAATGGAGATACCTGTTATGGGGTGCATATTTTCTTAGGAGGAAAAGCAACAAAAGAAGCAGCTGAAGCGAGAGTTCTTTATAAGTCCATACCGCTGAGTGATGCTAAATACATAGTTAAAAATATTATGAAGATGTATAGAGATGAAAAACAAGCTGATGAAAGTTTTGAGTTTTTTAATAATAGAAAACTCATAGATTTAACAAACGAAGAGTTGGTATTGAAAATTAAACAATATGAAAATGTACCCTAAAAAAACTTTTTTAACAGTGATCACTAGGTAAATAAATTATTTATTTACGAGTGTGATCTCTCCAAAATAACTTCTAAGTGTTCTACCACTTTCTAGCCAGTTTACTAAACCATCTTTAATATTTTTAACATTGGTAAAGCCCATTTTTTTAAGTTGTTCTGCTGCAAGAAGTCCACGTGGACCTTTAAAACAGTAAGTAATAATAGGAATATCGTGACCATACTTTTCAAAGATTTTTTTAATAGCAACAAACTCCAACTTTCCACGTGGGATCGTCAAATGGTTTTCTTTTCTTAAGTAACCGCTGGCAAACTCTTCGGGTTCACGTACATCAAGGAGTAAAATACTTAAGTCTTCAAGGTCGATCTCATGAGGTTGAACTTGTTCGACTTGTTGTTCTGCATCGGAAATAAGTTTTTTAAACTGTTCACTTACATATACCTCTGCACGTCTGCTGGCTAATTCCTCTAGATCTAAATGAGCTGTGTCTTTAATTGTATCCATATAAGTATTTTAGCAGAATTTATCCCAATATTTTAAGTAAGATTATGATAAATTTTTGAACGTAAAACATATCCCATAAAAAGCAGGTAACTTGTCGCAAACTCTTATTGGTCAGATTGATCGTATCCTTTTTGAAAGTGAAGATGGTTTTTTTATAGCCGTTTTAAAAACAGGGGAAAAAGTATCGGGTACGTATTTTGAAAGTGATGTAAGCCACATTAAAAAATCTGCTGTTACTTTAAAAGGATACTGGGAAGAACACAAGAAATATGGTAAAACGTTTAAGTTTGAATCCATAAAGGTCAACCAAAACCAACTTTTTTTCTTTTTAAACAAAATTGTTAAAGGTTTTACAAAAAAACTCTCAGCCGAACTCATCGAAAAATTTGGTGCGGATGAATTGGTTGAAATATTAGATAACGATATTGAAAGACTTTTAGAGTTTAACGGGATCAAAGAAAAACGTTTAAAAAAGATCCAAACATCATGGAAAAAGTTTAGATCTATGAGAGAACTTGGAGAATTTTTAAGTCCTTATGATGTATCTCCTAAACTTCTAACCACCATTGCATCGGCTTTAAAAGATGTGGATGAACCCTGTACTAAAATAAAAAATAATCCTTATATTTTAACATCAATTATTGGTATTGGATTTAAGCGCGCGGATGAGTTAGCACTAAAAATGGGCGTAGCAGACAATGATGAAAACCGCCTAAGTTCAGCAATGGATTATGTACTACTTGATTATTGTGAATCTCAGGGAAATTCGTGCATAGCTAAAGAGATACTTTTTGGTGGATTAAATGAACTCTTGGGTGAACGTGAAACAACCCTGTATGAAGCAATATTAATTGAGCGTGTTGCTGAACAAAGTATTGTACTTATGAAAAATTCTAGGGTTTCACCTGCTAGACTTTATGATGCAGAAAAGTACCTTTATGACGAGTTTGTTAGACGAACAAAAATGAAAAATGATCCTTTAGTAAAAGATCTGGATTCTTTTTTAAGTGAGAGTGAACTCTCACTTGGTGAACAACAACTTGATGCTGTAAAAAGAATTAATGATGGTGTTAACATACTTTTTTTAGTGGGTTATGCAGGTACAGGTAAATCGACTACGTCAAAAACCATATTGAAGCTTTTAAACATAAGGCACGATGAAAAATCTATTATGACATGTGCACTAAGTGGGATTGCTTCTCAACGTATAGCAGATACAACGGGTTACGAGTCAGCGACGATTCAATCGCTCTTGGTTAAGTATGAAGACAGAGATGATTTTCCTTTTTCTGTAATGCTGGTTGATGAAGCTTCTATGATTAACTCTTCACTTTTTGCAAGATTACTTGCTAAGATCCATCGTGATGCAATACTCATAATAGTTGGTGATGATGCTCAACTCCCACCTATTGGTGCAGGGAATGTCTTAAGCGATGTCCTTACACTAAATCTTGCTCCCATAGTTAAACTGACTAAGATCTACCGTCAAAGTGAAGAACAAGCGATCACCCTTATTGCCAACGATATTCGTCAAGGGATTGTTCCTCACTACCGATCAACTTATGATGACTTTGAATTTGTAGATCTTAGTATGCAAAACTACTACGCTATGAAAAATCAACTATCTCAAGATGAACTCTCAAATATGCGTGAACAAAATTCTCAAAATATTATAAGTCACATGGTGCAACTTGTGGTTGATTCACTTGAAAAAGCACGCTATCGTTTAAAAAATAAAGAGATCAAAGAGTATTTAAATTACTTTCAAGTCATCACACCCATGAAGGGCGGAACACTAGGAACAAATAACTTAAACACAGTACTTCAAGAGTATTTTAATCCTAATCCTAAAAAATGTGTAAAACGAGGTGAGTTAGAGTTTCGTTTGATGGATAAGGTGGTGCACACTAAAAATGAAAATATGACTTCGTGGAGTGGTGCAGCATTTAAAGAAAATGAAGACTCAGCACAAAGAAGAATATTTAACGGGATGAGTGGACTGCTTTTTAAAATAGATGAGGATGAAGAACAAGTGTTTGTTTTTTATCCAAATGAGGATGTTGTCGTGGTTTATGAATACGATGAGTTAAAAAACTTCCTTATGCTTTCATACGCTCTGACAATCCATAAAGTACAAGGGATGGAATATGACATAGTTGTGATGCCCTTTACTTTTTCTCACTTTATTATGCACAATACAAAACTCATCTACACCGCTATAACAAGAGCAAAACACAGATGTATTTTAATAGGTGAGAGTGCTGCTTTTGAGAGTGGATGCAGGAAGTTTGAGCAAACAAGACGTGATACTGTTTTACTTGAACTTTAGTTATGTTCTTTTTTATGAAATAAAATTCTATAAATATTAAAAATTAATATAGATTAAAGTTAAAGTAGTTTAGAATCAAGTTATCTAAACATAAAGGGTTAAAATGAAAAAATTGTTATTAAGTGTAGTTGCTACGGTAGCTTTATCAACAACTGTAATGGCAGGTGCTAATTCTCAAACTGGTTGTGGTCTTGGATCTATGGTAATAAAAGATAATTCTTCAGCTGTAATGTTAGCTTTACAATCTACAACTAATGGAACTTCTGGTAATCAGACTTTCGGTATTACATCTGGAACTTCAGGTTGTAAAAAAACTAAATTAGTGATGAATGAAAGAGCTGAAGAATTTGTAGCTTCAAACATGGATATTTTAGCAAAAGAGATTGCAGTAGGTCATGGTGAGTCTTTAAACGCTTTAGCTGAACTTTTAAACGTGGAAGATAAAGTTACTTTTTCTGCAGCACTTCAGTCTAACTATAATAGTATATACACTTCACAAAATGTTGAAATGTCAGACGTTCTTGACAATATTTCAACTACTTCTTTATAAAAAAGATAAAATTAAACAAGGTTTTCTTGTTTAATTTTTGATTTATTCTACATTAATTTAGGGATTATTCATTTTAAATAAAATATTTTTTATTTTTATTTTTTGTACACATTTTTTATATGGATCTACACAATTTTATCAGCAAAAAGCGGATGAATTAGATTTAGCTGAAAAAAGGTATTGGCATCTATTATTGCATATGGACTCTGATACAAGTGAAATAGATGATGAAAATTTTTTTTTAGCACCCGATGGTAAAACAAATGCTAAAAGTGAATTAAAAGCAACCTTAAATGGTTTGCTTAATGAAAAAAGATTTGATGATAATTCCACAGCTTGTCGGTTTCCAGCAAGAAAAGATTGGCTACAAAAAGAACTTAATATCACTACTTTACCTGAAGTAAAGTGTCTTAAATATAACAAATTATTAAAACGTTTAAATCCAAAATCAGTAACATTAGTCTTTCCTTCAGCTCATATAAATTCTCCAGCTTCAATGTTTGGACATACTTTTTTACGTATAAATTCAGCTTACCAATCAAAATTGCTTTCTTATGCTGTGAATTATGCGGCAAATGCAAATCCTGATACTGAAAATGGTGTCGTGTTTGCGATTAAAGGTTTATTTGGAGGCTATTATGGAAGTTATTCATTATTACCTTATTATGATAAGTTAAAAGAGTACAGAGATACTGAACAACGTGACATATGGGAATATGACTTAAATTTAGATAATGAAGAGGTTCTTAATATGGTCAAACATATTTGGGAGCTTAATAGGGTATATTCAAAGTATTATTTTTTTACACAGAACTGTTCATACAATATGTTGTGGCTTCTTGAAATTGCAAGACCAAATGTAAATTTAAGAGATTATTTTAATTATCAAGTTCCTCCTCTTGAAACAGTATATGTTAGTGCGCAAGAAGATTTACTCAGCGGGAGTAATTATAGGGCTTCCAAAAGAACAAAATTACTCAAATATGAATCTTTAATAAATTCACGTTACTTAAAAATACCTACACAGTTAGTGCAATCAGAGCTAAAAATCAAGCATATCCTAAATGACAAAAGCATCATCACACAACAAAAAATGTATATTTTAGAAGCAGCAATAGAATTATTAGAATATTTTTTTACTAAAAATAAGATAGACAAAAAGTATTATCTTGAAAAATTTCATCGTTTAACCAAAGCCAGAGCTACTTTAGGAATTGGTCAAAGAATTGAGATTGATACACCTGTTAATCCTATACATAGCCATAGGGCAGTGAGAACGTCATTAGGGTATAGTTATCGTGAGGAACAATCTTTAGGTTTAATTGGATTGCGACCTGCCTACCATTCACTAGAAGATATTCAATATGGTTTATTAAGAGGTACACAAATAGAGTTTATGGATCTAATGTTTAACTATAAAAACAATCAATTAGATATTGAAAACATAACGCTGTTATCTATTGCATCTATTGCTCAACGGAGTGCTTTTTTTAAGAATTTTTCTTGGAGGACAAATTTTTCTTGGGATCGAGAATATTTAGACTCAGAAGTACACTTTCAAGGTAGTATTGGTGCAGGGTATAGTTGGGGCAATGATTTGGGATATATTTATTTTTTATTAGACCCATTATTTCATTATAAAAAAAAGATAGTTCCTGCGATTAATGGGAGTATTGGTCTTATGATAGACAAATATAACTATATGAATACAAATATTGAAGTATCACAAAGGTGGTATGAAAAAAATGATAAACAAGTTTTTATTAACTTAGTACAAAGTTTCAGAGTTTTGGAAAATTTCCAAGTTAAATTTAAATACATGTACAAAAAAAGATGGATAAACACTGACCAAGATAAAGAGATAACTTCTACTATAATGGGTTCATATTATTTCTAAGTAAATTTAATTTTTTAAACATTAAACGATCTGGCTTGAATTACTATTAAAATGATACAGCCAAAAGCTAAGTTTTCTACAAAGGCTTAATTGTTTTTAGCATTAAATCTTTAGTTATACTTCACATCTTTGATATTTAATTTATAGTAAGTAAACTCATTGCCCTCTAAGATCCATGTTGCATCACCATTTTTAGGAATAAGATATTCCCCCTTTTGAACATAGTTTGAAACCCTACACCTCCATGGAGTTGCTACAAAAGAACCATCCTTCTCACGGAATCTATCGGGTGAATAAATACTACTGATTTCACCTTTTTCATTAAAGCTAAATGTTAGAGAAACACTGGTATTGCCATCTTTTAAAGTCGCTTTTGCTGTGTTTGGATCTATGGCACTCCACTCAACACCTTGACTAGGAAGTAGAGCCGTTGGATACCAGATAGCTTCTGCTAAGTATCTATGTAATGCTCCTTGTGTAAGTTGTGTGTTGTTGTTTATTTCAGCAAGTGTGTAAAGTGACAAAAACTTTACTTTCACATGTCCCATTTGTTTAATATAAGAATCAAAAACATTGACATATACACCTGCATCTATGAAGATCTTAGCATGCCATGTAAATCCTCGTGGTGCGGTTGAAAAAAATTGTTGCGCTTGTGTTTTTGAATATTTCTTTTTATCTTTATCCAATTTAAATTCACCCTCTTGTGAGAGATACCCTTTGTTAATAATAGGAGATTTGTCTTTAAGTACTAAATGAAAGTATTTTTGAACGGGTACTGGAAGGTTTTGCAACTCTTTAAAATCGACAAACTTTTCTTCTTTTGATGCTGTGGTATAAAGATCTTTTGATAGTGATGAAGTGTAATTTAACCATGAAAATTGGGCACCAAAAAAGATAAAAATAATAAGAATTGAGAGTACAATAGCGGTTTTAAATAGTTTCATATTTTCCTAATCTGTGGAGAAAATGCCTTTGTCGAAACACTGACTAGATCTCCCACTTGTAAATTTTTTATTTCATCTTCATTGATGATTACTTCTACGATCTGTTGACCAATCGCAACAATTGCAAGGTGTATTATATCGACTTTTTTGATCGCTAAAAGTTCACCTGAAAAAGAGAGCTTTTGGCTCCCTTTGGTTTTTAAGAGTATCTCTTTTGGTGAGCCGTCTTTGATCACTTTTCCTGCATCTAAAACCAGCAAACGAGAAGCCAACTTATAGATCTCACTGGGATCATGACTTACAAGAATGGTCGTGGTGTTAAACTCTTTATGTAAAGAAAGTAACTCTTTTTGTAAAGACGAACGCGTTAGTGGATCTAAGGCTGAGAGTGGTTCATCTAAAAGAAGAAGTTTAGGGCGACGCATGAGAGCACGGCAAATGGCAACACGTTGTTTTTGTCCACCGCTTAGTTGAGCAGGAAGCCGAGATCTAAAGGTACTCATATGGGTGATCTCTAAAAGGTGATCACAGAGTTTTTGATCTTTTGACACAAACAAAAGGTTTTTTTCAACACTCATATTTTCAAATAAGGCATAGTCTTGAAATACAAAACCAATCTCACGTTTTTGAATGCTTTTGTTGGTGTGTGGATCCAGCCAGATCTGATCATCAACATTGATCTTTCCTTTGGCATCTTCAAGACCTGCTAATATTCTTAAAAGCGTGGTTTTTCCACTTCCACTGTGTCCACTAAGGGCGACAAATTCACCTTTGTTTATATGTAGATCTACATCCAGATCTATTCCTAATAGGTCTTTTTTAATAGTGAGTGTTATCATATTTTACTAAACCTAGTTTTGTATTTTTGGTTAAAAATATAGACACCCAAAAGGACAATAAAACTCAAAACTAACATGATCAAACTATAAATATGCGCAGAGGAATAGTCCATGATCTCAACCATTTCATAAATCGCAACTGAGGCAACTTTTGTTTCATTTGGAATACTTCCCCCTACCATTAAAACAACACCAAACTCACCTACCGTATGGGCAAATGTGACAATTATAGCACTCAATACAGCAGGTTTTATGTTAGGTAGAGCAACATAAAAAAGGGTTTCAAAAGTGTTTTTCCCACTAATGTATGAAGCTTCTATCATACTTTTGTTAAGTGATTCAAAGCCACTTTGAAGGGGTTGTACCATAAAGGGAAGGGAGTAAAAACACGAAGCCACCACTAAACCGCTAAAGGAAAAAACAAGTTTAATCCCAAACACATTATCAAAAAAAGTACCGATGGGAGAGTTTTGAGAAAGGACTATAAGTACATAAAATCCGATCACTGAAGGGGGAAGAACAATAGGTAAAGCGGTTAGAGCCTCAAAAAAAGGTTTGCTTTTATTTTTTGTTTGTGAAAGCCACCATGCTAATGGGATACTCAAAACAAACAACACTAGTGTAGTGATCGCTGCGAGTTTAAAAGAGAGTAAAAATGGGGTAAATTCTAAGTCACTCATAGGACTTCACTTATACTGAGTTCGCTTGCTTTAATAAGGGCTGTTACCTTATCGTTTGGATGCAGGTTCATTCTCAAGCAGGAATCTTTTGTGATAATAGATTCAAACTCTTGTATCTCATTTTTTAAGGTAATTTTACTTAAGAGTTCTCCATTTTCTATGGCTAAAACAGTTGCTTTTAGTTGGTTGGCATAACTAAGTTCACCCGAAATATTTTTAGCTAAAGCGATGTTGTTTGTTTTGGCAAAAAGGGTGACAAGTGTACCAACTTTTATGTTAGGGTCTAACTCTAAACTCATCATGCTTAAGGTGGTAGTGTTGTATGAAAATTTTACAATATGCAATTCATTAACATTTTTAATATCGCATACTTTTGCATTAAAAAGACTCATGCACACCTTTTTTTTTGATGTTATTATACTTAGTTTTATATAGACTAAAATTAATTTTTAGTAGAATTGCACCTTAGAAATTACAAGGAAGAAAAAAATGGCATTTGCACAAGCAAGACATATATTAGTAGAAACAGAGCAAGAGTGTAATACTCTAAAACAAGAGATAGAAAATGGTGCAAGTTTTGCAGACGTAGCAGCAAAAAACTCACAATGCCCATCGGGTGCAAGCGGTGGAGATCTAGGTGAATTTGGACCAGGACAAATGGTACCAGAATTTGACAATGCAGTATTTCGTGGTGGCGATGTAGGCGAGTTACAAGGTCCAATTCAAACACAATTTGGTTTTCACTTGTTAGAAGTAACTAAAAGAGGCTAGAGTATGGTAAAAGTATCGGCAATTCAAATGGCTATGCAAGTGGATAAAAAAACCAATGTAAATAAAGCAGAATCTTTAGTTAGACAAGCGGTTAACAATGGGGCAAATATTATCTTACTTCCAGAACTTTTTGAAGGCTTGTACTTTTGTAAAGATATGGATGAAAAATATTTTGAATGGGCCTCTCCTCTTCAAGATAATAAACTAATACAAAGATTTTCTCAACTTGCTAAAGAGTTGGATGTTGTACTATTGGTTTCTTATTTTGAAAAAGCGTTAAACGATGAAAGTGAATGGGAGTTTTTTAATTCACTTGTTGTGATTGATGCCGATGGAAGTGTGGGTGAGAACTATCGTAAAACACATATTCCAGATGGTCCAGGTTATGAAGAAAAGTTTTATTTTAAAACAGGAAACACAGGTTTTAAAGTATGGAACACAAAGTTTGGTCGTGTTGGAGCTGGGATCTGTTGGGATCAATGGTTTAGCGAATGCGCACGTTCATTGGCACTAAAGGGCGCAGATATAATCTTTTATCCAACGGCTATTGGTAGTGAACCTGAAATAGAGATCGATTCATGTGAGCATTGGCAACGTGTACAAATGGGTCATTCGGCGTGTAATACGGTCCCCGTAGTCGCAGCAAACCGCATAGGAATAGAAGAGGGAGAATCGTGTAGTATTACCTTTTATGGTTCTTCTTTTATTACCGATTATACAGGTGCAAAAATAGCCGAAGCTTCAAGGGACAAAGAGCAGATCATCTATGGGGAATTTGATTTTGAGCAAAATAAAAAGCAACGTATCTATTGGGGACTTTTACGCGATAGAAAACCCAATGCTTATGGTGATCTTATTGTATAAGTTATCTTAAAATCTTTTTTTTGTAACATAACCATGACAATAGTGCGTTAAAATATCAAAAATTAAGGATTTGTTTATGAGTTATTTTGAAGATGCAAAAGTGGGTGACAAAGTTTATGGGCTTATTTTTGGAAAAGGTAAAATTGTTGAGTGTTTTGAAGATTCCCATTATGTGATTATGGTTCGATTTTCAAATGGCGATGAAGTTCCTTACACGGTGGAAGGGATTCCTAGTTGGGGAAATTTTAAAAAACAAACATGTTTTTACAAAAATGACATTGATCTTTCAAAATCAGATTTTTCACCTGTGGATAAAGTACTTACTTATAAGAAGATCATCAAGTTTAGAGAAAAAGGCACCTTAGAAGTACGCCTTCCTTCAGGGATATGGTCGAATATTAAAAAATGTCCTGAGAGTTATATTGAAGATATTTGTTCACAAGAAAACTACCACTTGTTTAGGAAAAAGTTGAAAAAATAATGGCTTCAAGCTCTTCTAGTGGAGCACTTATAAGACCTTCAAACTGATTTTTATTAAACGTTTGTTGGCGTTTTGCCAATTGGGCGGTGTGGGTACAGATAAGATCCAGCATCTCTTTTAGATCTGTCTTTGCATCGAGATAATCAAGTACTTCTACGATTCCAATAGCTCCCATAGCATTTGGTGAACGGGTGTATTTTTGTTCGAGATACGCCACTTCATCAATCAGCCCTAGATCCAACATCTTATGGGTGCGTTTTTGGATCCTTTGTCGAATTATATCTCTCGAAACATCGATGTTAAATATGGGTAGGTCTTTGATCACTGCTTTTGGCGGGTTTTGCTCAAACCATTTACTTGGTGGCATTTTAGAACCCTCATAAACGATCAGTGCTTTTTCTATTCTGTATCTATCATTTAAAGAGATCCTGCTCATGTAGTGTGGATCTTTTAGGCTTAAGAAGTGGTAGGCATTAGGTAGATCTAAAAGTGCGTCATGCACTTTTTTTTTAGCTTCATCATTCAGTTTTGGGATGGGTGAAAGACCTTGTAAGAGTGACTTTAAGTAAAAAGAAGTTCCACCAACTATGACTAGATTTTTTCCCTCTTTTTCACACTTTTGAAGAACTTTTTGGTACAGTTCTATAAAAATATCAACCGAAAAATGCTCATTTGGATCCAGCTCGTCAACACCAAAATGGTGTATTTGCGCAAGTTCGTCTTTGCTTGGTTTTGCTGCAACAATATTGATCTCTTTATAGATACTTAGTGAATCAATGCTTAATATATAAGCGTCTATCTTTTTAGCAACGCTAATGGCTAAATCACTTTTTCCTGAAGCGGTTGGTCCTATGATGGCTAATTGTTTCATTGTTTACTCGTTGTAAAGGTTAAGTCTTTTTTTATTCTATCAAATCCATCATTAATATCTTGTTGGGTGATGGGACCATCAAGATCAATGTAGTAGCTGTAAAGTAAGCGGTTGTGTTTTTTTAGCTCATAACGCAGGTAACTACTAGGCATACCCAATGCTTTATTGTTTGAGTTTTGATTTGAGTTGCAAACAATCCCGCTTTTGTAAGAAACTAAAAAGTTTATATCGCATTTTTCTTTAAAGGGGTAGAGTGTTTTTAGTTTTTGTTCTATTAAAATGTTGGGTGGAAATACAAGCAATCTCATACAAGGTATTTTTTGTGTGAGCAGAGTTTTGTCTTTAATGTTGACAATGGAGTTGTCAGTGCATCCACTAAGTAAAATAAAAGCGAAAAAAATAAAAGATTTTATAGCCATTTTAAGACCTCCACACCTATAAAAATAATCCCTAAAAAAACAAATGAAGAGATAAAAACCAAAGCGGTCACCGTTCGCGGTTGGGTATTGTACAATGAAGCTAAATTTACATTGGCAACGGCTAAAGGCATAAGCAGTTCTATAAAGATAATACCTTTGATCATGGGGTCAAGTTCAACAAAACCAAGCACAAGAAATGTCAGTAAAGGAAGAATAATAAATTTAATACTAAGTACCCATACAACTAAGCGTTTGCTGATTTGTTTGATCTGTGTTCCATAGAGGTATATTCCAAATAAAAAGAGTTGCATGGTCATAGACGCATAGGCTCCCATCATAAGTGTTTGCATAAGAGAATCGCTAGGTTGGTAGTGGTTGGCACTTAAAAATATCGCTAAAAATGCTGCCCATAGAATAGGGAGTTTGACAATGTTTAAGAGTGACGTCTTTAGATCATAACTTCCACGCGAGTAGTAAAATACACCTAGGGTATAAACCACGAAGACATTTACAAGGTTTAAAACCGTTGTATAAGGAATTGATTCTTCACCAAAGATGGCAATATTAAGTGGAATCCCTAAATTTCCCGTATTTCCAATAATGGCAGCGACGGTGGCGATGGAGTATTCTTTTTTGTTTTGAAATAAATATCTTGCTACCAAGGCAGAGATCACAATAACAACGATCACAATACCAAAATAGACAGAGGGTGCATAGATGAGTGTGATGTCAACAGGGCGCACTAAAAGACCCCAAAAAGTTAAAAAAACTTGTAAAAAATAAACATTTAAAAGGGTAATGGTCTTGTCATCAATTTGTTCTTTAAAGCTCATCTTTGCAATAAAACCCATAATGATGAAAACATAGATACCAAGAATAGAATAAATAATTGAACTCATAAAGCAATTATAACAAACTTACTTTATAAGATATATTTGATATAATGTATATATAAGTTTATATTATAGGATATGTCTTGAATGAAAGCCTTGATGATAACGCTTTATTAAAAGCTTTAGCGCAACTTACTGATTCATTTTCACCTTTAAAAGCAGAAGAGTATTATGAAGCTATATGTAGATATGTAGTGGAGAACTTTGAAGTGGAATATGCTTTTGTTGGTCGTTTGGATGAATCAATTAACAGTGTTAATGTAATATCGGGTTGGGCAAAAGACAAACCAATCACTTTGTTTAATTACATCTTAAAAGATACCCCTTGTTCGAATGTGATCTCTTATGAGTATATTGTTCATCCAAAAAATGTTCAAAAAATTTTTCCTAAGGATAAATTTTTACAAAACATGGGCATAAACGCATACGCAGGCACGCTACTAAGTAACAAAGACCAAGACCCAATTGGTGTGTTTGTTCTTTTGAGTAAAAAAGCTTTTAAACATTCTCTTTTGATGGAAAATTTACTTAAACTCTATAAAGGGTTTATCAGTTCAGAAATTCAACGTGATATTGTTGAGCAAAACAGTGATGACTTAAAAAATATCGCCTATTATGATCCCTTAACAAATTTGCCAAACAGGTTATTAATTACCGACAGAATTACACGTGCTATTGCCAATCAAAAAAGGGATCATAATATTGTGGCAATTTGTATGCTGGATCTAGATGGCTTTAAAGATGTAAATGACAGCTTAGGTCATGATGCAGGTGATTATGTACTGATAGAAGTTGCAAGAAGAATGGAGCATCTCATTCGACCAGAGGACACCGTAGCCAGATTGGGTGGGGATGAGTTTGTTTTGGTTTTAACAGGCATAGAAACATCTGAAGATGCGGCTAAAATTTTATTAAGAGTTTTAAAAGCGATTTCTGATTCATACCATTTTAAAGAACATGTTATTAACAGTGTGTCTGCAAGCATTGGTGTGTCGATATACCCCGAAGATAAAGTAGATGATGATACCTTGCTTAGACATGCTGATCAAGCAATGTACAAAGCTAAAAATAACGGTAAAAATCAGTTTTATTTTTTTGATACAAAAGAACATGTCAAAGTAAAAGCAAATTTTAGAGCTTTAAAAAAGATAGAATCTGCTATTGATAATGGAGAATTTGAGTTATATTATCAACCAAAACTCAGTGCTTATAATCTAAAAATAGAAAGTATGGAAGTGCTTTCAAGATGGGTACATCCTATACTTGGGACACTTTCTCCTAAAGAATTTTTGCCATTAATAGAAAATGAGGAATTAATATATAAGTTTGATGAATGGGTTATACGAGAATCACTCTTAGCCATAAAAAGATTTAAACACCACGATCTACCATTGTACCTTTGTGTCAATATTTCTGCAAAACAGTTTAAACAACAAGGTTTTGTCGATAAGGTAAAAAATATTGCTTCTAGTGTGGGTGTTGCATCATCTTATTTTAACTACTTAGAGTTTGAGATCACAGAAAACAGTGCCTTAGAAAGTATAAACCATACCAATAAAATAATTAATGAATTAAAAAAATTGGGAATTAAGATAGCCTTGGATGATTTTGGAACGGGTTATTCCTCTTTAACCCATCTAAAAGAACTTACTATTAACACCATTAAAATTGACAGAAGTTTTATATCTGAAATGCTACACAGCTCACAAGATATGGCGATTGTTAATGCGATCATATCGCTTTCTAAAGTTTTTAATATAGAAGCCGTGGCAGAAGGACCTGAAAGTATTGAGCAATTATTGATGTTACTGGATCTGGGATGTGATTCTATACAGGGGTATGTAATAGCTAAACCTATGCCTTATGAAAGAATTTTAGAATTTATTCAAAAGTATGTTCCTGATCCAAGGTTAAAAATAGTGTCTTGTTCACTACCAAGACGTGCAGATTTTGAATTGCTTTTAGCGCAAAGTAATCACAAGTACTGGGTAGAGTTAGTTATAGACAGTATAAAAAGACAAGACACAAGAAATATTCCACAACTCTCTCACAATATGTGTAGTTTTGGAAAATGGCTTAAAAACAGTGGCAAACGTTATTTCTCTGTTTATCCGAGTTTTAACGAGTTGATAGTGGTTCATAAAGAGATACATAAAAGGGTTGGATTGGTTATAGAGGCTTTGGATAAAAAAAATTACAACACACAAGAAAAAGATATTGAAACGATCACTCTGTTAAAAGACAGATTGATAAGGTTAATTCAACAACTTAAAAAAGAGTATCAAACAGATATAGAAAAAGGCTTATAAATGTCCAAGATAACAAAAGAGATCAAATGGAGTACAGATTACGAGATAGGGGTAGATGAGATAGATGAGCAACATCATATTTTAGTAAATACCCTAAATGAAGCAAACGAACTTTTAACAACAAATTATTCATTGGAAAATTTGCAAAATATTACAAAAGATCTATTAAGTTATGCTTTGTACCACTTTGAAACAGAAGAGGAGATGATGCAGGAGTATAACTATGTGCTTGAAGCACCAAAAGATTATGAAAACCATATGAAACAACACCGTGATTTTTCAGCCAAGGTTGTTGAGGTTAGGGAGTCTTTAAAAGCAGGAAACCTTATTGAACAAGAAGAACTTATAAGCTTTTTACTAAATTGGCTACTCAATCACATAGACAAGACAGATAAAAAACTTGGAAAGTTCTTAGCAACAAAGATGTAGATCTAAAGCAGTTTTTGCATCAGTTGAATATGGTAAGATTCCTGATAGTTGATAAAGTCGAAAAAACTTGAGAGTTTTGGTTCGTTTATAGCCTCACTTAACTCTTTACACATCTCTTTGGCCGCTTCTTCTTCAGCTATTCCATCTTTTACAAATTTTTCTAAATCTTTGATCTTATAGGTCATCTCATGAAGTTCTCTAGGTAAGGCTAAAATACCTAGTTTTGCCATCATATTTCCAAAAGATTTTAGGTGAAAATGAGATTCATCGATCAGATCTTGAAAAACATCAAAATGCAAGGTTTCATTGGTTCTGGCTTGCATGTACGCATAGACTAAAATAAGCTCATATTCTTTGTAAGATTCTTCAAATAAAAACAGTGTTAGAGCATCTGTTTGTACTGGATCTAGATCTGCTTCGGGCCATTTTCTTTGCATATTAAATGCGCTAACTTCTTGATTGTTGCTTTGATCTTGTAGCAGTTGTTCAAGGTATTGTAAAAGGTAGGTATCGTCTGTTTGTACACGTTTGTCTAATACATTGTTAGAATAAAGTTTTTGCATCTGTTTTACTTGATCTTTAAGGGCATTTAGCACGGCAAAAACACTGTCTTGTTTTAAAAGCAACATATCTCTGTCATAGTTGTAATCAGCATTTGAACTCAGTAGATCAGAACCAAGCCATTTCATATGGCGAAAAGCAATTTGAGAAAAATCATACAGTTTTGATTTAATCTCTTCATCATTGATTGCAAAAGATGCAAATAAGATATGTAACCACAGTTCATGTTTTTTTTGATAGATGGTATTCATTATTTTTGTTCCTCAACTTGACAGCTTTCTTGCATTTTTAACACGTGCATCTCTTCTGTTTTTCCATTTTGAATATTGTCATAATTCATCATTGAAGCAATAAAACCATTGAGTACCATTTCGGCACAAATCTCTTGTTGTTTGCTCATACTTGTACCAAGTTTTTTGCCTATAAGAGCAAGGGCTTTGTTTGCATGTTCTATGCTTTGACCTTTGATCATATCGGTGTACATGGAACCAACAACCACCGTGTCTTGACAACCATTGGTAGCGAACTTCACATCCTTAATGGTATCGCCTTCTAAAAGGGTATAAAAAACAACATATTCCCCTGTCTTTTCATCTTGAGCGACACCTACACAGCTTGGATTATCTAACTTTCCATAGTTCTTAGGATACATTAGATGTTCCATTACATCCTTGTTGATTCCCTCAGGCATTTTTACATTTTCTAACATTAATTATCTTTTCGTTTTTTGATATAGTAACAGAAAAATTTTATATTTAGCTTTTTGGGCTAGATATGAAGTTAATTAGCATCTTATAGTTTTAATATTTTAATAGTATAATCTCGTATGCAAACAATACAAAACATAGAAAATACAATTAAAGAAAATCTTGCCGTGATGGTTTATTTCTCAGCACCTACATGCAATGTGTGTCATGCCCTAAAGCCAAAGCTTCTTGAAGCAATCGATGATAATTTTAAAGAGTTTAAAGTTGAGAGTGTTGATATTAGTGTGGATGAAGATATTGCACCTCATTTTGGAGTATTCGCTATTCCAACGGTACTTATATTTTTAGACTCCAAAGAGTTTTTTAGAAAAAGTCGAAACATGAGTGTTAATGAAGTTATCAAAGAGATCAAACGTCCTTATGAGATTATGACTTCGTAAATGAAGAACATATTAATAACGGGTTGTTCTTCTGGTATTGGATACGATACCGCCCATTTTTTGCATAACAATGGTTATAAAGTATATGCTAGTGCAAGAAAAAAAGAAGATGTACAACGATTACAAAATGAAGGTTTGGATACCTATCTTTTGGATGTAACAAAGCCTCAAGACATACAAGATGTTTTAAACGACATTATAGATAAAGATGGAAAACTCTACGCGCTGTTTAATAACGCAGGTTATGGTCAACCCGGTGCCGTAGAAGACATTAGTACTCAAGCACTTAAAGAGCAGTTTGAAACCAACTTGTTTGGACTTCATGAACTAACCTACCAAACATTAAAAATTATGCGCAAACAAGGTTACGGTCGTATTTTGCAACATTCTTCTGTTTTGGGAATTATATCGCTTCGTTTTAGAGGTGCGTATAACGCATCAAAATATGCTATTGAAGGTTTATGTGATACTTTACGTTTGGAGTTAATAGATACACAAATTTATATATCTACCATCAACACGGGTCCTGTACAAAGTGACTTTAGAAAAAATGCAACAATGATGTTTAAAAAAAATGTGAATTACAACAACAGTGTGTGGATCAATGAGTATAAAACAGAGTTATTGGCACGAAAAGAAGATAAAGAAAAAGATATATTTACGAAAAACAGCGATGTGGTGATAAAAAATATAGTGCATGCACTAAAAGCAAAAAAACCACACCCAAGATATTATAACACTTTGGCTACACATCTTTTAGGTGGATTTAAAAGAATTTTATCCACACACTTATTGGATAAACTCTTAGTGAAAATTTAACTATTTAGCTTTTTTAACCGCTTTTTTTGCAACTTTCTTTGCAACTTTTTTAGTGGTTGGTGCTTTTGCTAAAACTTTTTTTGTTACTTTTTTAGTAACCGATTTAACATCTTTCTTTTTTACAACTTTTTTCGCAGCTTTTTTAACCACTTTTTTAACATCTGCTTTTTCTAAAACCTTTTTTGTTTCTTTCTTTGCAGTAGGTTTTTTTGTAACTTTCTTAGTTACTTTCTTTTTTAACTCTTTTGCCATGAATGACCCTTTAAAATGTTTTAGTTTATTGTAATTGCTAATAAACTATCCCCAATTATATAACTCGCAGGTAAGAAAGTCAACTATGTTTTATCGCATAAATGCAATAAGTGAAGCAGTCACGGCAACATTTAGTGATTCTACTCCTCTTTGCATAGGGATATTTATACTCTCATTACAAAGTTTTTCTACCTCTTTTGAAATACCTTCGCTTTCATTTCCTAAGACAAAGATACTTTTATTATCGGTTTTTAGATCGTAGATACTTTGTTTTGCATGAGAAGACAAAGAGTAGATCTTTGCATCTAGATCCACAAATAGATCTTCTAAAGCATCGCAATAGTAAATAGGAAGCTTAAACAAAGTTCCTGCACTGGCTTTCATAACAAGAGGGGAGATCTTTGCACTTGATTTTTTAGGAAGTATTATTCCATCGACATATCCAGCTGCACATGAGCGGATAATCATTCCAAGGTTTTGAGGATTTTGAATACCATCGAGTGCGATGAGTTTGTAAGTTTGCATCGTTTTTATCTCTTGAGCACTTTTATAACTTTTAGCAACCACATCAATGGCAACACCTTGATCTTGTTTAGAGTTTTTAGAGATACGAGAGAGTGACTTTTTGTCGTGGGTATAGACCTCTACTTGTCTTGTTTTTGCGAGTGCGTTTATTTTTTTAATTGCGCCATCTATTTGGTTCGAGTCTGACATATGCAGTTTATGGATCTCTACATTCATATCTTCTAACACTTCAATAACGACATTTCTTCCATAAAGTGTAATCACACTCTCAAAAAACTTTTTTTTCTCTTTATACTCTTGTGAGTCTTTCATTAATTAATACCTATTCCTAAAATTTTCTCAACACCTTGTGTGTTTAGGTCTTGTTCAAAATGAACAGCCGCCGCACTGTAGATGCTACTTTTTGAACTTTTGTAGCGTTCTTTCATTGTTAAAACATTGCTTCCAACAGTTTTTCCTGCATCGGATACTTTAATATTTAGTTTAATAGCCACTATCTTTTGATTTATTTTGATATTGTCTGTTGCATGGAGATTAACTTTGAGAGAGTTATGTTTCATTTTATTGGAAACATTAAAGCCATTTTCTAAGAGTTCTTTTTTTATCAGCGCAATAAAGTTTTGGGCATTGGCATTTCCATAAACATAAAAATTGAGTCGATTTACCTCAGAATAATAGCTGTCTTTTACATTTGCTACAAAGTTGAAGTAGCTGTTTTTATCAAAAGAAGCGTTTAATTCATGAGCGACAAGGGTGTTGGACAAAAGTTTTTCACAGGCTTTACTCATTGCTTTTTTAGTTTTATAGCGACTAATGGCATCAAGGTTATTTGCTTTTTGGAGTGAATTTGAAATTGTATTTTTAGCACGAATAATATCTTGTTTTAGAGTATTAAAAAACTTTTTATTATCTACTTTGAGTAAAACAGCGTATTCACGAAACGAGATTCGGTGGGATTGTTCAACCTGATAATTGGTCACTCTTATTTTGGCAACATCGGCTTTAATATTGTTTGTGCTGATACTTTTAGAATAATAGCCATTGACAATTTGCTTGTTTGTAAAGCTTGATTCTACTTTGACACCAAGTTTTGATACAACATCGTTTAATGCAGAAGTTAAAGCTTCTTCACGGTTTTTTGCAATCCCTAATCCATAGGTAAATGAGGATGTGTCTTTTGGTTGAATACTCACCCACTTTGGTGTTTCAACCTTTTTTGGTGGGGCGACTTTAGAAGATCCACAGGCACTAAATACAAAGAGAAGTATTCCCAAAAGGAAAAAAGAAATGGTTTTATTTTGCATCGATTTGCCTTATTGCTTCATCTCTTTTTGAGATAAGGTCTTGTATTCTATTAATTGCTATATTGATCTCTTCAATAGGCTCCATGGCGATGTCATCAGCAAGTGCGTACATGTTTTTTGCTTCATTGTATTGACCGCTTGCTTCAAGAACCACACCTAGATCATAAGCAACCACATAACTTCTTCCATCAAACTCATCGAGTAAGGCATTGAGCAGTTTTTTTGCTTTGTCCATTCGGTTAACTTCTATATATTTAAGCGCACTAGTAAGCATTTTCTTTTGATGAGAACTTGCGTCAAACTCTATTTTTTCAAGAAGTGTAACATTAAAGTAGATGTATTTTGGTGTAAGTTGCATAACAAAGTTATGGGCTATGTTTGAAGATAGACTCTCTAATGCTTCGTTGGCATTTAAAATACGTCTAAAACTTTGACAAGAATCTGCTTTGTAGCTTTTTCTAAAAGATTCGCCATAGATCACAGAACCACGCTCAACACCGACAATATTAATATTTGCTGCAAGGAGGGCATCGGTTGTTTTACATTTAACGGTGTAGTACTCATACTTTGAGCACTCTTTTTTTTCTTTATTGTATTTTATACAGCGTTTTCTACGTTGTGTATAAATTCCGTTTTTAGCACTAGAACTTGTTATTTCCCCGTTTATAATAGCTTGTGCACCAATTATTCTTCCGACCCTTGTGGTGGTTTTTTCATCCATAAGATCAGAAGATTGAAGTTTTTGTTCTTTTAAAATTTTATCAATATTTCTTCTACTAACAACGGTGAAATATTTTTTTCTATCAAGTTTATGACTTGCTATTTTAGACTCTATTTTTCCTGAGAGTCCTACTCTGTCATTTTTAAAGCCACTAATAGCAACTTTCTTTTTACTTGCCATCTCACCAACTGTTGCAGGTGCCAGCGCTCTGATCTGAACTTTTTGACTACATCCACTTAAAAGCACTAAAACCAATGCAATGAGTAAAATTTTAAATGTTTTCATACACGTTTGCCTTTTTTATATTTATTGGGTGATATTATATACTATCTCAGTTTTGTTTTTGATAGTTTTTATCTCATGAATACTTAAACCATCTATTTCAAGCTTTTTAAAGGCTTCGATATTTTCAATATTTGCTTTTGCTATTGCTTGTAAAACCAAACCTCTGTAAGCTTTTGCCCAATGACTGACCACTTTCTCATTTTTTAAAAATTTGAGTGTGGTATAAGCTTTATTTGGTTTGTAAAATTTATCATAATAACCCGCACGTAGATCAAGTATCTCATCTTGAGAGAGTAGTAGATCAAGTTGGTATGAAAATCTTTCTTTATAAAATTTATCGGGAACCAATTCACCTATGTTATTGCCTTGTTTTACTTTGTAGTTTGCAATTGTATCTCCTGCAAATATAGGACCATAAAGGTTTGAAAAAATAATGGTATTTTTATCAATATACTCTTTGGTGTTTTGGCTTTGTTCATTGTACTTTAAATAATCATAAGCCACACCTTGGTAACGCTCTATGGCTTTCATCAGTGGGGATGAAAATATATCAAGAATATACGCTTGACAATCAGAAAATTTTTTAAATCCAAATAAAGCTTTTATAGCTTCCTCATCTTTTGATTGAACTATATTATTATAAGTATTTAAAATATCTTTTCGTGCATCTATTGCCCCGAGTAAGGTGTGTGAAGATTCCTCCCCGCCACTCTTTTTGCCCTCTGATGGGGAAAATAAAATTTTTAACATATTTGTGCCTTTTATGGTGTTTTATTAACAAAATTAATTTTAAATGATATAATGTAGTAAATTAAATTTGGGAGTATAGTATGAAAATGATGATTTTAACTTTAATTTTTATATTTAGCACATCATTAAATGCTTCTGCTGTTGTTGGTAGTGTTTCTAAGGTGCTTGGAAGTGTTAAGGTGAAGAGTGCAGGCTCTTTCAAAAAATCTAAAGTTAAAATAGAACAAAAGATCAAAGAAGGGGACTTAATAACTACTTCGAAAAAAGGAAGTATTGTTATTAGTTTAATCGATGGTTCAGATGTTGTTTTAGACAAAAGTTCATCTATCCTTTTTAGTACAAATAATGCAATTGAGCAAAATGCTGGAAAGATCTTTTACAAAATCACTTCAAGGGATGCTAAAAACTCTTTAAAAATTAAAACGCCTTTTGCTATTATTGGGATTAAAGGTACTACTTTTACTATAAATGCTCAAAAAGACAAAGAAGCCGTAGCCCTAAAAGAAGGATTGATAGGGGTAACAAGCATAGAAGAAGAGTTCTCTTTGTACCGAAAAGAGGTCTTAGCAAAATACAATGCTTATGTGACAGAGCAGATGCAAGGGTTTGAAAAGTTCAAGGGTTCAAGTAAGCCTGAACCTGAGATAACAAAAGCGTTTGACTTAAAAGCTGGGAATGTGATCTCTTTTTCTAAAAATGTGGTTAAAGAGAGTCAATGGAACGATCAAGATGATGCTGAATTTGATATTTATGAAAAAATGATCTCCACAGATACGAAAAATGAAACCCTTAATGATGATTTACAAGATCTTGATTTTGGCAGTGTTGGTGGATCTGATAAAAACAGGGCACTTGATGCCATGCGTAAAAATATGGATTTTTAAAGCATGAAAAAAAAGCTTATATATTTAGCTGTATTATTACCAATAGCTTTGGTAGTGGTTTTATTGCAAATGTATAAGATCGAACCCTTTGAGAGTTTCTCTTTAAGGTTTAATGATATTAACTTCGATCTACAAAAAAAAGCTATATCTTCTGATATTGTTTTTGTTGCTATTGATGAACCAAGTGTGAATCAATTTGGTCGTTGGCCTTGGAAAAGAGAACTTATTGCAAAAGGGATAGACAATCTGGTAGAAGCAGATGTCGTTTTAATGGATATGATTTTCTCAGAACCAACAACACAAGAACAAGATACTGTCTTGGCACAAAGTATTGGTACTTTAAATAACAGTGTTTGTGGCTTTTTTTTAAGACACAATGCAACGCAAGATATTGGTGAGGATGAACTAGAAATTCTAAGTGATTCCTCTTTGGATATGCTTCAAGCACAAATTGCTCAATACAAAAACCCACGATTTGTTCCTGCTCCTTATGCTGAAATGAATATTTATCCAATCCTAGAAGCTTGTACCCTTAGTGGAAGTTTTTCTACCTTGGCCGAAGCGGATCATCTTCTTCGTTCTTATCCTATTGCAGTTTACTTTCAAAACCTGCTTTATCCATCATTGGGTATTCAAGGTTTACGTATAAAACTCAACAAAGACATACATCGATATGCCGATAATAAGGTAGAAATAGCCGATAAAATAATTGGTTTGGATAAAAAAGGATTTGTCCGTTTAAACTACTATAATTTAGAGCAATACGACGTTGTTTCTTTTTTAGATGTCGCACAAAAAAAGGTGAAAGCAGATTATTTTAAAGGTAAAATAGTGATTCTAGGGATCACAGAAGTTGGAGCAGGTGATGTTGTTAGTACACCTATTGGATCTATACCTGGTCCTTTGTTACATTACACTTTTATATCCAATCTTTTGCAAGAACATATTATTATAGAACCAAAATACATTGCTCCTATTTTGATTTTAACAATGGTTTTAATCCCATTTATTCTTATACTTTATTTTAAAACAATTCTTGCAAGAGTGAGCATTAATTTTGCATTTTATGCTACTACTTATATAGGGGTTAAGTTTTTATTCGTTTTAGAGATGGTTTATATAGATATGTTTTTCCCATTTATGGCACTTTTAATGAGTGTTGCTGCTATTGAATCGATAGCTTTTAACCTTCAAGAAAAAAACTCTAAGTTCTTAAGTGATACATTTTCTTCTTATTTATCGGGTGATCTACTTATGAAGTTGATAGAAAATCCAGAATCACTCAAGCTAGGTGGAGAGAAAAAAGAACTTTCTATTCTTTTTAGTGACATAAGAGGTTTTACAACGCTTTCTGAATCTATGCAACCAGAACACCTAATTGAAGTGCTAAACCGTTATTTTACCCCAATGACTCAGTCTGTATTAGAAAATGGAGGGATGCTTGATAAATATATTGGTGATGCAGTGATGGCATTTTACAATGCACCCGTGGATCTAAAAGAACATGCTAAAGGCTCATGTTTAACTGCACTCTCCATGATTGAACGATTAAATAAACTTAATGGTGAGTTAGAAAAAGAGGGGATACCTTCTATTCGTATAGGGATAGGAATTAACACAGGCGAAGTTATTGTAGGGAATATTGGATCGGATGCTAAAAAAGATTACACGGTTATTGGTGATGGAGTTAATTTGGCTTCAAGAGTCGAAGGCTTGACTAAAAACTATAATGTAGAGATCTTAATAACTGAATTTACGGTTGCATGTTTGGGTAATGGTTTTTTATACAGAGAGATAGAACCTGTAAAAGTAAAAGGTAAAGATAAAGCGGTACTACTTTTTGAATTAATGAAGATGAATGAGGCAAACGTTGATTTGAAAGTTTTATACGATGAAGCACTAAATAGATATAAAAATGATGAGATGCAAAAAGCTGAAGAACTGTTTATAAAATTGGTGAATGAATTTGATGATGGACCTTCAAATTATTTTGTATCTCAAATTCGAAATAAACATCCATGGGGTGTACATAAAATGACAACTAAATAGGAAAAAAAATGAAGCACGCAAGAACACTAGATGCAACTGAAATATTGGAATTGATATTTATCTATTTAACAGAGGTATCATCTTTACGAGATTATGATGAGATTATTATGGTTTTAGCAAATATGGGACGTGCTTTAACCTCTTCTGATAGATGTACGGTTTGGGTTGTTGGAGATGATGGAAAAACCATTTGGACAAAAGTAGCGCATGGAATGGATGCAATTACTTTACCAATAGATTCAGGAATTGTAGGACATGCAATTGTAAATGGTAAAAAAACAATTATAGATGATGTGTATGAGGATCCAAGGTTCAACCCTGATATAGACAGAAAAACAGGTTATCGCACAAAAAGTATGATGGTTATACCTATGTTTGATAACGATGATGAAATTATTGGTGCCTTTCAAGTGATCAACCATAAAGGTGAAAAAGGTATTTTTGACCAAAGAGATATGGAAAGATTGATGCTGGCTTCTACTTATGCAGCTGAAACAATAGTGTCGGCTAAATTAACAGAAGAGATAGAAGATACTCAACGTGAAGTTGTATTTACCATGGGTGCTATTGGAGAATCCCGAAGTAAAGAAACGGGTAATCATGTAAAAAGAGTTGCAGAGTATTCAAAGATACTTGGTTTAGCATATGGTTTAAGTTCTGAAGAAGCAGAGTTATTAAAACAAGCTTCCCCAATGCACGATATAGGAAAAATAGCTATTCCTGATGCAATTTTAAAAAAACCAGGTCGTTTTAATGCCGAAGAGCGAGAGATTATGAATACTCATGCTGAACTGGGTTACAATATGACAAAAAATTCAGACAGACCACTTTTAAAAGCAGCCTCTATTGTGGCATACGAGCATCATGAAAAATGGGATGGAACGGGTTATCCTAGAGGAATATCTGGAGAAGATATTCATATATATGGAAGAATAACAGCAATAGCCGATGTATTTGATGCACTTGGTAGTGACAGGGTCTATAAAAAAGCTTGGAGCGATGATAGAATTTTCAAACTTTTTCATGAAGAAGATGGGAAACATTTTGATCCAAAACTTATTAAACTATTTTTTAAAAATATTGATGAAATTCTTAAAGTACGATCAACATTTAAAGATACTTATAAAGAAGAACCAGTAAATAAAAAAGAATACGGTAAGAAAATTCAAATTCTAGGTGCACATGGTACAAAAGCACCAGGGTTTGGGACAAGCTCATTTTATTTAAATCAATCAAATGTTATTGATGCAGGAAACCTATTAAGACCATTAAAAGATGACAGTATCTACATTGAAAATATTTGGTTAACGCATTCTCACTTGGATCATATTAGTGATATAGCGTATATATTAGATAACTATTTCTCAGAAAGAACAAAAACATTAAACATTATTGGATTGCCTGAAACACTACGCGTGATAAAAGAAGATTTTTTAAATAATAACATTTGGCCTGACTTTTCTAAAATTCCATTGGTAAATTCAGATAAGATGGCAATTAAATACACCGAAATAACTTTGGGAAAAGTTTATGAAATTGCAAAAGGTGAATATTTAGAAGCATTTGAAACCGATCATACCGTTGCTTCATGTGGATATATTTTTACAAAAGATGATACAAGTGTATTAATTACAGCCGATACATTAGATATGACAAACGTTTTTGAGATAATAAACACTAGAAAAGATATTACCTCTGCCGTTTTTGAATGTTCATTTCCTTCAAAAATGAAATCTTTGGCAATAAATTCTAAACATTTAACACCAGAACTGTTGTTTAATTCATTTAAAGATCTAAAAAGAGATGATCTTAGAATCTATGTAAATCATATAAAACCTGCTTTTATTAATACAATTGCTAAAGAAATCAAGGACTTAAGTACCAAATATAGGCCTAAAATACTAAAAGATGAAGATTTTATTGAATTTTAGTAAAAAACCCTTGACATTACAAAACATTTTGTCTATAATTCTGGCTCAATTTCGTAGCTGCCATAGCTCAGTTGGCTAGAGCAGTTGATTTGTAATCAACAGGCCCGGGGTTCAAATCCTCGTGGCAGCACCATTGAAATCGAAATATTAGAAACAGTGTTAGACCAAATTTATGATGGTGGGATAGTCAAGTGGCCAACGACGGCAGACTGTAAATCTGCTCCCTATGGGTTCAGAGGTTCGACTCCTCTTCCCACCACCACTTTTAATAACGTATGCGGGTGTAACTCAGTGGCTAGAGTTCCTGCCTTCCAAGCAGGCTGTCGAGGGTTCGAATCCCTTCACCCGCTCCACTAAGTTATTAAAAATTTGGAAGCTGAAGTACAATTTTCATTAATTAACTTCAAAAATATATTTATTATTATATAAATAATTATATAGCTTACTATCTAATCAAACAAATATTTCAAATAAAATTACAAAAATTATGCAATTATTGCTTAAGCTCTCGTGGCTCAGGGGTAGAGCACTTCCTTGGTAAGGAAGAGGCCATGGGTTCAATTCCCATCGTGAGCACCATAAATAGATAATATATTTAAATTTAAGCAATAATTGAATAATTTTTTGGTATAATTCCATTTCTATTCACAAATTAAGTCGGAGGACACTATGGCAAAAGAAAAGTTTGAGCGTAATAAACCGCATGTAAACATTGGTACTATTGGTCACGTTGATCATGGTAAAACAACATTAACAGCAGCAATCACTGCAGTATTAGCAGTAACAAATGGCGCAGCACTTATGGATTATGACCAAATCGATAATGCACCAGAAGAAAGAGAGCGTGGTATTACTATCGCTACTTCACACGTTGAGTATGAGACTGATAATCGTCACTACGCACACGTTGACTGTCCAGGTCACGCGGATTATGTTAAGAACATGATTACAGGTGCTGCTCAAATGGATGGTGCTATTTTAGTTGTATCTGCAGCGGATGGCCCAATGCCACAAACTCGTGAGCACATTCTTCTTTCTAAGCAAGTTGGTGTACCATTTATCGTTGTTTTCATGAACAAAGAAGATATGGTTGATGATGAAGAATTAATGGAATTAGTTGAAATGGAAATTCGTGAGTTATTAGATACTTATGACTTCCCAGGTGACGATACTCCAATCGTAGCTGGTTCAGCTCTTCAAGCTCTTGAAGAAGCAAAATCTGGTACTCTAGGTGAGTGGTCAGATAAAATTATTAAGCTAATGGCTGAAGTAGATGCTTATATTCCTGAGCCTACTCGTGAAACTGATAAAGATTTCTTAATGCCTGTTGAGGATGTATTCTCAATTTCTGGTCGTGGTACAGTTGTAACTGGACGTATCGAGCGTGGTGTTATCAAAGTTGGTGAAGAAGTAGAAATCGTTGGTATCAAAGATACACAAAAAACTACTGTAACTGGTGTTGAAATGTTCCGTAAAGAAATGGATCAAGGTGAAGCAGGTGATAACTGTGGTATTCTTATCCGTGGTATTGGTAAAGATGATGTTGAGCGTGGTCAGGTTTTATGTAAGCCAGGTACAATCACACCTCACACTAAGTTTACTGCTGAGATCTATGTATTAAGTAAAGATGAGGGTGGTCGTCACACTCCTTTCTTCAATGGTTACCGTCCACAGTTCTACGTTCGTACAACTGACGTAACTGGAGCTATTACTTTACCAGAAGGTACAGAAATGGTAATGCCAGGTGATAACGTAAGTATAACTGCTGAGTTAATTCACCCAATTGCAATGGAAAAAGGTACAAACTTCGCTATCCGTGAGGGTGGACGTACAGTTGGTGCTGGTGTTGTTGCAGAGATTCTTGCGTAATTAGGGTTTTCCCTAATTACCAAAAATCCTTTAATTAAGGTAACAAAATGAGAGAAAATATTCATTTAGGTTGTGAGAAATGTACTCGTCGTAACTATCACACAACTAAAAATAAAAAGACTCACACTGAAAAGTTTTCTGTAAAGAAATACTGTAAATGGTGTAAAGAGCACACAAACCATAAAGAGATGAAACTGTAATCAGTTTTTCTCTTTATACAATACGACATATTTATGTAGTTGTTTTGTAAAATATGAATTTCTTCAGTTTACGTGAACACAACTTATAGGCGCATAGCTCCAATGGTAGAGCACCGGATTCCAAATCCGGGTGTTGGGGGTTCGAGTCCCTCTGCGCCTGCCACACATTTATTATTAGTGAAACTTAATGGTTTTATTTATAATAAATGCACATTACTTAGGAAAGTTGTTTATGAATTTAGGTACACATTTTAAAAATGCAAAGTTAGAGTTAGCTAAGGTTATCTTTCCTACTAAAGGGCAAGTTAAACAAGCATATATCTCGGTTATTATAGTTGTTGCAGTTGTTTCTGCATTTTTAGCTTTAGTTGATTTAATGATGTCTTCATTTATGTCAGCTGTATTAGGATAAGGAGAGTTTCATGGCACACCAATGGTATTCTATTCAGACTTACGGAAGTGAAAGAACAGTTCGTGAAGCAATTTTTATTATGATCGAAGAGATGGGTCTTCAAGATGCTATTACAGAAGTTATTGTTCCTACTGAAGATGTAATTGATGTAAAAGATGGTAAAAAAAGAGTGAGTGAGCGTTCATTGTATTCTGGTTATGTATTTGCAAGAATTGATCTTAATACTGAGATCCAACACATGATTCAAAGCATACCAAAAGTTTCTGGCTTTATTGGTGAGGGTAATCGTCCTACTCCATTAAGTGAACATGATATTAATGTTATACTTGACCGTGTTAACAATCGTGCAGCACCTAAACCAAAAGTATTTTTTGAACCAGGTGAAATGGTACGTATTAACGAAGGTCCATTTGCTAACTTCACGGCTACGGTTGATGAGTATGATTTAGAACATGGTACATTAAAACTAAATGTATCTATTTTTGGAAGAGCTACACCAGTAGATATCTCTTACACACAAGTAGAAAAAGTTATATAAGGTTTCTTAACTGCGTTAAACTTAGGCTTTCTTTTAAAGTTTAAATTTAGCGCAGTAAGAGCGACTAGTCGCGTAAGTTCTCACTTGAGAGCATAGCGTTAGTATTGTAGTCTAAACTTAGTTTAGATTGCGTGTTATTAATAAAAACAAGGAAAAACTATGGCAAAGAAAATAGATGGTTACATCAAGCTACAAATCGATGCTGGTAAAGCTAACCCGGCTCCACCAGTAGGTCCAGCTCTAGGTCAACGTGGTGTTAACATCATGGAATTCACTAAAGCATTCAACGAAAAAACTAAAGATATGATGGGATTTAAAGTTCCAACTGTTATTACTGTTTATTCAGATAGAAGTTTTACTTTTATTACTAAGCAACCACCTGCATCTGCATTAATAATGAAAGCAGCTGGACTTAAAAAAGGTACAGATAACCCTCTTAAAAACAAAGTTGGGCAATTAACTAAAGCACAATTAATGGACATTGTTAACCAGAAAATTGTTGATTTAAATACTGATGATGTTGAAATGGCTGCTAACACTTTAGCAGGTACAGCTCGTTCAATGGGTGTAGATATCGTAGATTAATCTACATCTTTATCCAGTCGTGAACCACAACGATTAATAATAAGTGGAAGAATTTAATTGGAGATTTGAAAATGAGTAAGAGATATAAACAATTACAAGAAAAAATTGATAACACAAAATCTTATGGTGTAGCTGAAGCTGCTACTACTGTAAAAGAATTAAAAAGTGCTAAATTTGACGAAACTGTTGAGTTAGCATTAAATTTAAATGTTGATCCTCGTCATGCTGACCAAATGGTACGTGGTGCAATAGTATTACCACACGGTACGGGTAAAACTGTACGTGTTGCTGTATTTGCTAAAGGTGCTAAAGCTGATGAAGCTAAAGCTGCTGGTGCTGATATTGTTGGTACTGATGATTTAGTTGCACAAGTTAAAGAAGGAATTTTTAACTTTGACGTTGTTGTTGCTGCACCAGATTGTATGGGATTAGTTGGACAAATTGGTCGTATCCTTGGACCAAAAGGTCTTATGCCTAACCCTAAAACTGGAACAGTTACTCCAGATGTTGCTACTGCTATTAATAACTTAAAAGGCGGTCAAGTTAACTTTAGAGTTGACAAAAAAGGTAACATCCATGCTGGTATTGGTAAAGTAAGTTTTGAAGCTTCTCAAATTGAAGAAAACTTTACAACTATTTTACAAGCTATCAACAAACAAAAACCTGCTTCAGCAAAAGGTAAATACATTAAATCAGGTGCACTTAGTTTAACTATGAGTCCTGCTATTAAATTAGATACTGCTGAATTAGCTGATATTAAATAATTATAGTATCTTTTAGTATTCCACACTTATGTGGAATATTATAAAGTTACTACTTTGGTAACTGCATTTTATGGACTAAAGATATAGGAGCGAAAGCTTAATTTTCCTATTGAAGTGAAGCAAAATCTGCTTGGATGTCTGGAAAGGAGAATATTCTATGACAAAAACACAAAAAGCTGAAATTATTGAAGTACTTTCAAATGAATTTAAAGAAGCTCAATCTGTAATCTTCTGTGATTACAAAGGATTAAGCGTTAGTGAACTTGAAAGTTTAAGAAAAATTGCTCGTGCTAAAGAAGCAAAAGTTCAAGTTGTTAAAAATACACTTGCAACAATTGCTCTTAAAAATGCTGAGTTAGAAGGTATTGAATTACAAGATACTAACATTCTTGTATGGGGTGAAGACTCTGTTGCAACTTCTAAAGCAGTAGCTGAGTTTGCTAAAGACAATGAAAAGTTTGTAATTAAGTCTGCTTACGTTGATCGCGTGGCTGCTGATGCTGCTAAAGTTGAAGCATTCGCTAAACTTCCTGGACGTGAAGAACTTCTTGGTATGCTTGCTGCTACTTGGATGGCTCCACTTACATGTATTGGATTCGGTCTTAACGCTCTTAAAGAGAAAAAAGAAGAAGAAGAAGCTGCTGCATAAGCAGTTTCAAAAGATTGTCTGAAAGTTCAGACTAAAATGCTAGCATTTTGAGCTTCACGCTGAGTGAAACCAAGTGTTAACATAGATAGTGGAATCGTGGTGCCCCTTGAGGGTATACTTCCGATATCGTATAAAATAATATAAATAAGGAATTACACATGGCTGTAACTAAAGAAGACGTATTAGAATTTATTTCAGGACTTTCTGTATTAGAACTTTCTGAATTAGTAAAAGAATTTGAAGAAAAATTTGGTGTATCTGCACAACCTGTTGCTGTAGCTGGTGGAGCTGCTGCTGGTGGTGAAGCTGCTGCTGAGCAAACTGAGTTTGATGTTGTTTTAACTGACGTTGGTGCTAAGAAAATTGGTGTTATTAAAGCTGTTCGTGGTCTTACTGGTTTAGGACTTAAAGAAGCAAAAGAAGCTTGTGAAGCTTTACCATCTACTATCAAAGAAGGTGTAGATAAAGATACTGCTGAAGAAGCTAAAGCTGCTCTAGAAGAAGCTGGTGCAACAGTAGAAGTTAAGTAGTCACTTAACACATTATGAGTCGGGTATTTACCTGACTCAATTATTTTTTCGGGCGCTTTAGCTAAGAGATTTTGGTCTTATAGCTAAAGTGCCCTTATGTCGTTTATAAGCACTATATTTGTTTTATCTAAGGACGCTTAGATAAATTTTGCTTAGCTTGATGAGTTAAGCCCCAATTACAACTTACAGAGGTAGCCTATGTTAAACACTTTATATTCTGGAAATCGTCTACGTGTAGACTTTGCCAAAACTCCTCAACAGATTGAAGTTCCAAATTTACTTCAACTTCAACAAA